>Ga0302324_100019558_pt1 | contig 13291 bp, 12 predicted proteins | sample Palsa_T0_1_FD_201949 | JGI IMG/M metagenome (GOLD analysis project Ga0302324, IMG submission 201949) | Peat permafrost microbial communities from Stordalen Mire near Abisko, Sweden - Palsa_T0_1 | ecosystem: Environmental > Terrestrial > Soil > Palsa > Peat permafrost | place: Sweden: Abisko...
TGGCCGCCGTGATCTGGTCGATGTTGAACCACAGGTCAGGTTCGATGCTGAACCGTCTTGCCAACTCGGTCGGGGACGAGGTCAAGAGCACGACATACACATCAGGAACCCGCACCAGGGACGCGGCCAGCCTCGGTAGATAGGACACCTCGTGTCCGAGCACCGGGATGGGGTGCATGTCTTCAGCCTTCTCGATCAACCCACACGGCGAGCCATTGGGACAACCCTGCTTCATCCAAGTCGCCGGCTGCCACGGAGAGCATCGTCCTGACGGCCTCCTCTGTCGGAACATGTAGGTCGTGCCCGTTGAGGGCGCAGAACACGGTGAGACAGCCCCAAGCAAGGCGCTTGTTTCCGTCGAGAAGCGGGTGATTCCGGGAGATGCGTACCGCAAGCACGGCTGCTTGATCGAGGAACTCGGGGTACATGTCGTGTCCGCCAAACGATGCCTGGGGTGCGTGAAGGGCGGAATCGAGAAGGTTGATGCGAGAACCCCGAGCGTGGACAGCGACCTCGATCCCCGTCACGGCTTCGGCAACTGCGAGTGCTTCTGCCAGGCTCAAATACCTCACTGAGCCAAACGGTCGAGGATTTCCTTGTCGCGTTCAGTTACCTTGCGCAGCGTCGCCATGAAATGGTCGTCCTGCTTTACCTTTTCTACCTCGGCGAGCAGAGCCTCAACGACCAAGGCATTGACGCTGATACCCCGGCCTCGGGCGACGACCTCGACGGTGTCGGCTAGTTCTTCGGGCAATCGGACAGTCGTCGTCTTCTTTCCCATGCCATCATGATAGCAAGCCATCAGGCGGATCGGCTCGGGGGTATCCGGGATTGCCCCGCTGCTGCCCTGTCAAGCGCCGCCTGGCGTGCGCGCTACGTGCGCGATCTAACGGAAAACAGCGCGTTTCAACGGTTACCAGCGGAGGGGTCATTTGCTGTCTGAACTGGGATTTCGTTGGTAACCCCAGGTCAGCGAAAGCACCCAGGACGGATTCACACGGCTGAGGTCGTGGGTTCGAGTCCCGCAGCGCCACTCGGCTCGGGGTTAGCGACAGAAGTCGCCTAACCGCAACGACAGAACTGCAGGCGAGGCATCGCCAGTATGGAAGATGGGTGTATCACGTCGTTCGGCGTGTTCACGGGTGCCTTTGGTGCAGAACTGAGGGTGATTTCCGAACCACGGACGTGACCTTTGCAGCGTTGGTGTTCGGTGACCCAGATCAGGTGGCTTGAGGCGGCGGTGGTCGGTATTCGGTGATGCTGATGCGGCGCCGCCGTGCCCGCTCGGCCACTTTGGGTCCCTCACCCTCGCTCATAAGGTCCCTGTAGGCGGCAATCTTGCGGAAGTTGGCGGTCATGAGGAGCAGGCCCACGAAGAGGCTCTGGGCCGCGATGCCGCGCACCCTTCTGCGTCCAGGGGCGCCCAAGGACTCGTGTGCGGTGTCTTTCACATAGCCATTGGTGCCCTCGATGGTGTTGCGGTAGGTGGCATAGGTGCGAGCCCACTCGGGCGACCCGAACGCCAGGTCCTGGCGGTGCCGGGCCCCGACATCGGGGGCGATGGTGATCGCAGACTGGGTGCAGACCTTGGGTGGGTCGAGCGGGGGGTCAAGCACGGGGATCTGGCCGAGAGCCTTCTTCGCCGATGCCGGCCGGAGTGGGCAGTTCAGGTGCGGGTGCTCACCTTGGCCCGGACAGGCGAAGCGCTCGTAGCCGTCGGCATCGGGCCCTTCTTTGCGCACGAGCCGCCACGACGTGCGCGCCTCGATGCGACTCGCGTGGGTGGCCGCATCGATGGTTCCCTTGCGCAGATCTGTGCTGGCCCCGACGAGGACTTCGGGCATGGCGGGGCAGTAGAAGGTCCCATCGACCATGACCGCGCCGGCGCTATTGGCCTGCCTCCCGAGCTCGGTCTCCTTGTAGTCCATGACAAGGGAGTAGCCAAGGGCGCGCACCGGCAGGTGGAAACGCTCGGGGTGGGCCTGGCTGTAACCCCGGTCCGCACCCAAGCGCCCCGCCGGATAACCCCGGACGCGCAACGAAGCGAGCAGTCGCACGGCGGTGCCCCCGGGGTCCTCGCCCGGGCGGGTGAGGCACGCCCCCAGCACGAGGTTGGGGTGGGCGGGCACCGCCCCGGGTGGACGCCCCATGGTCACGAGGGTGGCTTCGTTGGCCCAGAACAACTTGCGCAGCTTCTTTGCCTTGGGCCCGATGACGTCGCGGTGATCGCCTTCTCGGACATACCACCCGCCGTCAGGATCACTAGCGCAAGTTCCCGCACGGCTCGACGGGCCGCGGCTAAAGAGCGGGACGACGGTGGCGTCGAGACCGGCCGAGCCGTCGAAGCGTGCCAGCTCCTCATTCGTGCACACCTTGATCGAGGCTTCCAAAAGATCGCCGACAACCGATTCGAGACGCTCTCGGCGCAGCACGACCTCGGCCTCGCTCAGCTCTTTGGCCAACGCGTCGAGTGCCTCTTGGCTCACGACCCGGTTTTTGACCTGGCACGAGGGGTCCATCACCGAAGTGGCCAGGTGAAACAGGTAGCGCACGCAGCGATAGCGAGCCAGCAGGCTCTTTTTGGTGCTGGCCTCGCCCACCACGCCCAACGCATTGCGCCAGTGCGCGCTGAGCGAGCAGTAGAGCAGTCTCGTCGCTGCCTTTAGGTGCAGCGGACGGTCGTCGATGGCCAAGAGGAGCAAGGCCACCAGCAGAGCCCGCAGCGCGAGGGTGCGTCGGCGTCCGGTCGCACGCACGAGCAACGCTTCGAGGCGCTCGGCCACGCCTGAGGAGTCGACCACTTCGATGGCAAAGGAGATGGCCTCGTCGGTGAGTAACGACGTAACTGCGGGGATCGCCCGACCTGAACTCATGGGCGCTCTGTGGCGAGTTGGTGGCGCAGGGCGGCCTTGGAGTGCGGCGCACCGTCTACGTGGAGCGAGTAACGAAGCAGGGACTCGACCTCTTTGATCCCGCTCATCTCGAGCAGCACCGACAGGGGCGTGTCCGTGGCGAGATGGTCACATATGAAACTGGATCGACAGCGATTGGCCGAGAGCTTGGGTGCCGCCGGATCACACACCAGTTGACGGCAGAAGTCGTTGACGAAGTTCCGATAGGAGCGCTCGGCCTCTTGTGGGTGGAAAAGGTGATTACCCGGAGCGTCGCGGCTGACCTGGGCGAGCAACTCGGCATAGGGCGGGCGCGCGGTCACGGTGCGGGGCGTCGCTCCGCCAACGCTGATGCCGAGCGCGCCAGCGCGCCAGAGGACATCGGTTCGCCTGGCGGCGACGATCTCGCCGGATCGGAGTCCAGTACCGAGGCCCAAGGCGAGCAGCGCCAGGGCGCTCTGGCGCCGCCATGATCTCGGTTGGGCCATGACGACGGCCATTAGCTCCGCGCGCTCGGCCTGCGAATAGGGGCGCGGGGCGGGCGCGGCCGAAAAGGGAATGCCCCGCCCCGAGACCGACGCCGGGCCACCGGCTTGGCGCAGCACCGAGCGATAGGTGCCCCGAGTCGAAGAGGCTCGGCCCAAGAGCCCTCGTGCGACAAACGCCTCGATGACCTCACCGGCCAGCACCGGTGGCGAGGCAAGGCCCTCGCGCGCCGAGAAGCGCTCCAGCGAGGTGAGGACCAAGTCCACCCGCTTCGCCCGACGGCCGGGAGCCATTACCTTGCCATAGTACTAATCTCAAGGTCAGTGATAAGGGATGCTTGAAGAAGTGAAAGGTGACGAGGCGCGCCGGGCCATCCTGGCGGAGATTGCGGCACTCGGTCCGGTGCTCTCGGGCTGCATTATCCAGCGCAGCACGCGCTGTCAGACCCAGGGTTGCCACTGCCGGGCCGACCCGCCTCAGCTCCATGGCCCCTACCCGACCTGGACCCACCGCGAGGGGGGTCGACAGGTGACCAAGACCCTCAGCGCCGAAGAAGCAGAGCGCCTCGGACCCTTCATCGAAAGAAACCGCCGGCTTCACGAACTCGTGGCCGAGCTTGAGAAGGTTTCGATCGATCTGGTCGAACGCACAGAGGGAATCGCCCTCACCCAACAGAGCAAGGTGGGCAAACGCCGACGCCAAGCTGGGAAGTGACTACATCAACATCCTCGACGCTCCTGGTCAACGACTTTTGTCGCTAACCCGCAATGCAATTGTTTGTAAGAGTTGGGTCGTGACCTACCTGGAGGTAGTCCCTGCCTAAACGCTATGCGAGAGAGTTTCGACGCGACATCTGCGAACGCCTGGTCGCCGGCGAACGGGTCAGCAAAGTCTCGAGTGAGACTGGCGTCTCCCAAGCGACCCTTCATCGGTGGAGGGAGCAGACCCTCATCGATGCCGACCTCAAGGAGGGCACCAAGAACGTCGAGGTCGACGAGCTGGCCCAGGCACGCCGCACCGTTGAGGAGCTCGAGGCCGAGCTGGCGGCGGTCAAAGCGGCCAGCGCCCTGTTCAACGGGGAGGAGCCCGTAAGCCCAAAAGGCGGTACCAGGTTGTACATCACGGCCTTTGTTCTGGACAAGGGCGAATCTGTCAACAGCCTGATCGCAGATCCACCTTCTGGAGCGCCGGTCCCCCCGATCCTCCCGCCTCAGGACGGATTAGTTTCCCGAGGCGTTTGCTGGAGATGTCCCGCGCAAGGAGGCCGAGTTCATGGCGGATTCCCAGGTCCCATGGGGAGTCGAGGCGCTGGCCGGCGTCGTGACCGATCCGGCCTGGAGGACCAAGCCGAATTGGTATCTCCTCGTCACCGACGACCACATGATCCCTCTTCCTGCACAGCGGATGATGTCGGAGAGGGCCGGCTCCACCGTGGCAGAGATCCCCGGTAGCCATGCGATCTATGTGTCGCAACCTGCGGCGGTGGCCTCGCTGATCGTGCAGGCGTCGAACGCCTGAGGTGCCATCAACGAACCGACCGCTGACGGATGGGAGGACCTCGGTGGTCGGCAGGAGTCGTTCCTGCTGGCCACGAATGGTCCGGGGTGGGCCGCTAAGGCGTGTCACGAGACCGGCAGCGGTAGGAGACACACACCCTGAACTCCGCCCGATATCGAGGACGGCAAACCGTTAGTTGGGGAATGAATCACTCTCTCCGTGGCGGAGTGTTCGCCCGCGACAGTCCCGAACGATCACAGAAAGATCGTGCTGGTGTCACCGTAGATCCATGCCTCCTTGGGTAAGGACCTAGGGAAGCCATCCACCTTGCGACCGCTGCGTTGCAAATAGCGCGGATGCGAAGGGACTTGCTCATGTCGATCACGGACACCCGCGCTGCGTTTTCCCCCGAGGGTGATGGCCACGTCAGCCGTGAGATGTTGGAGCAGCTCGACCAGGCCCCAACGTCGCGTGAGCACTGGAAGATCATGTTCATCTCCGGAATGGGATTCTTCACCGATGCCTACGATCTCTTCGTCATCGGCATCGTGGCGACTCTTGTCACCGCGCAGTGGCACATCAGCGGTACTCAGAAATCGTTGCTCACTTCGCTGGCGCTTCTCTCCTCGGCGGCAGGAGCTATCGCCTTCGGTCGGATCGCAGATCGTCTGGGCCGTAAGAAGATTTATGGATATGAGGTTCTCGTTCTAGCTTTGGGTGCGATTGCCTGCGCGTTCTCGCCTGGCATTTGGTGGCTGATCGGTTTCCGGGCCATCTTGGGGTTCGGAATTGGCGGGGACTATCCCGTGAGCGCCACAATCATGAGCGAGTACGCCAACAAGTCCAATCGTGGCCGCATGGTCTCTCTCGTGTTCGCAATGCAAGGTCTCGGCTTGATCGTCGGTCCATTGCTGGCCATCATCCTTCTCTCGAGCGGCATGTCCGATAATTTGGTGTGGCGATTGCTCTTGGCCTTCGGTGCGATTCCCGCTCTCTCGGTGTTCTATTTACGCCGTCAGCTCAACGAGACCCCTCGGTTCCAGCTAGCCCAGATTGAACGCAAAGAGGCGGATGAGAAGGCCAAGAGGGAGGGAAAGGCGATCGGAATGCGAGCCGTGCTGGCTGACCGCCGACTCCTACGTTGGCTGATCGGGGCGTCGGTGGCCTGGTTCCTCTTCGACCTCGTCTACTACGGCAACACCATCTCTACGCCGATCATCGTCAAGCTGGTTGCCCCTCATGCCTCTTTGATTACCCAGACGGCGTACATTCTGGGAATTTTCGGTGTGTTCGCCTTCCCGGCGTATTTCCTCGCCGCCTTTACCATCGACCACATTGGCCGACGATGGATGCAGTTCGGCGGCTTCATCATGATCGCGCTCGCCTTCTTCGGATTGTGGCTCGTTCCTGGTGCAACCACGACTGTGGTGCCCTTCATCCTACTGTTTGGGGCAACCTACTTCTTCGCTGAGTTCGGACCAAACACCACCACGTTTGTCTACCCGGCCGAAATCTTCCCAGTCCGAGTGCGAACGTCGAGTCACGGCATCGCAGCCGCATCGGGCAAGATCGGTGCTTTCGTCGGGACGTACGCTCTCACAGCGCTATTGCCTCGGATCGGCCTCGGAAGCACCAGTGCGCTGGTCGGCGGCGTGGCCGCGGTCGGAGCGGTGGTAACCATCACATTGCTCCCCGAACCCAAGGGTCAGAGCCTCGAAGAAATAACCGAGGAAGGGAACGAGCCCCAACCGACGAGCGTCTCCGTGCTTGCATTGGCCCATAGCCGAGGTATTCGTCCGCCTTCCGCATGAGTTATTGCTATTGCGACATAGCAACGAGGGCTCCTAAATTCGACCACGGTTGAATCCACTCTGGACTGGTCGTCGAACGCATGGCTATAAGCAATGGGCTCCCGCTCCCGTCAAACCGCATGTGAAAGGGTGTTCAACCGAAGTATGTATCCGGTGGTGTTAGTTGAGTCGATGATTCAGCCGAAGATGAATCCAGGTGTGATTGGGACATCTCTGAACGAGCGGCCTGAGTGGGAAATGAGCGAAGGTGGAGTTATCGGGTGATGCCTCGCAAGCGATGGTGCAAAGATCCACGCCTTGAGAATGGCGAGAGCGTCGCGGACTCCTAGCGAAGAGTGCGAACTCTGAGAAACCGTGTGTGAAGTCGGCCCGGGATCCCCAAAGGGCTACGCACTCACCTCGGCCAGACGGTTGTAGGACGATTTGGTGGTTACTGGACGAGGGTGGGCGGGTCCGAGCACCGTTCGCTCAGGCGAGTCTCCGACGATGTCAGCAGCTGTAGAGGTCGTGCTGGCTGGGCTCGTCCCACCTTGCTGGTTGGGCATCGTCTGGTGGGTGGGGACGCTCGGGTCTGCACCTCCTGTCTCGGTGTCCTGGTTCTCCAGGGAGCATGACCCAGTGATCTGTTGAGCTGGCAGCGTCGGCGCGGGCAGGGCTGGTATGGCCGTCGTGTACCTTCCGGCGAAGAGTGCTGAGGTGAGGTCTCCGACAGTCCTTCTCCGCCAGGCGGAGACGTTGGGAACTTCAACGCCAAAGCGCTCGCCCACCAGCTGCAGTTGCGACGTGTGATCGAAGGTCTGCGTGGCGATATGACCGCCTCGGCTGAAGGGCGATATGACCAGGCATGGCACGCGCACGCCGAGACCGAGAGGCCCCTTGATGCCAAGGTCATCGGACGAGTTGTCGGGCTCGAGGGTCGAAGAAGTCGCAGCGGTCAGGTATTCACCGGCGGTTCCGGCCGGCGCAGTGGGGGGAGGCACGTGGTCGAACCAGCCGTCATTCTCGTCGTACATCAAGAACAATGCAGTTTTTGCCCATACCGCAGGGTTGGCGGTCAGGGCGTCGAGAACCAGAGAGGTGAAATACATGCCGTTGTCCGGTGACGACGATGGGTGTTCGTCGAATCCGAGCGGCGGGATGATCCACGACACGCTCGGCAGCGCGCTCGAGTTGATGTCGGTGACGAAGTCGTTGGGGAACGTCGGCAGGAAAGCCTTTTGATAGAGAGGCGACGCTGGGTTGCGAAAGGCAGTGAAATAGGGCAAGACATGGTCGCTGGCGACCATCACCTCAGGATTGGTCGTCGGGTTGTAAAGGGCTGGATCCCAGGTCGGATACGCGGCCAATGGCGCGTATTTGGCTGCCAGGTCGGTGTTGGAGGGGTGATAGACCTTCCACGGGACGCCGGCGTCTTGGAGAACCTCTTGCATGGTCGACCACGTGCAGTTCCAAAGAGTGTCCGGGGTCGCGTTTGTGTCGGTGACCGGTCCTCCGTTGGTGCCGGCGGGGTCGATGGTGCCGCTGTTCGCCATAAGCCGATTGGGGTGGGTCGGCCCGAGGATCGAGGCGTGATAGCCGTCGCAGAGGGTAAAGGCATCGGCCAGGGCGTAGTAGAACGCGAGATCGGTTCGGTCGTAGTAACCCATCGTCATGGCGCCGTTGGCTCCCTCGTACGTCGACGAGGTGTGCACTTTCACGTAACTGTCCATCTTCCCGCCGTTCCAACACAAATGCTGCGGTCCCCAATCGTGCGTGAGGTCATCGGTGCACTCGTAGCCGCCGGTTGAGGAAAGGTGGAAGGGCAACAACACGTTGGGTGGTGACAGCGAGGAGGCACCCGGGTAAGCCTGAGCGAACACGCCCAGAGACCTCTTCGGGTGATCGTCAAAACCCCGACCCTTGGGGTAGGCGCCGAAATAGTGGTCGTAGGATCGGTTCTCCATCATCAAGAACACGATGTGCTCTACGGCGCCGAGGTCGGACCCTGCGGCCGTTGTCCCAGCCGCCAGCCGGACCAGATCCGCACCCTTCGAGCCGCGAGCGAGTGCCGCCGCTGGTCCCCCGACCGCCATCGCGGCGCCAGCTAAGCCCAGCGACGCCAGCAATTGGCGACGGCTCAGGCGCGGATCGAAACCGGAATGGGCCATTTGGTGTTTCTCCTCGCGTCAGACAGTTTTGGCGCTGCGCATCACCACCAGTGGTGCAATAACCCTCAACGGTTCGGCTGAAACGCCCGACGACGAGTGATCACCAAACGTTTGTTCCTGTGTCACAGACTCCGTCCACTCACGCCGGAAAAAGGGGGGGGCAGAGGCGCTCGGACGCCTCCTTGCAACGTTTTATCCGACGACGATCTTGTCGAGCCCGTACCTCCGATGCATTGAGACCGTTACCCCATTGGCCAGCCGCCTCGGCCTGCAGATTGATCGCACGAAACGCCTGGCTCCGAGTGCGGGGAGATCAGTCGAAGCACTCCTCCTTCAGTTTCGGAAGATCGCGAGGTGCCGTTGTGCTCTGCACACACGGAGAGATCATGAGCTATCTGCAAGAGCAGCTTCGCCAACGAATCCGGACCTTTTCGGAGACGATCCGCCGCATGCGTAGGGGTTAATGTGGCTTGAGCATCAAGGACATCGCATAGCGCACACTCGATACGACCCGTGGGGCGGACCAGGGTCGACGTGACGTCAGTCCGAGATATCCGTGGTGACGGCTAGATTGTTCTCGACCCTTCGAATGTCGGGGCGTGAGGTGGACGCCTGCGTGAGACGACGTCACGAGTCAATAGAGGTTCCGCCACTTCAGGCTGAGGTCACGACCTCAGCGGGAAATGAGCCAGCCATTCACAACCACGGGGAACGACTGCTCGCTCAGGGTCATTCCGCTCGGGTCGCTGGCCTCGCCGCTTGCCACGAGCTTCTGAACGTGCAGAGCTTGCCCAACGAAGGTGACCTTCTGGCCCTGATGGTCGACGCAGCGCAGCACCCCTAGCTCGGGCATCGCCTGCAGTTCAGCGGCGGCCAGCGATGCGCCAGTGAGCCCATTTCGGCTCGCCTGTTTTCTGTCCATGATCTCGTATTCGATGGCTCGTACAGCGCCTGGTTGCACTTCGTCTCCTCCAACGGCCCAACGGTCGGCACGATAGACGAGGTCGGGATATGACGTCCACGTGAACCCCCCTCCTGGTCACGAGGTTGAGGGGCGGAATTCATCTTCGAGACACTTCTCCGTCGCCCCGGCTCCGCGAGCCGTTCACCTGTGCTCCTTAGCCTGGGCGGCGGTGGAGCAGTCGCATGGACACACACGCTGGTCGGGGCGGGGTCCCATCCGTGGAGCTCCAGGCTCACGTGGGGGTTTGGCGCCCCGCGTTCCCGGGCTTCGACGAGGGCGCCCCCTGCCCTCCTCACAGATGTCTGCCCTTCGTCGGCAATTTGGGACTTTCGCGGATGGTAGGGGCCAGAGCGCAACCGACCTTGGGGGCTTTCGTAAGGAGAGCAAATGAGCACGTTGGACGTTAACGAAGGACGAACGGGTCAGCCCTGGGGGGAACCGCAAGATGCCCACATGACGAAGCGTTCTCGCCTGCTGCCGCTGGTCGGTGCGTCCAACTTTCGTGACCTGGGGGGCTATCCCACGATCGATGGCGGCTTCACTCGTTGGGGCAAATTGTTCCGGAGCGACACCCTTCACGAACTGACCGAAGATGACGTCGCTATCCTGCGCGACATAGGCCTCAAGAGCATCGTCGACCTCCGTACATCGACCGAGGTCGAACTGTCCGGTCGCGGTCCCCTCGGGACAGAGGCGGCCGATTACTTCCATCTGTCGGTCATCGACGAGGACGGCGGTGAGGCCCGCGGCCTACCGGCGCCGATCGATGAAAGCCTTGCCAACCGGTACCTGTGGTACCTCGACGTCGGCCGCGAGGCCCTGGCCCATGCGCTCAAAGTCCTGGGCGACGCATCGAACTATCCACTTGTCTTTCACTGTGCCGCCGGCAAGGACCGCACCGGTGTCCTTGCGGCGCTTGTCCTCGACATCGTCGGAGTCGAACGCCAGGCGATCGTCGAGGACTACGTCCTGACCGCCAGCCGACTGGAGGCGATTTTGGCGCGGCTTTTGCGCAACCAGTCTGAAGGAGGACTGGGTTATGAGATCCCAGCGAGCGCTCTGACAATCGAAGCCGCGACCATGGAGGGATTCCTCGACGGAGTTGATCAACGCCACGGGGGAGCACGTCAATGGGCGTTGGCGTCCGGCGTTCCCTACGACACCGTCGAGGCACTGTCGAGCGTGCTTGTGTCGACCGACGAAAAGTAACGGCGCTGCCGCCACTCGAGTCAACCGCTTGAGGATTTCACGTCGAGTTCAGATAGCTGCTTCGAATGGCCCCTGACAGTGAGGACGCAGTAGTTCGCGCCACATAGGTGCCAGATATTGGAGTTTGACGGTATTCCGGACAGCAGCCGCCTCGGTGCTAGTTCCGGATCCTTTCGAACACGAGATTGGGAGTCTCGATCTGGGGCATGTGCCCGGTGGCTGGCAGCACCTCGAAGCGCGCCCCGTGGATGGCGGCCGCATACGCCTGTCCGTAGGCGGGCTTGACAATCTGATCGCTCTCGCCCCACAGCACCAGGGTCGGAATGGTGATGCCGCCGAGGCGATCGAGCAGCGATGGGTCGACCATTGCCGGAGAGCCGGCATAGACGGCCAAGGTTTCGCCGTTGGCGGACATGATTGCCTTTTGGGCGTCGGGGATGGTTGCGGGATCGACGCGGAAGGGCGTCGGGTCGTGGAACGAGAGTGCCTGGATCTCTGGCACGGATAGGCCGGAGACGTCGGCGACGGGGTGGCCCTCTACTTCGACGCCCACCGCATCGAGCAGCACGATGCTGCTCACGCGCGGTGAGTGCAGCAGGGCCATCTCGGCGGCGATCCAGCCGCCGACGGAGTTCCCGATGACCGTCACGCCCTCGAGTCCGACGTCGTCGAGCAAGCCGACGTAGAGGGCGGCCAGCCCGGCCACGCTGTGCAAGCCGTTTGGTCGCGGTGTGCCCCCGAAGCCCGGATGCGTGGGCGTGAGTACCCGGGGACTGTCCTTCTCGGCCAGGAGTTGAGCGAACGCGGCGACCGATTGTGGGCCTGCGCCGCCGTGCAGCAACAAAAAGGGCTGCCCATCTCCTCGCTCTTCTATGGTCAGCTCAACGGGCCCGAAACCGGCGACGTTGAGGGTCTTCGTGATTGACACGGCATTCGTGGTCATCTGGATCCTCCTTGCTGCAGACGATGTGACTCGTGGGGCGACTATTTGTGCGTTCAAGAATCGGGCTCACTGCCGCTTGGTCCCTGGCCGGTTTGCGCCATCGACGCTTCGGGGAATTAGCAACTCTCGGGGTCACGGTTGATAGTAGACCGCCCTACTACAGCGATGGATTGGTTGGACGAGGTGGAAACTGGGTGGACGGATCAGCACTTCACCGGACTGGAGCAGACCTCCAGGACCAAAACCCCCACCTTGCCAAGGTGGGAATCGCGGGTTCGTCGGTCCAGGCGCCAACGTGAGAAAATGGCGATCGACGTGATCTGCACCAGAACCTCGTCTACAGCGACGGACGGAATGGGGACGTCGACCAACGAAAGAGCATGCCCTGCTCGGTCACCAGTGAGCGAAGCTCTAGTGAGCTTGTGGGAAATGAGTCAGTCACGGTTCATGCCTCGTCTCTATTCATTTCCCATATTTCGATGTTCGTCCGTTGCTGCATGCGCGATCGAGACTCACGTGGCGCCGAGGCTCTCGACGAGGGATAAGAGGACGCTGTGAACCTCCTCGAAGGGTTCCACGCTCCGTTCTGCTCGACAGATAGCAACTGCACCCTCTGTGGCTGCAATGACAGTCACGGCGAGCGATCGGGCTGACTTGCTGTCCATGCCGCCGGTTTCACAAAGGTCAGTGAGCAGTTCCGTCCAGGTTCGAAAGATGGTGCCGGCGTGATCGAGGAGGTCGTCGTCATTGGCCGCCACGGTGACCGCGACAACCGCGCATCCGGCAGTGAGCCGGGAATAGTCCAAGAGGCCCCGCCACAGAGCGAGAAAGCGCTCGATGACCACCGCGGCTGGTTGTCCCCGAGTAGCTTCCATCGCGGCGAGTCCTCGTTGGCTGGCCAGGTCGAGCGCCGCATGGAGGAGTTCGGGCTTCCCACCGGGGAAATGGTGATACACCGATCCGCGCGGCGAGTCAGTGGATTCGAGCACCTCGGCAAAGGAAGTCCCTTCAACGCCCTTGGTGGCGAGGAGACGCACGGCGCCCTCCACCATCCGGCTTCGGACAGCGCCCCTCGGCGCTCTGCCGACACTTGAACTGCCTTCATTTTCAGCCATGAGAACTGCCTCGACTCTAACTATGCAAGAGATCATAGTCGTGGTAGCATCTATGTATGGAGTCATACATAGTTAGGAACCGCTCATGCCGATGATCGACGTCTACGCCGCCACGGGCACCTTTCAAGAGCCGCACCAGCTGGCCTCTGACCTGGCTCGGACCCTGATGACCATTGAAGGTGTTCCGGACATCCCGATGTTCCGCCAGAACACGGCGGGCTTCGTGCA
>Ga0302324_100019560_pt1 | contig 13291 bp, 7 predicted proteins | sample Palsa_T0_1_FD_201949 | JGI IMG/M metagenome (GOLD analysis project Ga0302324, IMG submission 201949) | Peat permafrost microbial communities from Stordalen Mire near Abisko, Sweden - Palsa_T0_1 | ecosystem: Environmental > Terrestrial > Soil > Palsa > Peat permafrost | place: Sweden: Abisko...
CGACTACCACAATCACCTCGACTCCATGGAGCCGGACGCAGTGCTGCACATCATGGACGAGTGCGGCATCGAGCGCGTAGTCAACATCACCATGCAAGTCGGCGACCACGCCATCGAGATACTGCGCAAATTCCACGACGCATCGCGCCAGCGCTTCGCCACCATCGCGTGGATGGATTGGACCGGCATCGAGCGCGACGATTTCATTGCGCAGTCGATCGGCCGCATCGAGCGCATGGTGGAGCACGGCGCATGCGGCATCAAGTTCTGGAAGGATCTTGGCCTCACAGTGCGCGATGCACGCGGCGAACTGGTGCGCGTGGACGACGAGCGCCTCGCGCCGGTGTTTGAAAAAGCCGCCGAACTGCGTATTCCGGTGATGTTTCACACCGCCGACCCCAGCGCATTCTTTCGCCCCATCGATGCGCACAACGAGCGATACGAAGAGCTGGCCGCGCATCCCGACTGGAGCTTTCACGGCGCGCAGTATGGCAAAGCCGACCTGCTCGCGCAGCGCGATCGCGTCTTCAAGCGCCACCCACACACCACGTTTGTGTGCGCGCACCTTGCCGAGAGCGGAGAGGATTTGGCATACGTCACGCGCCTGCTCGACGAGAACCCGAATGTCCATGTCGACATCAGCGCACGCACGCCGGAGCTGGGCCGGCAGCCGTATACGGCGCGTCGATTCTTCCTCAGCTACGCCGACCGCATCCTTTTCGGCACCGACCTCTTGCCGGAGCCGCACATGTACCGGCTCTACTACCGTTTTCTCGAAACAGAAGACGAGTACTTCGAATATCCGACCCATGCGTCGCGCCAGGGCCGCTGGAACGTCTACGGCCTCAACCTGCCCGACGACGTGCTCGAAAGGGTCTACCGCACCAACGCCCTCAAGCTGCTGAAATAATCTCGAATCAATAAAAGCGTCAAGCTGGGATCGCCTCCAATGTGGGTGCCCCATCCTTTCGCGGCATTATGCGAAAGGGTGGGATACCTCGATCTCCGATCGACCTCGTATCCAGTAGGCGGTTCCCGCGATACGCTACAATGAGCACCACTGCACCATCGCTTCCCACTATGACCGACACCGCCGCCAGCGACGTCACCGCCGAGCCCCAGCGCAGCACGCGCGGCTTCTGGGCGCTGATTGCCACGCAGTTTCAGGGCGCCTACAGCGACAACATCCTGCGCAATCTGCTGCTCTCCATGATCGTGTTCATGGGCATGGCGCAGGCCCGCCGCGAGAGCCTCATCTCCGCGGTCACGCTGCTGTTTTCCGTTCCATTTCTCCTGCTGAGCATGCCCGGCGGCTGGCTCGCCGACCGCTTCAGCAAGCGCCAGATCACCATCTGGACCAAGGTCATGGAGATCGGCTCCATGGTGGTCGCTACCATTGGGCTCGGCCTGCACTCGCTGCCGCTGTCTCTTGCGGCGCTGGCACTGGTGGCCTCGCAGGCAGCGCTCTTCGGCCCATCGAAATACGGCCTGCTGCCGGAGCTGCTCCCGGCCAAGCGCCTCTCGTGGGGCAACGGCGTTATCGAGCTGGGCACGTTCCTCGCCATCATCGTCGGTACCGTCACAGGCGCAATGATGGCCGAGAAGCTCGCCGGCCGCGAAGTCTACGCCGGCTATGCGCTGATCGGGCTTGCACTCAGCGGCCTGCTCACCAGCCTCGGCGTCGACAAGGTTCCGCCCGCGGCGCCCACCAAGCGATTCCAGGCAAACATCGTCGGCGATCTGTGGCGGCAGATCAAGGCCATGCACAAAGATCCGCCGCTCTTCCTGGCCGTCGCCGGCAACACCTACTTCTGGTTTCTCGGCTCGCTGCTGTTCTCCACCATCGTGGTCTACGGCCCCGATGTGCTGCATCTCGACCAGACCAGGACCGGCTACCTCAATGCCACGCTCGCCATCGGCATCGGCATTGGCAGCATGGTCGCCGGCCTGGTGAGCGGCAACAAGATCGAGTACGGCCTCATTCCTCTCGGCTCCATCGGCATGACCGTCACCGGCGTGATGCTGGGCGCCTGGCATCACGGCATGGTCGGCTCATCGCTGCTGCTGGGCGCGCTCGGCTTCTGGGCCGGCTTCTTCGCTGTGCCAGTCAACGCGCTCATCCAGCACCGGCCGCGCGAAGAGGACAAGGGCGGCATCATCGCCGCCGCAAACCTGCTCTCGTTCGTCGGCATCGCGCTCTCCGCCGGCGTCTATTACGTTTTCACCGCGTACATCCATCTCGATCCGCGCGGCGTCATCGTTGCCGGCTCGCTCATCACCGGCGCCGCCACTGTGTATGTACTCATGCTGCTGCCGGAGTGGTTTGGCCGCCTGCTGCTCTTCTTTCTCACGCACACGTTCTATCGCGTGCGCGTGCTCGGCCGCGACAACTTCCCCCAGCGCACCGGCGCGCTGCTGGTGTGCAATCACATGTCGTTCGTCGATGTGGCGCTCCTCATCGCATCGACAGACCGGCCCATCCGCTTCCTCATGTACCAGGGCATCTACGATCACAAGCTGATCAAGCCCTTCGCCAGCATGATGAAGGCCATCCCCATCTCGAGCGAGCAACGCCCGCGCGATATGATCCGTTCATTGCGCATCGCCAGCGACGCACTGCGCGCCGACGAAATTGTGTGCATCTTTGCCGAGGGGCAGATCACGCGCACCGGCCAGTTGCTGCCCTTTCGCCGCGGCCTCGAACGCATCATGAAGGGCGTCGAAGTGCCCATCATCCCCGTCAGCCTGGACGGCGTGTGGGGCAGCATCTTCAGCTTTGAGCGCGGCCGATTCCTGTGGAAGATGCCGCGCCACATTCCCTATCCCGTCACCGTAAGCTTCGGCCGGCCCATGCCGCCTGAGTCCACCGCCATCGAGGTGCGCCAGGCCGTGCAGGAGCTGCAGGCCGAAGCCTTCGAACAGCGCAAACGCCGCATGAAGACGCTCGATCGCGCATTTGTGCGCACGGCGCGCCGCCATCCGCTGCGCTTCATGATGCCCGACGCCAGGACGCCGAAAGTCACGTTTGCCTCGGCGCTGACGAAGAGCATTTATGTTGCGCGAAGACTTCGCACCCAGATCGGCACACAGCAGATGGTCGGTATGCTGCTGCCGCCATCCGTGGGCGGCGCGCTCACCAACTTCGCGCTCGTGATGCTCGGCCGCGTGCCCGTGAATCTCAACTACACCTCGTCGAGCGAAGTGATCGCATCGTGCGCAGAGCAGTGCGGCATCGATGTGGTCATTACGTCAAAGGCCTTTGTGGAGCGCTTCCCCAATCTCGCCATTCCGGGGCGCACGCTCTACCTTGAAGACGCGCTCGCCGCACCGCGATTCAGCGAGCGGCTCGCCGCGCTTGTGTTTGCATGGCTGATCCCGGACGCATGGCTGCGCAAGGCGCTGGGCGCGCGGCCCGCGGAGACCCTCACCGGAAATCAGGCTCGCTCTGCCGCCGTCGATGCGCTCGCCACGGTGATTTTCTCGAGCGGCAGCACGGGCGATCCCAAGGGCGTGATGCTGTCGCACTTCAACATTCAGTCCAACATTCAGCAGGTGTCGCAGGTCTTCATGCTCACCGGCAAAGACAAGATCCTCGGCATCCTGCCCTTCTTTCATTCGTTCGGCTGCATGGCTGCTCTGTGGATGCCCGCGGTGCGCGGCGTAGGCGTTGTCTATCATCCCAATCCCATGGACGCGCGCGGTATCGGCGAGATCGTCGCCAAATATCGCGTCACATTTCTCATTGCCACGCCGACGTTCCTGCAAGCCTACATGCGCCGCTGCACGCCGGAGGAATTTGGCAGCCTGCAATATGTTCTGGTCGGCGCGGAGAAGTTGCCGGAGCGCGTGGCGCTGGCATTCGAAGACACATTCGGCATTCGCCCGCTCGAGGGCTACGGCTGCACCGAGTGCTCGCCTGTGGTCACGGTCAACGGACGCGACTTCCGCGCGGCGGGCTTTCGCCAGGTGGGCGGCAAGCGCGGCAAGATCGGCCATCCACTGCCCGGCGTCACGGTCCGAGTGGTCGATCTCGACACCGGCGCGCCCGTTTCACCGGGCACCGCGGGAATGCTGCTGGTGAAGGGGCCCAACGTGATGCGCGGCTATCTCGGCAAACCCGAAAAGACCGCCGAGGTGCTGCACGATGGCTGGTACACCACGGGCGACGTGGCGCGGATGGAAGAAGACGGCTTTCTCACCATCACGGACCGCCTGTCGCGCTTCAGCAAAATCGGCGGCGAGATGGTGCCGCACATCCGCATCGAAGATAAACTGCACGAGCTGGCCGGCGTCACCGAGCAGGTGTTTGCAGTGACGGCACTGCCCGATGAGAAGAAGGGCGAACGCATCGTCGTCATCACTACGCTCGCGGCAGACAAGCTTGCGCCGGTGCTTGAGAAGCTGCCGCAGTGCGACCTGCCCGCGCTGTGGAAACCACGCACCAGCGCCTTCTTCCACGTGGATGCGCTGCCGGTGCTCGGCACCGGCAAGACCGACCTGCGCGGCGTCAAGGCGCTCGCGGCATCGTTTTCGGTGACCGAAGTATAAGATGCGCGCTACCGCAGCTTCTGCTTTCCAAGCATCTGGCGCAGTCCGCTAATCATCCGCTCCTCGATGGTTCCAAACGGCATGTCGGTGGTGAGATAGGTCCACGTGGCCCCGCGCTGCGATGGATCGTAGCCCGAGGCCTCAGCCTGCGCCAGCCTCCTGGGGATCTCTTCATCGACTGCTGCCTGCATGGCCCGATACATGGCGTCAATTTCCTTGAGGTACTCATGCAGCGGATTGTGATTGGCCCATGACGTCCACTGCGTAGCCTCGCGCAGCCCGGACACGCCAGCCAGATGTTCCGACCACAGATCGTCTATCGCGGCCAGCGTCACCAGCCGCTCCAACTCCGATGCGCAGGGCGTCTCACCAGTAAGAATCTGCTGCCGCCGCTCCTGCACTTGTTGACGCTGCCCTTCCGCCACGCCCTCGTATTTCAGCAGGAACTCGCGAATCTGAAGATTCTGTTCTTCGATCCTGCACTGCAGCCGGTCGCCGTCGCCCCCCTCCAACTCATCCACGCCAAACTTCACGCAAAGCGGGTCTTCGCGCGAAACGAAGAACTGCGAGCTGCCCGGGTCGCCTTGCCGTCCGGCGCGGCCGCGCAGTTGATGATCGATGCGGCGGCTCTCATTCCGGTTCGTCCCGACGATGTGCAGCCCGCCCAGCGCAGCCACGCCCTCGCCGAGGCGAATGTCCACGCCGCGCCCCGCCATGTTTGTCGAGATGGTGACCGCACCCGCCTGCCCCGCAAGCGCGACGATCTCCGCTTCTTCCTCCTCGTTGCGCGCATTAAGCACCGTGTGAACAAGGCCGCCAATGCGGCGGCTTAGCCGCTCCGACTCCTGCACGCTACCGGTCCCGATGAGCACCGGCCTGCCCGACGCATGGATGCGCTCGATCTCTGCCGCGACCGCCCGCTCCTTCTCTTCCAGGCGCTGGAATACGCGATCGGCCAGGTCGACACGGATCACCGGCCGGTGGGTGGCGATGACCTCGACATCGAGCCCGTAAATCTTGTGAAACTCCGCGGCCTGCGTGGCAGCCGTGCCTGTCATGCCGCAGACATGCGGATAGAGCGCAATCAGATTCTGCACCGTGATCGAGCCAAGAATCTTGCCCTGCGTCTTGACGGCGACGCCTTCCTTGGCTTCAACCGCGCTGTGCAGTCCGGCGGGCCAGCGGCGATCCGGAACGATGCGCCCTTTGAATTCGTCAACCGATTCGATGGCGCCGTTCTTCACCAGGTAGTCCACGTCGCGGCGCAACAGCGCGTGCGCGTGCAGTGAGTCCTGCACGGCCGTGAACAGGCGCAGATTCCCGTCGGTGAAAAGATTTCTGCAGCCGAATGCATGCTCAACCGCGCGGATGCCGGCATCGGTTAGGCTCACGTTGCGCGCGAATTGGTCTAACTGGTATTGCACTCCGCGGCGGAAGTAGCGCGTGACCCGGTCCACGCTGTTTGCCAGCGTGAGATCGTCGGCCGCGCCGCCGGCCAGCACCAGCGGGATGCGCGCCTCGTCGATCAGGATCGAGTCCGCCTCATCGACCACTGCCGCGGCAAACGCCCTGTGAACCTGGTCGCGTGGATCGAGCGCAATCTGATCGCGCAGAAAGTCGAAGCCGATCTCATTGGCCGTGGCATAGGTGACATCGCAAAGATAAGCCTGCCTGCGTTCCTCGCCACTCATGCCCTGCTGAATGCGGCCCACCGTGAGGCCAAAGAACTCGTAGATCGGCCCCATCCAGTGCGCATCGCGGCGGGCAAGGTACTCGTTCACCGTCAACACGTGCACGCCGTGGCCGGCCTTGGCATACCACACGATGGCCGGCGCCGCGGCCAGCGTCTTGCCCTCGCCGGTCTGCATCTCAGCGATCCTGCCCTTCGCAAGCGCAAGTGCGCCTTGCAGCTGAACGTCAAACATGTTGAGGCCCAGCAGCCGCTCGGCCGCTATTGCAGCAATGGCCACTGTCTCCGGAAGCGTCGCGGCCTCCCTGGCCAGACCTTTCAGGGAATCGTCCGTAAGCTGCCGTAATTCATCGCGGCGTGCGTTGATTTGATCGATAGCTTTGCGGCGGTGTCCGGAAACATCCGGACCCGAAAACAGAGACTTCATGAGATTGCGCACGAGGTTCGCTCCTATCCAGGCAGATGGTCATAATGAGGACGGGGGATCTGCTAGATCTGAGGTGCGTGCGTTGGCGGGCGCTGGTAACTCACTGGCCACTGGATGCGGCTGGTCTGCGGGAAATCGTAGAGAGAACTCGCGGCGGGCTGCGATTGTGGAGCGATTGGCGAAGCGTTTGGGATGGATTCCCGCCGCTCGCAGCGCTCAACCGCGATGCAGACAAGGGCACATGCGCTGTGGCTCACCTCAGCGCGCATCATGGGAGCGCCAGAGGCGGCTCCCAGAGCGATCACTGCGGTCAGCAGCCAGAGAATGCGGCGGTTCACCATTGGCAATTATTATCACACGAACGGAGGCGCCGGGCTCTCTCAATACAACCGGAAGTTCACCTCAACGGTGATCGTCACCGGCACCGGCTTGCCGTCTTTCATCGCAGGCTTGAACCGGTACCGCTGCACAGCCTCGAGCGCCTTTTCGTCGAGACCCATGCCGAGCGATCGAACCACGCGCGGATTCTGCGGATTGCCGTGCGCATCCACGATGACCGAAATCATGCAGACGCCTTGATATTTCTGCCGCCGCGCCTCATCGGAGAACTCCGCTTCCGGAGAGACGATGGGAATCGGGTTCGTCACGCCGCCAACGCCGGGAGTGTAAATTGAGTTGCCATATCCAGGATTGACTCCGGGACCGTTGCCGTTCCCCGGTCCGTAGCCGTCCTTGCCGCCCGAACCGATGCCAGCGGGACCGCCCTGACCACCCGATGCCAGACTCACGTTGGGCGACGCATGCACGCCGATATTGGGCAGCGCCGCATTGTCGGGAAGCCTGAGGTCCAGCGGAATGGCGGAGTCGATAGCGAGCCTCGGATTCTCAAGGATTGGAACCTGCGGCGGCACCATGGGCATGAGTTCCCGCTTCGGCAGCCGGCCAATGATCGGGTCAGTCAAATCGTTGGAGCCGCCGCCTCTTGAGCCGCCCGACGCTTTCGTGGGCGCGAAAAGCTTGAAGTCGTCGAGATGGAGATTGCTGCCCGAAGGCGATCTTGGAAGTGGATTGATTGCCGAGCTGAATCCCATGAGAATGAGAATCGCCAGCACGCAGCCGTTGGCGATGGTTGCGGTGCCAATGGCCCAGGGATTCGTCCTGCCTGCCATGCGATCAGGCATCGAAATCGGCGTTGACGTCAGTTCCAGAGGTTGCAGCCTGGGCGGAAAGAGTGCATCGCGAAAGCTTTCAGACAAGCCGGCCCAGATAGGCTTTTCCTCAAGAGTTCTGACACGGAATCCCAGCATTGCATCGTCGCTCGCGCCATGATCTTCTGCAAGCGGCGCGGCTGACAGGCGCACACGCTCCCGTTTCATACGACCTCTTCCGAGCCGCATCGCGGCTTCACGGTAAGAATTGTCGTTGCCTGGCCGGGGCCTCGATACGCGATAGACGCGGCGCGCGCGCAGTCGTCACCACGAAGGCCGCACTGACGCGAAGACAGACGGAAATACGAAACGCAGGTCCTGCGACTCGCTGCGCTCGCTCCTATTGCTGACGGGCTTTGGCTTCCAACTCCGCCTTGGCTGCCTGCAACTTCGCCAACCGGCTCTCCCGCCGGGCCAGCTCCGCCGGCAGATCGTCTCCGCTGCTGCCCTTGCCGTACTTTTCGTCCTCGGCCACATCCTCGGCCGCGGCCCGCTGAGCCCGATCCGGACACGGCGACGCCCGAGGCCAAGGCGCAGCGCAGCTTTACCGATGCGGAGAGCCGGATCATGCCGGACGGCAACCAGAAGGGCGCCTTCGTGCAGGGCTACAACGCGCAGATCGCCGTGGACAGCGCGGCGCAGATCATCGTGGCCGTGAACGTGATTCAACAGACCACCGATAACCATCGGCTGGCGCCGATGCTGGAGCAGACGGAGCAAAATGCAGGAGCCCGGCCGCAGGCCGCCAGCGCCGATACCGGCTACTGGAACCCGGAGCAGGTGAAGAAGATCCAGGGCCTGGGAATCGATCTGCACGTGGCCACAGGCAAGCAGAAACATGGAGAGACCAGCCCGCCGGACGAGGGAAATCCCACCGAAGACGGCGAAGAACCATCTTTGCGCGAACGGATGAGGCAGAAACTCGCCAGTCAAGCGGGCCGGGACGTGTATCGGATGCGCAAGGCCATCGTGGAGCCGGTCTTCGGGCAGATCAAGGAGTGGCGCGGGTTCCGACGATTTTTCTTGCGCGGACTGGACAACGTTCGCGGCGAATGGAAGCTGGTCTGCCTGACCCACAATCTACTGAAGGTGTTCCGCTCAGGCTACGTGCTTGAGGCGCGCCGAAGAAGACAACAAGACGCCGAAACGGTCATAGAAGCCGCTTGCCGGGCGTAGGCGATGCCCAACGGCTGGCTGCGCGCCATTTGGCTCTTTGAGCATCGACGAGAATCCGATGTCCACTGAGGCAAACCACACCCCCCTCGGCTATTTCCGACAAACTCCTAGTAGGGGGAATGCCATAGTTCCGGGAAAGCTAGAGACGATGTGCGCCGCCGAATAAGTGGCTCGAATGGCCGCCGCCACTGGAGTGGCCGCCCTTCATTTTCGGCTCCTTGAAGGCCTTGGGCTTCTCGTAATGCGGCGCCTTTTCCGTGTGCGGCTTGTCGAAGTGGGATTTTCCGCCGGGCCGGCCGCCGAAAAACTGCGATCCGCCGCGCTGCTGCCCGCCATAGGCACCGGCAAATGCTCGCTCCTGTGAGGGCTCGGCATAGTGCGGCTTAAAGCTGTTGCGCTGCGGCGCGGCAGGGGCGCGATAGACAGGCGCCGGATTGCCGTAACCGCCGGGCCTTGCGTTGTAACCTTCGCCTGACCGCCCCATGAAGCCTGTTCCGGGCCGCGCGGGCTCCTGCATGCGGCTCTCATATTGCGGCTGGCGATTGAATGGCTCCTGCGGACGGCTGGCGTATGGCTGCGGCCTGCTGGGCATCGGCTGCCCGCCGAATGCGGGACGAACCCGGTTGCCATCGTTCGGCGCAAAGCCTCGCGACTGAGGCTCCTCCGGCCGGTTTTCAGCGATTCTGTCCGGAGGCCGCGTAAATCCCTGCCCGCCACCGTTGAATCCGTTGCCTGCCCGGCTAAAGTCGCCGCGCTGTCCGTTCAATCCCTGCGTCGGCAGCGGACGGCTTGGGAATCGCGAACCGCCGCGGCCCGGCGAGTTCCAGTGCGCCACCGTGGTGCTTTGCGACTGGTAGGACGAGTTGTGGAAGAGCACGGAATTGCCCAGCCAGTTCAGCGCCCAGCCGAGCCAGCCGAATTGAGTGTGGCTGAAGGCCGACATGGCGATGCCGAGGCCGAATTGCATCAGCGAGGAGCCACCCGTTCCCCCTCCGTAGCCGCCGCCAACGCCAGAGCGGCCGCCGGCGAAGCCCCCAATTGCGCTGCCGATCGAGCCCAGGGTATTGAGCAGCGAGAATCCCTGGTAAGGCTGCACGGGCTGCCCATAAGCGGTCCATGGATCGTACTGCGGAACGTAAACGACATCGGGATTGGGCGGCGCGAGCTGGATGTAACCCTGGTTGTAGCTGACCGTTTCGTAAGACGAGTTCTGAAGGGTTCCGGCCTGCTGCGCCCGCTGGCGCAGTACCTGCACCGTCTGCAGCACGTCCTGCGGCTGGTTGTAATAGGCATTGCCGAGGTCGGTGGTCCACTGTAGATTGCGGTCCATCTCCGCCAGCACCTGCGGGAACGCGGTCAGCGCCTTCACGCTCGGATCCCACGGCTCGGCGTTGGCGCCGGCGGCGATCTCTTCGTTGGGCGCGTAGCCGAGCGACTGGCGCCAGTGGTCCGCTGCCACCACCTGTGCCGGATAGGTGGCGGCGGCGAGGATCTGCGCCACCAGCGCATCAGGATAGAGCGCGATGGGAGCGGCCAACTGCTCGAGCTGCTCGGCGTCGAGCGACTGTGCAGGGGCCTGCTGCTGGCCGTCATCCTGCTGCGGGGCGTACTGCTGCTGGCCGTAGCCCTGCTGCGGAGCATATTGCTGTTGAGGCGCGTACCGAGGCACCGCCTGCTGGGACGGATACTGCTGGGGTACGTAGGGCTGGGCTGCATACGGCTGCGGCTGCGCATACATGGGCTGACCGTAGCCCGGAGGCGGATACGCCTGACTGGGCGCGGCGAACGGTTGCTGCGGATAGGCGGCCTGCGCCTCAAGCCACGGCGCCGGCCGAGGAGCAGGATGGGCTGGCAACACGTAGATCCGCTCCGGCGCGGAGCGGGCGATCGATTGCCCTGAGTGATTTCCTGTGTTGGCCGCCTGCGCGTCAGCATTGGGAACGATACTGAGCTTCAACGGTACCGGCGCCGGGCTGATGGCCGGCGTTGCGTCCGCCGTGTCGTCCGTCGCGGCAGGCTCAGCGTACTTGTAAGGAGAGGGCTTGGACTTGAACGAAGGCGCAGGCGCGTCGGCGTGCGGCTGATCGGTAGCCTCGGCGTTCAACCGGCTCTGCGCCGCGAATAGCAGCAGGAGGGCGACCGGAAGTGCGGCCGTAAGATTGAGACACGCTGGCTTTTGCCGGAGCGCGGCGCGGGGGGCAGGGTCAAGCGAAATGCGCGGCAAACAGGGTCCATCGGGATGTTTCATCGTTCCCTCTCATCGGCCGCATGGGGCGCCAACCGGCTTTCCCGTGCTGCATGCCGCCCGCAGTGCGATGCCCGCCTGCGGTCTTGCTGATACGGTTCTGCCACTTGCTGCCGGCGCCAGAGCAGGCCCGGCCTTGCACCAAGAGTGGATGTCTAGCCTCAACACGGCCCTGCGCGGTTAGTTGCGCTCAGTCTGCGAGATTGTCTCTGGAACAGCCCGACGCAGGCGCGGCGAGCCCTTACACTGAATGGGCCAGACGCATGACCGAAGCCATCGAATTCCGGAACGTATCCTATGCCGTAGCGCAGGGTGCCGTGGCGCAGGGTGCCATGGCGCAGGGGCGGCTGCTGCTGGACGGGATTTCCCTCGCCGTAGCTGAGGGAACCACCACAGCCATTCTGGGCCGCAGCGGCTCAGGCAAGACTACCCTCCTGCGCACGGTCAATCGGCTCATCTTGCCCACTGGCGGCGAGGTGCTTGTGCAGGGCAAGAACGTGGCGGCGCTGGACCTGATCGAACTGCGCCGTGGCATGGGCTATGTGATTCAGGAAACGGGGCTTTTTCCGCATTTCAGAGTGGAGCGCAATGTGGGACTGGTGCCTGAAGCAGAGGGCGTACCACAGACGGAGCGCAGGCGCCGCAGCCATGAGCTGCTAGCGGCCGTGGGCCTTGATCCGGGCACCTTTGCGCACCGGTATCCGCACCAGCTCTCGGGCGGGCAGCGGCAGCGTGTGGGGCTGGCCCGGGCGCTCGCCGCCGACCCCAAAATTTTGCTGATGGACGAGCCCTTCGGGGCGCTCGATCCCCTCACCCGCGCCGAAATGCAGGACATGCTGCGCGGTCTCCTCGGCTCGCTCGGCAAGACCGTGCTGCTGGTCACGCATGACCTGGATGAGGCACTCTATCTGGCTGATCGCATTGTGCTTCTGGGCGAAGGCAAGCTGATCGCCGAACTGCCGCCGTCTGAGTTCATGGGCTCGGGCCAGCCCGAGATCACGGCTTACATCCGCGCCTTTCATCGCGGAGAACGCAGCGCAGCGAGGCAGCCATGACTTCCCTGCTCTGGCCCGTTTTTTTCACGCAATACGGCGGTGAGATTGCCACGCTTACCCTCGAGCACCTGTGGCTCACCGGGGCAGCCATGCTGTTTGCCACGGCTATCGCTGTGCCGGCCGGAGTGGCGCTCACGCGTTCGCCGCGCTGGGCGAAGCCAGTGATGGCGGTGGCCAACATTTTGCAGACCATCCCCTCGCTGGCCATGTTTGGCTTCCTGCTGCCGCTGCCGTGGCTGGGCGACCGCGCCGCCCGCATCGCCATTGTGGCGCTGACCGCCTACGCGCTGCTGCCGATCCTGCGCAATACCTATGCCGGCATCCGCTCCATCGACCCTGCAGTTGTCGAAGTGGCTCTGGCGCTGGGGCTTACCGGCCGGCAGCGGCTCTTCAAAGTGGAACTGTCGCTGTCCGCTTCGTTCATTCTCGCCGGCCTGCGCACGGCTACGGTCACCTGCGTCGGCATAGCGACCATCGCGGCGGCCGTGGGTGCAGGCGGCCTGGGTGAGCTGATCTTTCGCGGTGTCGCGTCGGTGGACGACCGGCTGGTGCTGGCGGGGGCGATTCCCGCGGCGCTGCTGGCGCTGGCGGCCGACGCGGCATTGGGTCTGCTGGAACGGCGATTCAAGGTGCGCGCGGGATGAGGCGCGCCTTGCTTGCCCTTGCTGGCACCCTCGCGCTGGCGCCCACCTCCTGCGCGCCGCCCCGGCCAGACCACCCCGTCATCGGCGCCAAGAATTTTACCGAGCAGGTGGTGCTGGGCGAGTTGCTGGCGCAGGAGATCGAGGCCAAGTCCGGGCTCAAGGTGGAGCGGCGCTTTTACCTTGCCGGCAGCTACATCTGCCAGCAGGCGTTGGTCTCCGGACGCATCGACGCTTATGTCGAATACACGGGCACGGCGCTCACGGCCATTCTCAAACAACCTGTCGACCGCGATCCGGA
>Ga0302324_100019563_pt1 | contig 13291 bp, 16 predicted proteins | sample Palsa_T0_1_FD_201949 | JGI IMG/M metagenome (GOLD analysis project Ga0302324, IMG submission 201949) | Peat permafrost microbial communities from Stordalen Mire near Abisko, Sweden - Palsa_T0_1 | ecosystem: Environmental > Terrestrial > Soil > Palsa > Peat permafrost | place: Sweden: Abisko...
CCTTGGTCTGTTTTGTAACGCAAGTGCGAAGTACGCTCACGGCAAGTTTCCCTCACAAGCACAGGGTATGGCCCCAGTAGTGCTTTAGCAGGTGAGGGATTTTCACTCCTCCACGCCCCCAGGCTTGCGGGCCACCACGATGTGCAGCGGCGGGAACGTCGTGAGCACATTGCCCCAACGCTCCTCGACCGTCCATCCGAGACTCCGCAAAACGCCAGCATACTCGCTTGTCTTCTTGTAATCCGACAACACGGCCAGTCCGCCAGGGCGCAGCACACGGGCAATCTGCTCCACTGCCCGCACCCGCGTCGGCTTGTCGTGGATGTTGTGCAGGCAAAGGTTCGAAACGACCACGTCAAAGCTCCCGTCCGCGAAGGGCATTGCCTGTGCGCCGGCGCTTACCAGAGTGCACTTCCCTGCGATACCTTCGAGCTCCAGATTGTGCCGCGTCGCCTCTTCCGAGTTACCACCCATGTCGACGTTTGACCAGATATCGATCCCCGTTGCCGTGCCGTTCGACAACCGTCTGGCGGCACCCGCGAGCAGTAACCCGCGCCCGCAGCCTACGTCCAGCACGCGCTCGTTACCGCGAAGGTTCGCAATTTCCAGCAACTTGTCGCGATGGCGAAACTTGCCCACCTTCACGTACAGCAGAAAGAGGCAGCCTTCCAGCAGCAAGAACCCGCCTGTCCAGGCCAGCGTGTAATGCATCTGAATTTGCAAGTTGCCCAGGTGCCATACGCGTGGAGTGAAGATGGCAAGCAGCACGCACAGGCTGCCGAAGACAAACAGGTTGCGCATCACGGCCGGCGCGTCGACACCGTAATCCGGTTTCGTGGACAGGACAGCCATTGTCATCCTCCAAGCGCATTGGTCGCAGCAATATTGCAACTTAGTTATAGTTAGGTTTCGAACGCGATCGTACCTCGACGTGACTTCAGAGCCTAAGATTGTCGTTCGCCGCCGCGACAATCTCCTATTCAGAGCCCGCTTGGGCGAAAAACCCGGCCTTCCGAGGATTCCCGAAAGGCGGCTTCTCGCCAGGAACCCGTTCTCGGTCAGATCCGTGAAGAGTTCCTCATAATAAACCCCGTTTTCTGCCCCAGGTGTGGGCCACCTGTGCGATTTGCCGACTACGCGGCAACTTGGACCGATGGACATTGTCCGTGGCCGATATGGCGATCCTGCGCCCATTGTTGCCGACTGACTGCGGCCGTTTCCAGGTCTTTATGGTCGGATGAGGGATAACAGGAACCCGCATCGGGGATATCACTTTTTTACACCGCTTGAATTCGCGATTCCAGTGGCTCTCGCAAGGATGTCTCGAAGTGCGGTTTTGTCCTTCGCGCTCAGCGAGGCGATAAAAGGCAGTGGATCGTGGAGACGCTTAAGGAGACGACCTCGCAACGATTCTCCTTCCTTCGTCAGTGCGATTAACTTTACTCTCCGGTCCTTTGGATCACTGCGCCGCTCGATGAGGCCACGCTGTTCAAGTCTGTCCACCAACCCGGTCACATTGGAGTCGTGACAGTGAAGGGTACGCGCGATGGATACCATCGCAGCGGTTTTCTCGGGTTCAAGCGAACAAAGAAGTTCGCCTTGGGCTGAGGTAAGATCGAATTCCACCCAGATTTTGAGTAGAGGACCTTGATCTGCGCGGAGGAGATTCAGAAGCAGAATCCACGCCTCTCGGCCATGATCGGCAGCCCCAGGCTTGCGCTTGCCCGAGGTACCTCTTACCGGCGGATTCGCAGCCATTTCACCCATTTCACAATCATCCATCACACTCCTTTGGCCTGTCTATACTTGACAAGGTGGAGTATCGACGTAATATAGTTTCTCTGCCGACGTTCGTCGGCCAAGAGAAGATCATTCACCCAAGAAGGAGGAGCATTGAATGACAAAGCAGATCATTCTGGTAACGGGCGCGACTGGAAATCAGGGAGGCGCCACGGCGCACCATTTGCTTGCAGACGGCTGGCAGGTTCGGGCGCTGGTTCGTAACCCGTCGAGCGAGACCGCCATTTCATTAGCCGAGGCAGGCGTTGAAGTCGTTTGGGGCGACCTGGACGATTCAGCCAGCATCGAATCCGCTTTGCAAAATGTCTATGGTGTCTTCTCTGTCCAACGCACGGAATTTCCAGGCCAAGCCGGCTTTACGGTAGAGGATGAAATCCGACAAGGAACGTCGTTAGCCGATCTGGCAAAGTCCTTTGGCGTAAAGCATTTTGTGTATACCTCAGTCGGGGGCGCTGAGCGGGACCCGCAATTACCATCGTGGAAATCGAAGTGGAAGATTGAGAGGCACATTCGCGCGCTCGGTCTGCCCGCGACGGTTCTGCGTCCGGTCGCTTACATGGAGAACTACCTGAGCCCGCTGACCGGAATATCAACGGGCACGTTGTCATACTTCTTCCCTGCTGAAGCCGTCACCCAGGTGATTGCCGTCGATGACATCGGAGCCTTTGCGGCGCTGGCATTCCGCGAACCGGACGAGTACATCGGACAAGCCTTTGAGCTTGCGGGCGACTCCGTTAACCAGTCACAGATCGCCGTCGCATTCGGACGCGAGTTGGACCGCCAGATCAGCTATTTCCAAATTCCTTTGGCGGTGCTCGAACAGCAACAACCGGCGCTTGCGGGAATGATTGCGATTGCGAATGCATTTGCAGCGCGCGGCGGATGGCAAGCCAATATCCCGGACTTGCGCCGAAGGCTCCCAGGCTTGAAGTCGCTGGATCAATGGCTGGCGGCAGAGGGAGGGGCCAGACTACGAGCACTTACAGAGGCACCAACGGGTCAAAAACCATAATCAATTGCTGTCTTGATACTGCCGTGATACTTGAAAAAGCTGTGCGGTGAAAAGAGACGTGCGAAACATGCAAGCGGAGCGTTCCGCTGTAAGGCATTTTGGGGTTGATCGACTGCTGAAACCAGTTTTGGAAATCTCTCCAGGTTTAGCGGGAAAACAAGATCTGCGTGGTCCCATAACCACCACTGGCTTTGGTCTGGCGTGGCTTGCATTCATAGCATCGTCCTTCATGCATGCGGCCTTCGAAGCTGAAAGGGTGTGGCGAATGGTTCTCACTAAGCCACACCACCGAATGCCATTTCATCGTCGTGCAGGCAAATCCACGCTCGTACCCTACATTGAGCTGGAGCTGAATCGAGACTCGAAATCTGAGGCGGTTACCCCGTTCATCATCAAGGAGGTTATGGTTAGCCCGACTCCTGACCCCTCGTTATCGGTCGAAGCGCTGAAATCGCTTTTCTGTCGATCGGGCACCCGAAAGTTGATTTCAGGGGGTCTGCTATTTCTCATCGGCACTTGTAACCGTGCTACCATCGGTGCGTGTTCAACCTTGGCAAACCCAAGTCAGCTGGCGACTGGATCGCCCATGTAGTCCTCGGTGTTGTGGCGCTCTTTCTCATCTGGTGGATGATGCACATGTTCTTTTGAGGGCCTTAGTCTTTTGCGCCCAGAATTTATTCCGCGGTATCATTTCCATCATGGAGGTAATCGACATGTCGTCATACGGTAAGAAGTCTGAGCCACCACGCCAGGCCATCAAGGAAATGAAGTCCAGGCACTCAGAAGACTCCAGCAAAGACCCTCTCCATCGGAGTGTGCGTCGCGGTAAGGCGAGGGCAAAGCGGAACAAGTAAAGAATCCGTCCTTGCGTTCTTTCGTGCTTTCGCTATATCTGGCCGCATGACGTTGATTCATCGGCTGCCTATAGCAAAAGGGAGGCACGGGTAAGAGCGCCCCGCCCGCCTCGTTGCGCGTGAATATGCCGCGGCAAAGTGGAACGTCAAGATTGCCGACCTCGATATTGGCCAGGGAACCAGCTTCAACTGGCATCTGGACGGAAGGGCAGATGCACGGCGATTTCTCCATCCCCTTCCCATCCTCACTGAAATAGCAGCGGCGCGAATTCGTGCAGGTAGTCGCGCCAGTTATTCCAGGCGTGAAATCCTTCACTGGGATGGAACTCCGGGCTATACCCGTACTTCTTCACCAGCTCGATCGTGGGACCGGTATTGGGTAGCGCAATGTCGTACTTGCCGGCTCCAAACCAGAAGAGCTTCACCTTGCTTTTCTCTGGACTCTGCAATGAAGCCAGGTTTGTCTGCTCAAACTGCCCTCGCACTTGAGGAAACCAGCCCGAACTGAATACTCCGATGTATGCAAAGACGCCGGGATGGGTGAGGGACACGTTCAGTGCTTGCACCCCACCCATCGACAGACCGGCAATCGCACGGTGTGGCGCGTCGGCAATTACGCGATAATGTAGCTCGATAAAGGGGATGACGTCCTTCACGAGATCGCTCGAAAAGGGGTCGGAGGCAACATCTGCGCCCATCGATCGCATATCCATGTGCGGACTTACGTGGCCTGCAGGCATCACGATGATCATCGGCTTCGCCCGTCCCTCCGCGATCAGATTATCCAGGATGAAGTTGGCTCGCCCAACTGAGGTCCATGAGTCATCAGAGTCGCCTCCGCCATGCAGCAGGTAAAGCACAGGGTAGGAGTCTGTTCCCTTTTCATATCCAGGCGGAAGGTAGATGTGCGTCCGCCGCAGCCTGCCCAGCGTCTTCGACTGGTAATAGACGACCGCCACATCTCCATGCGGCACGTCCTTGGCGTCCGCGAAGTTGCCGGGGATGAGAAACAGGCTACGGACCGACGAAAGAGACTCGCTCGACGCAGCGTTCTTCGGATCTGTGGTGCTCACACCATCGACGCTGAATGTATATCGATAGGCTCCGGCCGGGAAGGGCCCCATTGTGGTCGACCAGATTCCATCCTCGCCCTTGATCAATGGCACGCCTTTCATTGCCGCCATGACCCGTTCCTGGGTGGCCCCAGGCACCGACTCCTCGCCTTCGGAGCTAAGCTTCACTTCCCGGGCGTCGGCTGCCCACAGGCGAAAGGTGACGGTTCGATCCGCATGGACCTCCGGAGAAACCAGGTTGGTATTGGGAGTAACCTGCATCCCCGGTATCGGCGGGGGCACCGGGGCGGGTGTCGGTTGCTGTCCGGCTGCGCCTGTTGCCGCAACCAGAGCTAAGACTCCGGGCGCAAGAAAAAACAAGACTCGCGAATTGCTGCCTCTCATAAATGTTTCCCCTTATGACGACGCTAGGTCCCCGCACGAACTCTAATACTTCATAAACGATCCCGTCACGTTGGAATTCTCGTATTCCGCTGACCTCACTGACAGCTGAAATTAGCGACATCGTTTGTGTCTCCATGCCCCGAGTATCGAGCATGTTTGGGATATGGACACAACGGTCGGCTACGCCCGGGAAATGCCTTTGTCCGGAGCCAACCGTTCTTTTCCCTCGCGTTGCCGGACAATCCACTCATCACTCGCCTTAGCCGACTCCGGTACACCAGTCCCCGCCGCATAAGTCGTCTAATGAGCTTTCGCGAATTTGTACAAACTGATTAACTGATCCCGAGTTTGCTGGAGGATCTCTTGCGACAGATCTGGGTCTGTAACGGCACGAGAGAGGTTAATAGCTCCCAGCATGGCACTGGTCATGAGAATTGCGCTGGCGCGCCGGTCAGAGGTTCCACTGGGCGGAAGGATGCCTGTCGTGTACGCCAAGCTGCGCTTGAGCCGCGCGGTATAGACCGCTTTCGCTGATCGACTCGCCCGAGGCATGTCACCGAGCAAAGCGCCCAAAGCACAGCCAGCTCCCGGAGCATCCCGGTGCGCCTCGGACAAATATTGTTCTAGAAGTTTCGTTAACGTGTTGGTGCGCTCCTCCCACCGGTCCAGGTCTTGGAATGCGGTGGCCAGCGCCTCAACCACCAGTTCATCACGCGAATTGAAATGTTTGTAGAAACCGCCGACGGTAACACCGGCCTCCCTCATCACGTCGGCAACGCCGATGCCTTCGAGGCCGAGTTCGCGAAACCTCTTCGCCGCAACCCTCACGATACGAGAGTGTGTCTCCGCCTTATCCCTCTTCGAAGAACCCATCTGCCATCACCGCCTCTTCAAATCTGTATGGATCCTTTCATATTCAACAACGTGGAGACATCACGGTCCCAAGAGTAGTGTCGTACTCTGCATGCCTCGGCAGCAACGTCTCGGCCCAAGACGCAGGCATTGGCATCGCGCCTCAACTTCTTTTGCTGGAAGAGAGCACAACCAAACGTTCCAAAAGGTTTTTCCACAAATACTTTGCGACTTCTGGATTATGACCATACTCTCATGTGGTGAGAGCAGGGATCAAACCCCTTTTCCCGCCACAGGAGAAGCAATGAGCAACTCGTCCCCGGAACGCAATAAGGCAATCGTGCTCGAAGCATTCGACACACTGTTCAACAAACGTGACTATGCGGCGGCGGAACGCTTCTGGTCACCGAACTACATTCAGCACAGCGCACACATACCTCCGGGACGCGAGGGATTGTTCAATCTCGTCCGCTCGTCCCCGAACACACTCCGCTACCAGAATCAACTCATTGTTGCCGAGGGTGCTTACGTCATCGCGCATGGCCGCTTCGCTGGCATTGGAAGGCCGGCCGCCTGGGTCGCCGCCGACATTGTCCGATTCGAAGATGGTCTTCTCGCAGAGCATTGGGACGTTTTACAGGACGAAGCGACCAAGGCTGAATCTGTCAGCGGCCTCCCCATGTTTGGCGACACATTCCCCAACTGACAGCAAAAATAATGTGATCGTCTTGGAGGCTACCAGCGCGCTTAGGCTCAGGGGCTCTGTCGCGACAGTCGAGGGTACTACTGGGCTTCGGTTTAAGGAATCGAGGACTCGAGTGCTGAATCTAAGATGACCGCTCGTCTTGGACGAGATTGATGTCGGCACTTGCTTTTCGCAATGGAAATCCTCCAGCTCGGGGCGCACCTCTAACAGGGGAAAACCTCGATCCTGTCGTGGTGGCTTTTCAGCAGGTCACGGATACATCCATTGTCCCCGCCAGATGCCTTGGCGGATCTAGTTTTACAGTAAACGTATTCGATCGTCCGCCGGTCTTGCCAAGCCCATTATGAAGGAATCGAGCGTGGCAGCTTTGGGTGTCTGTGAGGCCACCCCCTTACGCTCAGCCTCCATCCGACGATCAGGGCATTGTCCACGAGCAATCCTTGCGTGCTGAAAGTATCGGAACAGACTCCCGCGACCTCGAATCTTCTCATAAAGCTGATCTCTCAATACTTCGAGCCCGAGTGTATGCGAGTGCATGACAGCAGTATCGGGCGCCAAGGACGACGTAACCGAACTCTTGAAGCTTCCGTTCGACCTTTGGCGCTAACGAAGAATGACCCACTTGTGCTCGTTTAGAGTGACCCACACCAGGAACACGTTGTGACCAGGACGAGGACCAAGAAAGTATCATCCACGCCGAAGGCGTGCGGGGTTTGCCCTATCGTCATCCACGCCGGAGGCGTGTAAGGCCCTTCGAGGAGCGGAAAAGTAGATGAGAACGTCCAAGAGTGCCTGCCCGAACAGGTTGGCGCGCGCCCAATCCGGCCAAATGGTCATCCTGTCATCCGTAACAACATCGACGTCAACTATGTCGGCAACAATCGGGTGGGTCACTTTTGGTGAGCAAACCCGGGTCAATTCTCGCGAGCGCCGAAGCAACTCCCACCTCACTCCGAAAACCTGCGTTTCGTCTCAGCTGACCGATGGTGCGGGGGCGGATCTGAGGGCCCGCATCGGAATTCGGTGTTCTGAGCGACATCCACCATTCAACTCAGATTTCCAAAGAAACCTTTCAAAGCATGTCGATTCCGTGGCGGGCCAATCGATGTGTTAGTAGGAGGAGAAATCTGATGATCCGTAAGAGACAATTAGCTTCTATCTTGGTCCTCTCAACCCTGGCTGTTTTTCAAGCCGTCGCAATTGCACAGGCCAGTCAGGTGGACCCCATCAAGACGGGATATGCACCGGTTGATGGTCTCAAGCTCTACTACGAAATCTATGGCACCGGGAGACCCCTCGTTCTGCTTCATGGAGGCGCTGGCTCTCTCGATATGTTTTCGCAAATCGTGCCTGAGCTTTCAAGAAACCGAGAGGTAATTGCAGTCGATTTGCAAGCCCACGGGCGGACTGCAGACATCAATCGACCGCTTACCTATCAAATGATGGCGGAGGATGTCGCAGCGCTTATCACCTTTCTTGGGTTCCGGCAGGTTGACGTGATGGGATATTCCCTGGGTGGTGAAGTTGCCTTGCGGACCGCCATTCAACATCCTCAGCAGGTTTCTCGACTTGTTCTGGTGTCGACCGCGTTCAGTCGGAGTGGATGGTATCCAGAGATTCTCGACGCCGAAGCTCACAGCGGACCGGAGGTCGCAGAACAGATGAAGCAGACGCCGATGTATCAACTTTATGTGCGAACCGCGCCAAAGCCCGAAAACTGGCCGATTTTGCTGGGCAAACTCCGTGACTTGCTCACCCAGGACTACGACTGGTCCGATGAGGTACGGCGGCTTCAGACACCGACACTTCTGATCTTCGGAGATGCCGACGCAATTCAGACGGCACACGCCGTGAAGTTTTTTGAACTTCTGGGCGGTGGACAGAGGGATGGCGGATGGGACGGTTCGGGTATCTCCAGGACGCGCCTCGCGATCCTGCCTGGACTAACCCACTATACTGTCTTCGCTTCGGCTTCGATAGTGCCCACGGCAGTGCAGTTCCTCGATGCTCCGCAACTGTCCCGCAAATGACTCGTAAGCACAGTAGAACATGGCCGCGACTTTTGCTGCAGCTAACATACAACCTCACACCACAAAGGAGACAGCCATGCGTTTCATCAGCGTCTACGCAGCACCCGAACGTTCGGTCCCACCAACGCCCGAGGAAAGGGCGAGTATGGGTCAATTCATCGAGAAGGGCATGAAGAGCGGAATTCTGGTTTCCGTCGAAGGCTGCATGCCGACCGCGAATGGCGCTCGCATCCGTATTGCTGAGAACAAGTTCACTACCACCGACGGTCCTTTCGCCGAATCGAAGGAGGTGATCGCCGGATTCTGCATTCTTGAGGCCCCCAACAAGGAGGCCGCGCTGGAATATGTTCGTAGTTTCCTAGAACTGGTAGGCCAGGGAGAATGCGAACTTCGACAGCTCCACGGCTAGCCGGTTTACCGATCTGGCACGCCCGAAGCCACCGGCTTCTGGACGCGGCATTGGACCCAGGATCCGCCCTGGCATAACGCTGAGGCGAAACGAGGAGTTATCGATGAGATGCGTGGCGATTCTCAGAACGGGCGCTGGATTTCCGTCGCAAGCAGCAGAAGAAACACAATTGACTTCCAGTATCCGGCAATATGATGATGCTTTGACCAAGGCCGGCGTGCTCCTGGCCGCGGAGCAACTCCACTTCGGCCCAATCGAAGCCATCGTTCGCTGCTCCGGCGAACTCCGGGTTGTCCTCGATGGCGATTTCCCAAAAGGAGTCGAATCGATCGCGGCGTTCTGGCTGTGGCAGGTGCGGTCCAAGGAAGAGGCAGTCGAGTGGGCGCGGCGGTTTCCGAATCCTCCCGATGCCGAAACGGTGATGGAAATCAGAACGGTTCCCGGGAAACGTTAAACGAGCTCTGGTGCCGCTTCCTGATCTTCAGGCGGCACGAATGAGCCAATTCGAATGGAAAGGGTTCGATTCGACTGCGACCGATGACCCCGAATGACTCATATCTCGCCATCGATGCGGTTTGGAGAATCGAGTCCGCCAAGCTCGTAGCGGCGCTGACGCGCATGACCCAGGATGTTGGTCTCGCTGAGGATTTTGCTCAGGAGGCGCTCGTCGCTGCTTTGCAACAGTGGCCCGATTCGGGCATTCCGCCGAAACCCGGTGCTTGGCTGATGGCGACAGCGAAACATCGGGCCGTCGATTATTTCCGCCGAGGTCAAATGTTGGAGCGAAAGCATCAGGAACTCGGTCAGAAACGCGAAGAGTCGGAATCCACAGTACCGGATTTCGAGAGCGCTATGGACGACTACATCGAAGACGACGTTCTACGGCTTATCTTCATTGCCTGTCACCCCGTGTTGTCAATCGATTCGCAGGCGGCACTGACCCTGCGATTACTCTGCGGTCTCACGACCGAGGAGATCGCACGGGCCTTTCTTGCTGGCGAGGCCACGATTGCCCAGAGGATCGTTCGCGCCAAGAAGACCCTTAGCGACTCCAAGGTACCCTTTGAAGTTCCTCGTGGGCCAGAATTCGCGACTCGGCTGAATTCCGTCTTGCAGGTCATCTACTTGATTTTCAACGAAGGATACACCGCCACATCCGGGCCGAATTTGACTCGCGATGCGCTGTGCGAAGAGGCATTGCGGCTTGGACGAGTTCTCGCGACGCTGGCGCCGGAAGAGCCTGAAGTATTTGGCCTGGTATCCCTGATGGAGATTCATTCGTCGAGAAGGGCAGCGCGGGTCAATGAAGCGGGCGAGCCGATATTGCTTCTTGAGCAGGATCGCACGAAGTGGGATGATCTGCTGATTCAGCGGGGTTTCGCCGCGCTCAAGCGGGCGAAGGAACTTGGCGGTACTGCTGGCTTTTATCAGTTGCAGGCTGAGATTGCATCGTGTCATGCTCGGGCTCGCACCGGCACCGAGACCGACTGGGCACGGATCGCAGACTTTTACGCAACCCTCGCTGCGGTTATGCCCTCCCCGGTCGTGCAACTCAATCGAGCAGTGGCAATTTCGATGGCTTCCGGACCTGGAGCCGGCCTCAAACTCATCGATCAGTTGGCATTGAGGACGGCTCTGCAAAACTACCATCTCTTACCCAGTGTCCGTGGAGACCTGCTCGAAAAGCTTGGACGCCACGCGGAAGCGGCCGATGAGTTTGAGCGTGCCGCCACTTTGACGAGCAATATCCGTGAATCCCAATTTCTCCTAAATCGGGCGGCCATTTGCCAACAGCTGAGTAAGAACCTCTGACCAATGGAATCGCACCGCGCGTCATCGGATCGCTCCGGAGCTACGGACTCGAAGCATGCGTTGTGGCCGCCCACTGCCTGTCCTTTGCGGAGGGGTTACAGGCGGCTGAGCTCAGAGACCGTGCCAAAAACTTGTTGGGTGGGCTGACCTGCATACTGGACAGACTTTCTCAGTCCAATATGCGCAATGTAGCCGTCGGGACGAATCAGAATCGTGGCCCTTCGGTCGTGACGAACTCCGTGGAGTGACTGCCTCGTAGGTGCTCGAATAGCCTGGTGCCATCGGCGAGCAGGACGTCCGGCATGCGGTCTCCAGGATGCAGGCCTCCCAGCGGATCGCCGGAAGACAGGAAACTCGTTCGGTAATGCAAGCCCAGCTGATCGGTTAAGGCGCCGCGCTTGATCGATCGTTTCTGGTGAAGCTTCTTGCTCAGTCCCAGAACGGCGGCAGCGATCGGCAGGCGTTCGGACTCATAGCTGTCCAGCAGCGAAATGGGTCCTCCGTGCAGCATATGGGCGAGCTTCCAGCCGAGGTTATATGCGTCTTGCACTCCCGTATTCAGGCCCTGTCCTCCCGTCGGCGGATGCATGTGCGCCGCGTCTCCGGCCAGAAACACGCGCCCCACCCGGTAGCGATTCACCATGCGAACTGCAGGCCGATAGATCGACCGCCAACCCACCCGCACAATGCGACGTCCGGTTGCCCGATGCACCGCGCCCTCCGGGTCGGTTTCAATCGTGCTGGCCTTCCCCGTAAGCTGGAACAACGACGTATGCGGCAATGGGCAAAGCCCGATCGCCCCGCCTTTGGCGAGCGGCCAGATATGCCAATCTCTGTGGTCGAGCCCATCCACTTCGACGTCAGCTACGAACATTGCCTCCTCCTCGATCGTCTCGCCTTCCAACTTCAGGCCAAGAGATTTTCGCACCGTGCTGCGGCCGCCATCACATCCCACCAGGAAGTCCGCACGCGCGGTTTCGCCCGTCGAAAGCGCGGCTTCCACCCCGTCTTCACTCTGCCGGAACGTTGCGATTGCGGTATTGAATTCGATTCGGCCACCCAACGCATGAAGTCGCTCGCGGAGGATTGCTTCGGTGCGCGACTGCTCCACCATCCACAGGTTCGGATAAGGGGTGCTCGGGGTCGGCGCCTTGGAGGAGCCAAGGGAACCGGCGCGCACGGAAAAAGGGCCGAGATGGATGCGCATCCTGGGGTAGAGCCCGCCCGCGGCCAAGATCGGACCGATGATGCCGAGATCGTCGAAGATTTCGAGCGTGCGCGGCTGAATCCCTTTTCCGCGCGAGCCTGTGGAGGGGGTTTCGGTCGCCTCGATCAAGCGGCAGCCTATTCCCCGGCGCAAGAGGTCAATGGCAAGGGTGAGTCCGGTCGGTCCCGCGCCGGCAATCAATACGGTCGGTTCGAGCATGCTATCTCCGGGGATTTCCGTAATATTTCGTACACCGTACGAATAGCTATAATGGTACAGCGTACGAATGTCAAGAAAAAGATCACAACTGAGCCGGGAGAAGATCGCCGTTGCCGCACTCGCGATTGCCGATGCGGAGGGATTTCAGGCGGTATCGATGCGCCGCGTGGCTCAGGAACTCAATGCCGGAACCATGAGCCTCTATTACTACGTCAAGACCAAGGACGATCTGGTCGCAGTAATGGACGACGCACTCATGGGCGAGGTTCTTCTACCGTCGCTTCCAAAGGGCTGGAAGCGGGCGATCACGGAGATCGCGACACGAACCCACTTACTCTATCTACGACACCCCTGGGCACTCGTGTCGATGTTGTCGGCGCCCCCTGGGTTGAACGCGATGCGCCATATGGAGCAATGCCTGGAGGCGCTGGCCGAGACCTCAATGAGTGAGGAAGAGAAACTCACTCTGCTCGCGCTGGTGGACGACTTCGTCTTTGGCCACGCTTTACGTGAAGCGGCTGACGATACCACGATCGATATCGAATTCGCGACCGCCCAAATGGGGACAGGCGCTTTTCCCCGACTTGCAAAGGCGTTCGGTCGCGGCCGGAAATGTGCCAGGAGCGACCGTTTCGAGGTAGGTTTGGGCTTGCTGCTTAAGGGAGCTCGCCCATAGCGATCCGCACTCTCTCTCGAATCCTAACTGCCGGCATCGATGTAGGGTTCGGGTCTCTTGAGGAAGCCGTTGAAAATTTGCCTGATGCGGCGTCTTTTCTTGTGATTTTCGTTTCTTCCCGTTGGAAATCGGTTTGAAGTGCAGTTTTTGGCCGGTTTTTCCTAAGGGTTTGCGAGCCGTCGCTAAGAGGCTTGCAGCGACGGTAGAGGCTGGAAAAAGATACGACCTCATTCGCAAGCCGGGTTCACATCGGGAGT
>Ga0302324_100019564_pt1 | contig 13291 bp, 13 predicted proteins | sample Palsa_T0_1_FD_201949 | JGI IMG/M metagenome (GOLD analysis project Ga0302324, IMG submission 201949) | Peat permafrost microbial communities from Stordalen Mire near Abisko, Sweden - Palsa_T0_1 | ecosystem: Environmental > Terrestrial > Soil > Palsa > Peat permafrost | place: Sweden: Abisko...
TTTGCTGGTGAGGCTCTACGCGGGCAAGATTGGCCTCGGGCCTCGGTCTTAAAGCGCCGGCAGCAGCAACCGCAACAGCAGAAACCCGCCCACTCCCGCAAAGAACACCAGCGCCATGCGTATGCCGGGCTCGCGATTGACTTCAGGGACGAGGTCAGTAGCGGCCACATAGAGCGCAACGCCTGCGGAGATGGGCAATCCATAGGGCAGCCAACTGGGCACCAGCTCAATCACCAGCACGCCAACCAGCGTAGCCGCGGCCAGCGCGACCGCCGAGTAGAACGCAGTAGCCCGGCTGCGGCCACTGGCCAGCATCACCGAGGCCATGGTGAATCCCTCGGGCGCTTTGTGCAGCAGGATGGCGAGAAAAATCAGCACGCCCAGCCCGGTGGAAACCACGAACCCCGAGCCGATAGCCACTCCGTCAAACAGCGCATGCACGCTCAGCCCCGCCATCACGGAATTGCTGGTGTGCCGCGAAACAAACTCGCCGTGGTGCGTCTCTTCGCCAAAATGAAAATGCGCGTTGATGGTGTGCTCGAGCAGATGCACAACGCAATAGCCGGCCATGATGAGCACCGGGGCCAGTTTTGGGTTCAGCTTCAGGCTCTCAGGCGCCATCTCGATGACTGCGGTGGCCATCAGAAATCCCGCGCCCAGCGCCACGAAGTAGCGCAGATAGCGCTCCACGCCGCGCGCCCGCACCAGCACCAGCCCGCCGGCCACATCGGCCAGCGCGGCAATGGTGCCCAGCAGCAGAGAGAGCTTCAGCATCGGAATCCTATCCGCTGTGCCGGATGTGCATCACGTCGCCATCCTGCACCACATATTCTTTACCTTCCAGGCGCAGCGTTCCGCGGCTGCGCGCTGCCGCCTCAGAGCCGGCGTCGAGCAGCGCATCCCAGCGGATGGTCTCGGCGCGAATGAAGTGATGTTCCAGATCCGAGTGGATCGCTCCTGCGCCCTGCGGCGCCTTCGACCCCAGCGGAATGGTCCACGCGCGACACTCGTCCTCGCCTGCGGTGAAGAAGCTGATCAGGCCCAGCAGTTCGTAGCTCTTGCGAATCAGCCGCACCAGGCCGCTCTCGCGCAGCCCGTAGCTGCCCAGAAACTCCGCCGCTTCTTCGTCGTCCATCTCGGCCAGTTCCGCTTCTACTTTTCCGCAGATCGCCGTGGCTCCGGCGTTCGGTCTGGCGGCCACTTCGTTTAATTTAAAACGGCCCACGGCGGCTTCAAGATCGTCGCCCAGCGTGGTGCTCTCGCCGATGTTAACAACATAAAGAATTGGCTTTTGCGAGAGGAACATGAAGCCCTTGATGAGCTTTTTCTCGTCTGCCGTCATCTCAAGCTCGCGCAACGGCTGTTCTTTTTCCAGCGCCTCTTTCGAGCGCAGCAGCAGCGCTTGTTCACGCTCCAACTCGCTGGTGCGGCCCTTCTTGAGATCTTTCTCCAGGCGCTCCAGGCGCTTTTCAATCTGCGTGAGATCGCTGATCATCAGGTCGAATTCGACGCTCTTGATGTCGCGCAGCGGATCGATGGGGCCGACATGCGGAATGGCGTCGTTCTCAAAGGCGCGAAGCACGTGAATCAGCGCGTCTACGTTGCGCAGGCTGGTGAGGAACGCCGTCTCCTTCAGCGCCTCCTGGCCGATGGCCGCTACGTCGACATATTCAACGACGGCGTAGGTGGTCTTTTTCGGCGAGTAAAGCGCGGAGAGCTTGTCCAGCCGCTCGTCCGGCACGCGCGCCACGCCGATGTGCTCCTCGCGGGGGTTGGAGTAGCCCTTTTCTTCGAGCTTGGCCTTGGTGAGGATCTTGAACAGCGATGTCTTGCCCACCTGCGGCAGGCCGATAATGCCAGTCTTCATGCATCGATGATACAGGGACTTAGGGACTAGACTGGGAAGCGGGCTCGATGGAGTTCTCTTCCAGATGACATAATTACGGCCATGGGGATTTCATGCGATGACTGCCGTCCAAGTGACAATTTCAAGTTTCATCGACGAGTCTTTTCCGGGATGGGTGGAATGCTGGCTTGAAGATGTGCATGGCCGCAGATGGAAGTTCAATGAGAAGGCACCTGTTGTTTCCGCGAAGGACTTATGGACCGACACCGAATACCCCCAACCAGGTCTGATTGCGTGTACGGTCCTGCGACGGGCGGCTAATGCCTCGCGACGTTATGTCGCGACGATTGACACTGGTAGTCCATGGGGCATTGAGAGCGTCGAAGGCTGCACTGTCTTTGAGGTTTTTGCAGAACAGCTTGAAGACGACGTCGCCGAAGTCTGATCCCTGTTCCCTGATCCCTAAATTCTCACACTCTCCGCGCGCGCGACCAGCACCACGGTCGCGATTCCAAACAGCAGCACGGCTTCTTCCACAATCACGCTGCGGTTGTGAAGCCTGTTGAAGTCCGAGGTGATGGGGTTGGCGGTGTCAGCGGTGTCAATAGCTCCGCCGGCTGCGATGCGGTCGCGCTCCATGGCCGGAATGATGCCGAACTGCGCGTACAACGTGCAGGCAAGCATCAGCACGAGCAGCGCCATGGGCGCCAACACATTGCGCGGCTTATAGATTCCAAAGGGCGCGGCCAGCGCAAGCAGCGCCAGGGCCACCATGCCGGACACCAGTCCCATGCCATGCAGATCGCGCAGCAACTGGCCGACGATGGAGCCAGCGACGTGGGTACCCACCTGCGGCGTACTGAAGGCGACGGCCGCCACTACGGGAAAGAAAATCTCCGCGCCCAGCCAGACGATGAGCGCCAGGTAGAGAAGAGTGCGAAGGAGTGTCTTCATGGATTCAGTTCTCAGTGAACAGTGGCCAGCGAACAATGATCAGTCGTGAGCGAACATTGGAAACTGATAAAGTTTAAGGCAAACAAGCATGCCGGCAACTCAGTGCAGGTCCAGAATATCTCTTTCGATCCAGTCGACGCAGCAGCGCGTCGCTGAGGACTGTTCACTGACCACTGACCTGCTACTTCCCCTTCAACGCCCGCTTCAGCACCGTCTCCAACGCGTCCTTTGCCTTGGCGAATTCTTCGGGGGTGATGGTTCCGTTGATCTTTTCGCTCTCCAGAGAAAACAGCTCCTCTTTGAGCGCGTTGAGCAATTGCGATTGCTTCGCGGCAGGCGAGCTCGAAGCAGGGACAGAGGCAGGGACGGCGGATGGGACTCCAGGAGCTGCTTCAGCGCCAGCAGGTGCATTGGCGGGCTTGCGCAGCAGGAAGCCGGCTGCCGCAACCAGCACGATGACCAGGCCGCTCAGGATCCACCATTTGTACTTGGTCAGCGGGTCGGGCGTGTTGATGGGTGTGCCGATGCCGCCGCCGGGCTGGCCGCCTGCCTCCGCGGCGGCTGCATTGTCCTGGCCTCCGGCGGCCTGTTGTCCGTTCGCCGCGCCCTGGTCCTCGCGCGGCAACGAGCCGTTGCCGGATATGGTGAAGTCAAGCGGCTTGCCTGGTGCAACATTCTTTGCCAGGAAAGTGAGCACCGCGGGTCCCTGAGACGGCGGCTGCACAGGCTGGAAGTTGGCTCCCGCGCCCGGGGTAAAGGTCATGGCCTTGGGCAGTTGCACGGCGTAGTTTTCCGTGGGCATCAAAAGCTTCGGGGTGAATTGATAACTCCCGGAATAGGGCAGGTGGTAGCGTAGAACGAAGAGCGTCTGGGCATCTCCCTCGTCGGGCTGAATGGGGACGTTGAGGGTATAGTGACCCTTCTGGCTCAACGGCAGCGGCACCGCAATGGTGGGCAGGCCGCTGGGCCGTGTGGCCTCCGCGCCGTCCAGTACCGCGCCGGTGGGAAGCACAAATTCAAACGTATCCTTGCTGAACTGCGTCACGCGCGGGGAACTGGTGTTGTGGATGACAAATTGTTCGGCCACATCCAGCTGCCCATTTTCTGATTCGATCTGCAGTACGTCGTCCTCGACGGAGACTCCGTTCACTCTGGGAGACGTGTCGAAGACCGAAATGTTTCCCTGACCGTTGCCCGGAGGCGCGGCAATAAAGTAGCCGGCGCCCTGGTGTGTGGCCCTCACCAGATAAGGACCGCTGCCCGGCTCGTCGAGCGCATAGTGCCCGCTGCCATCGGTGGTGGTGTGCGACGTTACTTTCATGCCGGCCTGCACGTCGACCAGCTCAACGGTGTCGCCGGCAGATGGCTTGCCGCTGGTTTTGTCGGTCACCGTGCCGGTAACGGTGGAGGCCTGCGCCAAAGCGGCCGCGAGCATGATGCTCATGGCAAAAAAGCGAAAGAAAAGCTGAGTAGATCTCATGTCGTGATTGGTCCTTCTATTCGTCCACTGATGAAGATTCTCGATGGCTTTGTAACAGGGCATGACTTCAGTCGTGCCGCAGATGCCACCAAATTGGCGCGGGCTTCAGCCCCTGCGGGATGCTCTTCGTACATTTCAACCCCATCAACCCTATTCACTGCGGCTATTAGACCCCGCAAATCCGATGTCCTATCGGCCTTTCTGACAGCACATCTCTAAACAGGCCCGCTCGATTGAGAAGCAAATACCGCAAGGGCTAAAGCCCGCGGCCGTTATTGGCCTTCTCCGGCACGACTGAAGTCGTACCCTGTTACAGAACCGTTGATTGCAATTCGTCCTGCCGATTTGAATGGGACATTTCTTTTGCAGCGATCAATAAAGACGTTCCCTTTCAAAACAACCTTGCGTTTCATGCCTGCTCAAGCTGCTCGATTTCTGCAAGCAGCACGGCGGCTTCGTTTTCGAGCTGGGAGCGCTGCACTGCGAAATCTTCCTCGGGATACTTGCCGGCGCGGTACTCGAAGTTCAGGTCGCGGAGGTTCTCGTAGAGCTGATCCTTGCGCTCCAGCAAAAAGTCCAGCCGGGATTTCTCGCGCTGGCTGGCAAAAACGTTCTCCGGCCAGAAGATGTACACGAAAAGCGCCAGAGCCAAAAATAAGCCAGCCCATTCTCCCTGCACGTTTGTCATGGCTCAAAACCCTCCATCGCCGGTTTCGCGGCGAATCTGATCCCGGCGTTCGCGCTCAGCGGGGTCCATGGTGCTTGTGTCGGCTTCAGCAGCAACCGTCTTGCCAATCGACCAGCGCCGCACCAGCAGAATTGTGCCCAGCATCGCGGCGGCAAACACCGCGAACGGCGCGATCCAAGCCACCAGGTCGAAGCCGTGCGTAGTGGGCGCGGCCAGCACCACTGCGCCGTACTTGGCGACAAATGAATCCAGAATCTGCTGGTCGCTTTGGTTGGCGGCGATGCCCGCCCGCAGCTCATCCAATTCGCCGGTTGAGTTAGGGCAACCCACATGATTGCATTCGCCCAGAATCTCCGCACATCCGCACGTGCACATCAAGCGGTGGTTCAGGTCGTTGAAGCGCGACGCAGGCTCTGCCGCGCCCAGCGAGAAACACACCGCGATTGCCAGCAGCGCTGCCTGGGCGGTCTTCATCCAGAAGGAAAAGTGCTTGAAAGGCCTCAAGAGTGGCCGCCCTTCAGAGCCGGCTCCGTGGGAACCGATCGAGCCCCCACGCGCACCGACGCAGTGGCCGGGCTGAGGCTGGGCACAAGCGCCACCACAGTGCCGAAGACCAGCACCACCAGCCCTGCCCAGATCCATCCGACCAGCGGGTTCAGGAATGCCTTGATGATGGGCTGGTTGGTGTCGGGGTTGGTGCCCTCATAGACCACGTACAAGTCCCAGCTGGGAACGGAGTGGATGGCGACCATGGTCTGCGGCTGGCCGCTGGCGAGGTAGAAGCGCTTCTCGGGCGTCATCTGCAGCGGGACGATGTGGAATTGCCAGCCGTCGCGCACCAGCGTCTTCACAGGTTCCCCGCCGCTGGTTACGTTGAGCAGCGCATACTCGGAGTTGAAATTTGGATTTGAATCCTGGGTTGCGCCCACCGACTCCAGCGTGTAGGGGCCGATATTTATTTTGTCGTGCAGCGCCATCTCCGATTCTACGTTGCGATTGAATGCGGAACCGGCCAGCCCGATTACCACAATCACCACGCCGATGTGGATGATGTAGCCGCCGTAGCGGCGGGTGTTTCGGCGGGTGAGCAGCCACGTGGCCGCGAATAGATTGCGGCCGGTCTGCTTGGTGATGACGGCAGCGCCGCGCAGAAACTCGCTGAGGATCGCAGTGAGCACAGCAGCCGACACTGAGAACGCCACCAGCGCGTAGAAGTAGCCGCTGTCGAACTCGCCGTCTTTCCATGGACGAATTCCAACCGCAAAACAGCCGATGACCGCGACCCAGAAGACCAGTACCGGGAGCACAAAGTTGCGGCGAATGCTCTTGAACGACGCCGCGCGCCATGGAAGCAGCGGACCCACGCCTGTGAGCAGCACCAGGAAGATGCCGATGGGCACGGCCACGCGGTTATACCACGGCGCGCCGACGGTGACCTTGTTGCCCACCACGTATTCGCTTAAGACAGGGAATAGCGTTCCCCACAGAATGACAAAGCATGCGGTCAGCAGGACAAGGTTGTTGAACAGGAAGCTGGATTCGCGGCTCACCAGCGACTCCAGGTGGTGCTCGCTCTTCAAGTGACTGTGCTGCAGGATGTATGTGAAGATGCAGACCGCCAGCACGATCCCCATGAAGATGACGAACCACGTCCCGATCGAAGACTGAGCAAACGCATGAACCGAGCTGACCAGGCCCGCGCGCGTCAGCAGCGTGCCCAGCAGCGTGAGCAGGAATGTGGCGAAGATGAGCCAGACATTCCAGCTCTTCATCATGCCTTTCTTCTCCTGCATCATCACCGAGTGGAGAAAGGCGGTGCCGGTGAGCCAGGGCATGAAGCTGGCGTTCTCCACCGGGTCCCATCCCCAGTAGCCGCCCCAGCCCAGCACGGCGTAGGCCCAGTGCATGCCGAGGAAGATGCCGCAGGTGAGAAACAGCCAGGTCACCATGGTCCAGATGCGGGTGACGCGAATCCATTTTTCACCGGGATAGCGCATCATCAGCGCGCCCAGGGCAAAGCAGAATGGAACCGAAAAGCCCACGTAGCCCAGGTAAAGCATGGGCGGATGAATGACCATTTCGGGATATTGCAGCAAGACGTTCAGGCCGTTTCCGTCTTCGGGAATGGCGCCCTGGGTTAGCGCGAACGGCGGCGCGGCAAAGCAGAGAATCGACAGGAAGAAGACCTGAATGGCGGCCAGGATAGTGCCCGCATACGCATAGAGCTTGACGTCGGTCTTGTGGGTCAGGCGCAGGACGAAGCCATACGTTCCCAGCAGCCATGCCCACAGCAGCAGCGATCCCTCCTGGCCGCTCCACAGGGCGGCGAATTTGTACGCGCCGGGCAGTGCGCGGTTGGAGTGCTCCATGATGTAGGCGATTGAAAAATCGTTGGCAAAGACTGACCAGATCAATGCGAAGGCCGCGGCGGTTACAGCCGCGAAGCCGGCAATACCAGCCCGGCGCGCGGTGTCGGCCAGGCGCTCGGCCGAGATCGCCGTCGAACGTCCGGTAGCAATCAGCCGCAGGGCCATCCCACCTATCAGGAGGTTATATGCGGCCAGCGCCAAAGCAAGGAGAAGAACAAAACTACCGAAGGCTGCCATGAATTAACACTCCACGATGATTCTCGCACGCAGGCCAGGGCCCAGAATTCAGCCTGCGAGGGTATTCTCAAGCCATGATAGGCCTTCAGCATGTGATCTGGCTCACACCAAAGGTGGAGGTTCAGGGTCTGCGCAACGAGAATTTGCTGCGCTGGCAGTCTGTGCCGGAGTCCTGACCCGGAGGGTTGTATTTGGACGGAGCAGGCGTGCAATTGGAGGGAGGAGTGGCATTTATGCTCCTGAGCAGAGCGGCTGCTGGATTGGCCTTCAGGCCCGGGCCCTGCTTGCCCGAAAACGGAATGCCCGAGGCTAAAGCCAACATCGTTTCGCGGCTCGGATTCAGGGGCATGAATGCCCCTGCTCCCTCCGCACGCAGAGGAAGACAACGTTTCGAAAAAGAGGAAAAGTTTGCAGCGGGTCTCACGCGTGCTGCGCCAGCATTTCGTTCGCCGCGGCCAGAATCGCTTCCCCCGCAAACGGCCGGGGAAGGAATCTGACCCTGGAATCGTAATCGGATGCCGCGTCTGCGCCGCCGCCGAGCACCAGCACTGGCACCTTGGGCAGGCGCTCATGCAACTCGGCAACAAAGGCTGGCCCGCGGATCCCCGGCATGTTCAGCGTGGTGATCACCAGGCCCAGGTGGCCGGCAAACTGGGGCTGCTCTACCAGGCAAAGAGCCTCCGCGGCATCGCTTACCCGCGCAACGCTTTCGAATTTGCGCTCCAGCATCGACTTGCGCAGTTCTGCTTGAAGCGGATCGTCGTCCACTAAGAGGATCGTCGTCATAAATTTGGAATTCTGCGCAGCCCCCAAATGCAAACACGATATTGCACAAACGGCCTGACTAACTTGGATGTTACAAAGCGCGGCCCGGTTGTATCTGGGGGTTTAGAAATGACCGTGCAGCGGGGACTCACGGCACAAGACTAGCCGAAGAGAAATTCCTTCTCCCTGAGTTCCTTGATCGAATCGCGCAGCCGGGCGGCCTTCTCAAACTCGAACTTCTTCGCCGCATCGCGCATCTCCGTTTCCATCTTCGCAATAAAGGCGTCGAGCTCGGCCTGCGAAGCAAACTCCGGCAGGCTTGCCGCCTCTTCCACTTCCACGTCGCCGTACTCGGCTTTCAGAATCTGCGCCAGGCCCATGTCCATGGTGTTGATGATGGATTGCGGCGTGATGCCGTGCTCTTCGTTGTAGGCGCTCTGAATGGTGCGCCGCCTGTCCGTCTCATCGATCGCCCGGCGCATCGAGTCGGTCATCTTGTCGGCGTAGAGAATCGCCCTGCCCTCAAGATGACGCGCCGCGCGCCCCATGGTCTGAATCAGCGATCCAGCCGAGCGCAGAAAGCCTTCCTTGTCAGCGTCGAGAATCGCGACCAGCGAAACCTCCGGCAAATCGAGGCCTTCACGAAGGAGATTGATGCCGATCAGCACATCGAACTCGCCCTTGCGCAGCCCCGCCAGCAGCTTCACGCGCTCCAATGTCTCAATCTCCGAGTGCATGTAACGGCAGCGCACGCCCACTTCGGTGTAATATCCGGCCAGGTCCTCGGCCATGCGCTTGGTGAGCGTGGTCACGAGCACGCGCTCATTGCGCTTGGCGCGGTCGCGAATCTCGGCTAATAGGTCATCGATCTGGCCCTTTACGGGGCGAATCTCAACCTGCGGATCAACTAATCCAGTAGGTCGAATCACCTGCTCCACCACCACCCCCGCCGATCGCGTGAGCTCGTACGGCCCGGGCGTTGCGGAAACATAAATCGTCTGGTGAATACGGTTCTCAAACTCCTCGAACTTAAGCGGCCGGTTGTCGCGCGCGGAGGGCAGCCGGAAGCCGTAGTCGACCAGGTTCTGCTTGCGGCTCTGATCGCCGTACCACATGCCGTGTACCTGCGGAATGGTGGCGTGGCTCTCGTCCACAAAGAGCAGAAAATCGCGCGGGAAATAATCCAGCAGCGTGGGCGGAGCTTCGCCGGGGAGCCGTCCCGAAAAATGGCGCGAGTAGTTCTCGATGCCGTGGCAGTAGCCCATCGACTTGATCATCTCCAGGTCAAAGCGGGTGCGCTGATGAACGCGCTGCGCCTCCACCATACGGCCTTCCGCCTCAAGCTGTGGCACCCACTCGTTCAGCTCCTTCACAATGGAGTCGATGGCCGAGGCCTTGCGCTCCGGCTGCACCACGTAATGGCTCTTGGGGTAAATCGGCAGCCGCGAATACTTCTGCTTCACCGTCCCAAACAACGGATCGATCTGCGAGAGCGATTCGATCTCGTCGCCAAAAAGTTCAATCCTGTAAGCCGATTCGTCGTACGTCGGAAACACTTCGATCACGTCGCCGCGCACGCGGAATGTGCCGCGCCGGAAGTCGTGGTCGTTGCGCTCGTAGAGAATCTCGACCAGCCGCCGCGTAATATCCTGCCTGCTGATGCGCTGGCCTTTTTCCAGCAGCAGCAACATGCCGTAGTAAGCCTCCGGCGAACCCAGGCCGTAGATGCAGCTTACCGAGCTGACAATGATCGAGTCGCGCCTCTCAAACAGCGAGCGCGTGGCGGAAAGCCGAAGCTTGTCCAGCTCCTCGTTGATCGTCGCTTCTTTTTCGATGTAGAGGTCGCCGGCGGGGATATAGGCTTCCGGCTGGTAGTAGTCGTAATAGCTTACGAAGTATTCCACCGCGTTGCCGGGGAAGAACTGCTTGAACTCGTGATAGAGCTGCGCGGCCAGAGTTTTGTTATGCGCCAGAATCAGCGCCGGCCGCTGCGACTGCTCGATGACCTTGGCCATGGTAAAGGTCTTGCCCGAGCCGGTAACGCCCAGCAGCACTTGATGCTTCTCGCCCGCCGCCAGGCCCTCCATGAGCTCGGCAATGGCGCGCGGCTGATCGCCTCGTGGCTTGTAGGTGGTCACCAGTTGGAAGTCCATGCCTAGTATTATATCGCAGAAGCGAAGAAGAAGCGAAGACGGCGGCAGGACAATGGACTTGTGACTAGGGATGAGGGAACAGGGAATTGCGAATGGGAACGTGTGACCGGCTGCTACCGAGCGAGGGGCCAGGCGAAACCTGGTTATATTGGATGGCTTTACCTCTGCCGCGCGGGGGCTGCGGCAGGGGTTGGGCATCGGGCAACAGCAACGCGGAAAAGCCAGGAGCAAGGCCTAGCTGACGTAGCTGCCCAGGGTGCCGCTTATGTTGCTGAAGGCGCCGTTCAGTGCGGTCGCAATGGCCTTCACGCCGGCGATCCATCCAAAGGCAAGCAGGGCCGTGATAAGCGCGTATTCAACCAGGTCCTGACCTTCTTCGCGGCTGATCAGATTTTGGATTGCTATGTAGAGTTTGAGAAGCATTGTGTTCATTTAAGTTCCTCCCCAAAGCGTGCCGGCTTGGTGCTGTAAGCGGCGTCAACTCGAACTATAGTCTGCAAGTATCTGAGCCTAAATCCCTCAAAGGTGGGAGCGGGGTTGAACGTTGGGGGGCTGCAGGTCCCATGATCGTTCACCTCGCCCAGGGGCCCTTCCCTGAAAACCTTATCGACTTATTTAGAAGACCATGGCGGGAAAATCGGGATAAAGCGAATACGACGTTTTTCTGCGACTCTGGCTATCCGCCGGCAAGCAAAGCCGTGCTGCCGCCGATACGCGTGCTGAAGCTCGGCCGTTTTAGCCGATCGAGAATGTCAGCAGGCAGATTGTCCGGCCCGAAGCGCGCAACATAAAAAGCGAAATCCGCAAAGTCGCCCGCGCCCCAGTACGTCGCTTGTTCGTCGTTGGTATAGGGCTTGACCAGGCTTGGATCGTCGACTGCCTTGCCGAAGAAGACGATGGCGTCGCGCAGTGTGCGCCCGTTGGCCTTGTAGCCGTAAATGGGAAGGCCCTGCCGCGTAACGAACTCCGCAATCAGAACCAGCGGCTGCAACGCGAATCCCTGGTAATGAATGGCGTTTTCGTGGCGCGCCATCTCCTTGGGAAACGCCCCGCGCGCGTCGATCTCCGCAATGGCATTCACATACGCCTGGATGCCGAAGCGAAAGAGCAAGTCGTCTGAAGCGACGATTCCAACGGCCGTAGCAGCCAACGCGCGCCAGTAGTGATGATTGTTGTTGGTGTCGTTGGGCTGCTCGAACCCGATGTCCTTGTGCGCGACGGCATCGAGCCATGCGATGACGCGCTTCTGTTGCGCCGCGTCGAGCGTGGCGTCGTTCACCAGCACTGACTCGGTGATGCCCGCCGAACTGAGCGTCCACTCCACCTGGAACCAAGCCTGCGTCGAGTCTTTGCGGTCGTAGTTGAGCAGCGCGCGGGCCTTCGCCCAGTCGTCAAGCTGGGCCAGCGCGCAGGCCGATTCTGCATGGTTGCCGGTGGCCAGATACTGGTTCATGCCGGCCGTGATGCGGCGTTCAAAGTCTGCGTAAACGCGCGTGGCCACGGCCTCAGCGGGATTGACAGGCCCGTTGGAACCGGAGAGATAGTGATGCGGAATGTCCATTACGCCCGTCGGCGCGGCAACCGCGGGCGTGTTTACACAGGTAGGCAGGTTTTTGATGGCGGCGAGCAGGAAGGGGTCGGCAGTAGCCTTCAGAGCAACCTGGCGCGCGGCCACATTGACGATGGAGGCGTGTGGATCTCTGACAGTCTGGGCCAGATCGGGCAGGGGGCCAGCGACGCTAAGGGCAAGGGCTGCGAAAACAATGCACGAATACCGCATGTTCTAAGATTTCACACCGGAATTGCCGGAATCGCAAGTGGGGGGGAATCTACGCAGATTCTGCGTAGATTGGCCCATATTTTGCACATATCCCTTCACCGGCCGCCGAGCGCGGCTGGAGAACCGAGGGGTTCTAACAGGTTTCCCTTACCAGGGCAACGGCTGGCCAAGATGGAAATATCCGCCGCTTGGACCATCGTCAGAAAGCGTGGCTAGCGCCGCGCTGGTCTTGCCTCCCTCGCTCAATTCCATCGGAGCTTCAGGCCCGCCCATGTCTGTCTTCACCCAGCCGGGATGCGCGGAGTTTACCTTGATGTTGGTGTCGCGCAACTCATACGCAAGGTGAACGGTGTATGCGTTCAGCGCGCTCTTTGACGCATCGTACGCAAAGCTCTTTGCATGGTAGATGGGTGACTTGGGGTCGGCATGCAGCGTGAGCGAGCCGAGGATGCTGGAAAGGTTGACGATGCGTCCCGCCGCGCTCTTGCGAATCAGCGGCAGCAGCTTGTTGGTGAGCGCGACTTGCGCAAAGAAATTGGTCTCGAAGACCTTGTGCAGCAGGTCCGCTGGGACAAGAGTGGCAGAGTGTTCGGGCCCGGTGCCAGGGAAAACTCCCGCAGCGATTCCGGCGTTGTTCACCAGGATGTCGAGCCGTCCATAATGCGTGTTGAAGTAGTCGTAGGCGGCCTGCGCATGGTCGGGCTTGGTGATGTCGAACTGCAGCACATCGGCGTCGACACCCGCGGCGCGAAGTTTTTCAACGGCCTTTTCGCCCTGCGCAAGATCGCGCGAGCCGATGACAACTTTGATGTCGTCCTTCAGCAACAGAGCGGTTTGAAATCCGAGGCCGCGATTGCCGCCGGTAATGAATGCGATTTTTTGAGCCATGAAGTAATTCTCCCGTGGGTGTTGAGATTCGTGTGGCCCGAAAAGGATGCAGGGATTCTGGGCACCACAAACCTCCACCCGGCTCCGTTCATCGGGAGGCGAATTGCCTTCCTCGGAGTTCTCCAGAACGA
>Ga0302324_100019565_pt1 | contig 13290 bp, 9 predicted proteins | sample Palsa_T0_1_FD_201949 | JGI IMG/M metagenome (GOLD analysis project Ga0302324, IMG submission 201949) | Peat permafrost microbial communities from Stordalen Mire near Abisko, Sweden - Palsa_T0_1 | ecosystem: Environmental > Terrestrial > Soil > Palsa > Peat permafrost | place: Sweden: Abisko...
CCAGGAATTGGTCGAGCCGCTGGCCGGCGGCATCGGCAGGGACGGAGATGGCCTGGGGTAAGTAGGGCAAGGTTGAGCGGCTTCCACGCTGTGTGGCACTTGGCAATTAGCACTTAGCATTTAGCCAGGGCCTTGGGTTTTGACTAATTGCTGATTGCTCGTTGCTAACTGCTAACCGCCGACTCGAACTATCTTGCCGCTTTAATCGCCACTGGGGTCGCCAGCGCCACTCGCCGCAGCCACAGCAATCCGCCGGCAATCACCAGGCAAATGGCAATCGCCTGGGTGCTGCTCATGAACCCGAAGAACTCGCCTCGGCCAGGATCGCCGCGGAAGAACTCGATGAAGTAGCGCCCGATACCGTAAATAATCATGTAGGTCCCGATAATCTCGCCTTCAAACTTCTTGCGCCGGATCAGCCACACCAGGAAAAGGCAGTTGCACAGTTCCAGCACCATCTCGTAAAGCTGCGTCGGGTGCAGCGGAATATTCAGAGGCGTTCCTACTATCTGGTTTGCCAGGGGATTGCGGAAGGTCACGGCCCAGGGCACGTGCGTCTCGCGCCCATAGCAACAGCCGGCAGCGAAACAGCCGACGCGTCCAAATGCATGTCCCAGCGCCAGGCCCGGCGCAAATACATCGCAGGTGCGCAGCACCGGCATGTTGTTGACACGCATATACCAGATGCACATAACCAGCGCCAGCAGAAATCCGCCTGACCACACGCCGCCGGCCTGGAGGGTAGCCAGCGAAAAAATGTTCTGCCGAGCCTCCGCATCGGTGATCAGGTAAAGAATCTTCGCTCCCAATATGCCGGAGAGAATAGCGATCAGGCCGAGGTTCCAGAGCTTTTCGGGATCAAGACCCTGTTCGCGGCCGAGTTTGACGATCAGCATCAGGCCAAAGGTCAGGCCCAGCGCCGCCATCAAACCATAGGTCGGGAGGTTAAAACTGCCAAGGTGAAATAAACGGGGGAACACGCTTCTATTTTAGACGCGGAAGGGGGCTGAAACGCTTCGACGATCGCTTTTCGCCTTTCGCTCTTCGCTTTTCGCTAGAAACCGCCGTCGCTTCAACTCTTCGTACACGCGTATACGAAGGGTTGAGAGTTTCGCACGGTAGGTCAATGGAATTTACAGAGGTTAGCGAATAGCGAAAGGCGAACAGCGGCAATTAAAAAACCGACCCGCGGGGCCGTGTACAGTGGGCCGTCAATGAACCCGCATTATACGGTGGGAACCCGCCGCAGCTCTTTAGGCATCTCCGCATGGCGAAGCACTGCACACCGAACCGTATACGAGTCGAGTCCCCTGTTCATTGAGCATTGGTTCAAAAAACGGTTGCCACCAACACCAACTTTGCAGGCCGGTTTTCTGTTGAGATGCTATGGAAAAGGCAGTCGGATGACAAGAGCCAATCGGTAAAAAGTTGGCCAATAACGTGCCACCGACAGCACAGAAGTGGCAGGAATAGGCCGAGTAAGCGCTCTGCGCGCGAGTATTGCGGCGGCGTCAGCGCGTTGACATGATCTGTGTCTGGCCACGACTAAGACCCTAGCCTTGGCAACCCGGAGCAACTTGCAGGGTGAGTCCGGGGAGCGGTCTTCCCAAGGCGAGGCGTTCGCCAGCAGCTATAATAAAGCTCCGAATGAAATTCTGCTTGATTCTGGTTTTGGCGGCGGCATTGCCGTGGGGGCTGGTCGCCCAAGACGCGTCGCAACCGCAACTTCCCACCGCGCCCTCGGCGATCAAGTATCCTCCACCGTCAGCCACTCCACCTCCAGCGGTTGAACCAACGCCGGCCCCGCCGCAGACCACGACACCAGCAGCGGCGCAGCCGGCTGGGCAAATCGGGAACAGCTCAGCCGCTTCGCCGTCAAGCAGTTCGCCACCGAATACACCGCCAGCCGCCAAACCCGATGCTGCGGCGAAGCCCGGCGCGAGCGCGGAGGGAACCTCCGGGGGCGATAGCGATGACAGCATGACCGTGATTCGCAAACGCGTGGACGAAGTGAATGTCGTCTTCACCGTCACCGATAAACGCGACCACTTCGTGAAGGACCTGACACAGAGCGATTTCACCGTCGTCGACAACAACAAGCCAGCGAACATTCAGTCGTTCAGCCGCCAGACCAACCTGCCGCTGCGTGTCGGCCTGCTGATCGACGCCAGCAACTCGGTGCGCGACCGCTTCAAGTTCGAGCAGGAGGCGGCGATCGAGTTCCTGAACCAGATTATCCGGCCACCTTACGACAGAGCGTTTGTCATCGGGTTTGACACCACGCCGGAAGTTACCCAGGATTTCACCGACGACACGCAGGCGCTTTCCCACGGAGTGCGCATGTTGCGGGCGGGCGGCGGGACAGCGATGTATGACGCCATTTACTTTGCCTGCCGCGACAAGCTGATGAACGCCGACAAAGGCCTGCTGGCCACCCGGCGAACCATCATTCTGCTGAGCGACGGAGAAGACAATCAGAGCCGGGTGTCGCGCGAAGAGGCCCTGGAAATGGCGCTGCGGGCCGAAGTCATCATCTACGCCATCTCCACCAACACCAGCGGCATCAAGTTACGCGGCGACAAGGTGCTGGAGTACTTTGCCGAGCAGACCGGCGGCAAAGCGTTCTTCCCGTTCAAGATCGAAGACGTGGCCAACGACTTCACCGAGATTTCCGACGAACTGCGCAGCCAATACGCCATCTCGTACAAGCCGGCTGATTTCATTCCCGATGGCAAATACCGCAAGATCGAGATCCTGGCGGCCAACAAGAAGTATCACGTGCGCGCCCGCAAGGGATACTACGCGCCACGACAATAGGAGCAGGCCAAGCCCGGCCGGGCGCAATCCGCTGGTGACAGCTACTGATCGCTCAGCACAAGCATCTTATTCACCTCGTAGAACGGGGTTAACGCAAAGCACGGACCAGACCTCCGATAAAGACAAACCCCATTCCAGCATCCCACATTCTGGAAACCCATCTTCGGGTCGGCGAGCGGCCCCAGGGTCACCAGGGCGTTGAAATTCAGCATCTGCCGCTCCAGGCTGAGATTCGGGTTGGCAAGAAGAACAGGCACATTTCGATGCAAGTGCACATAACCGCCAGTCAGGTCCCAGGGAAGCCGGTACAGCCCCACCGCGCATACGGACGGATCGCGGCTTAACCGATCGAAAGCGATTAAGCCTCCGGAACTTTGGCCCCAGCGGAAAAACCAGCGGGCAAAAATCCCCGAGGTAATGGTAAAGACGAGCAAGCCCGTAACCATGATCAACCGCGGCGAAAGGGTTGTTTTTCGCATTGCGGTCAAAGCGGAGACAATCTCCACAAAGCCGAGGGCAGCCAGGGTAATCACAATGGGGATTACCGGATACACGTAGCGAAATTCTTTGTGCCCGATAACCGAATGCGAGGCCACGATGACGAGGGCCACCCAACCCAGGAAGGCATTCCGCCGCACCCCCGCCAGGGCCAGCAAGAGCATCGGCCATAACGACTTGGCCAACGACACCAGATACCAATACCAGGGTTCGACACCATAACTGGAGCTTCGCCCGTGCCCGACTACGATCTGGACATAACGAATGTAGGACTGAAAGGGGTAGGACCAGGTAAACGCATCCAGCAAGCCCGAAGCAACCACAATCAGGAGCAGGCCCGCCAGTAATGCCGGTGCACGGCTCGCCCATCGCTTGTGACAGAAGTAAAGCACAGCCAATGCGGCGGCAGGCGCCCAATGAAGACGCAAGGCGATGGTGGCCCCCAGGAACAGTCCAGCAAGGAACAGCCGTTTCTTCTCTCCCGGCTCTTCGGCATACATGCCGAGGTAAAGGCCCGGCAGCAAGAAGGCAGTGGCAACAACTTCGTTGAATGCCTTGGGCCCGAAATACACCAGCTGGTACCACAAGGCGCAGCCGCCGGCTGCGATCATGGCCGCGGCAATTCCGCCGGCTCGCTTTGCCCAGGCGTAGCTGAACCAAACGGTGGTCAGGGAAAGCAGCGACAGGACGATAACGATGGCCGTTAAGTATCCCTGCGAGCCGGACGCCATCCAGCCCGTCGCTCGCATTATCCCGGCCAGAACTCCGGGAAATGCCCAGGAGCGAACTCCATCTCTCCATTCCCAGGCGACGATGCCATAACCGTAGGCCAGATGATGAGCCGGCTCCAGCGTGTTAAAAATTTCGTCTGGCCATTCGATGCTGGGGAGATGGCGCGCCACTTCGACGCGGAGCACCAGGGCAATAAGGAAGATTGCAATCAGCAGAAGGCCTTGGGGCGAACGCAGCTTAAGGCCAGCTGAGGCAGGACTCATCTAGACATCTTAGCAAGGAGGTGGTTCTTGCCAATTTCTACGCGATGGGCTTCGCGACCCGTCCATGCTCCCGTGCCTTCCAACTCGATCTGTCGGCCCCAGACGTTGACCGTCCGCCGACTGCTGTATACTGACCCGCACCGTAAATCCCAAAATCGAAATTTTGATTAGATCGGACAGGAAAACGAATGCCCCAGGTAATCCCCTGGGGGACTGGGAGTTTTTTCCACTTTCACCCAACACTCGGCTAACGCTCCGTGCTGGGCTGTCATGCCACGCGCTTGCGGCGCTCTGTTCTTCAACCTTCTTACTCCACGGCCAAAAAGAAAAGCTAGTTCTCATGCAGACCCCGAAGGCCGTCCCCCTTCAAGGCCAGAACTTAATCACTGGTTCCCTGACCCTGACACGGCTTGTGGCTTGGAACGCACAGAACCCCGACTAACCGAGCATCGACTGCACTTCCTCCACGCTCCAGTCGGGGATTGCGCCGGGACGGCTGGCCACCAGCGCGGCGACGGCGTTGGCGAAGGTGCCGCAGCGCCCGACATCCCAACCCTGATCGAGGCAATGAAGAAAGGCGGCGGCGAAGGCGTCGCCCGCGCCAACGGTATCGACGACCTCGACTTTGCAGCCGGGTATCTCGGTGTAGCTGCCGTCCTTATAGATACCGCAGCCGCGTTCGCCGAAGGTCACGCAAATCGTTTTGCAATGGTATTGGTCGCTCCAGCGCCGGCAGAAATGCTCCACCGAGCCTTGGTTGCCATCGGTGTTCAGCGAAGCATCGAGACACTCGGCTTCGCTGTCGCTGAGCTTAATGACATTGGCGTGCGAGGCGAGCTGCTCCACGGTGGTCAGGTTCCAGTTGCCGTCGCGCAGGTTGACGTCGTAAAAGCGTTTGGCTGCGGGCGTTTCCTTCAGCAACTTCAAGGTGGAATCCAGCACACGTTTCGAGGTGTGATAGAGGGTGCCAAAGTAAATCCATCGCGGCTGCCATTCCACCAGACGCTTTATCTGGGGCCGGGTGAGATTGACGAAGTCGTAAGCTGCCGGGCGCACGATGCGGAAGATCGGCTTGCCATCGGGACTGAGCTCGACTTCGGCTGTGCCGGTGCGCTGGCCGCGCCGGAGCTGTACGAACTCCGCCGACACGCCGCATTGCTGCAAGTCGTGCAGCGCGCGATGGCCGCGCTCGTCATCGCCTACACCGCTGACCAGGGCCACTTCGTGTCCCAGCTGGTGGGCGTGGGCGGCAAAGTTGAGCGGAGCGCCGCCCAGGTACTCGGTGGGGCCGATGACGTCCCACAAGATCTCGCCAATGCTGACGATGCGCAAGCGCTCTCCTCCAGCTCCATCGTAGCGTGCAGATCGCGAACCCGCCGCTCTTCCCGAAAGGAACCGGGTTCCAATAGTACCCGTGAGCGCCGCCGCCGACCCCACGATGATCTTGCATTCCGCAGGATTTCCGCTATGATTCCAGCTTCGCAATGAAATTTCCTTTCCAACGCGAGAGCAGTGCAACTTTGCCGGAGGCGCCTACGCGCGCGGACTTTCCGCCACTCTCGGGGGCCGACATCGCCGGCATGGTCAACGGGAACAATGCGGGCGGCGACTTTTATCACTTTCTACGGGCGAATCGCTGTCGCGTGGTATTCGGACTGCTGGATGTCGCCGGAAGGCAAGAGGAGAACTACGGGATTGTTGAAGCGGCGCGCCAGACATTTCAGGAACTTGGCAAGGACCGGTTCGCCCCCGAGGACGTCAACGAAGCCGATGTGATGATGGAGTTTTGCCTGGAATTGAACCTGAGCATTCGCCGTGCGGCCTCGGGAGTGCGGTCTTGTGCGGCGTTTCTGGGATGCTATAACGAAGAGCTGGGGACCATCTGCTATGCCAACGCCGGACACACACCGGGGCTGTTGCGCGATCCCTCGGGAATAACCGAATTGCCGGCCACTGGCCTGCCGCTGGGCTTGTTTTCCGCTTCCACCTACGAAGCGCCAACGGCCGCACTGCAACACGGGGCTTCGCTGCTGCTGGTATCGCGCGGCGTAATTGAGGCAGCACACAAGAAGGAAGAATTCGGACTGGACCGTGTGAAACAGCATTTTGAGCGTGCGCCCCAGGACAATGCCAACCAGATCGCCACTCTCATTCTCGACGGCGTGCAGCAGTTTGTGCAGACGACGCCCCACCTCAACGATGTGACGGCACTCGCGCTGGTGCGGTGTTCCCGGGCAGGGACGGGCGGCGGCTGATTTGGGCCGAAATGCTGGAAAGTTTTGGAACTCCCTGGCCCGCGAGACCGAACGACTGCTTACGATGCCAAACTACCGTGACGAAACGGTGTTCCCCTGACGCCAGAATGAGCATCTAAATCCAGGTAATTGGTATTCTTAGATTGTCCTGTCTCGCAAACCGAAAGGGCACAGCTCCGCCTCTCTTAAAATGACATTGCCGACCCGAATTGCCGTTGCTTTCGTTCTCGCACTTTTCACTCTTGCCGCTGTAGCGCAGCAGGCCACATCATCCACGCAGGAGACCACTCCGTCGGGGAATGCCTCCTCGCCTTCGACGACGACACCGCAGCAGCCGCCAGCAAACCAGCAGCAGTCCACGCCAAGTCAATCGCCGTCTCAAGCCAATCCGCAACCGCCTCCGAGTTCGGCGGAAGTGTTGAAGCAGGAGGAAAAGCAGCGTGCGCTGGGCGTGGTGCCGATGTTCGGCATGACCAACGTTCGCAATGCGCCGCCGCTCAGTACAAAGCAGAAATTCCAGCTGATGGCTAGAACCATGTACGACCCGTTTACGTTTGTCGCGGCGGGACTGACGGCGGGGGTGGGGCAGGCCACGAACTCCTTCGCCCCATACGGGCAGGGAGCAGAGGGTTACGGAAAGCGCTATGGCGCGGCATTGGCCGATTCCGCCGACAGCAACTTGTGGAGCAACTTCATTTATCCCACGCTGTTCAAGCAGGACCCCCGCTACTTTAGGGTGGGTGAAGGTCCCATCAAGCCGCGCATCTACAGCGCATTCAAGCAGGAATTTGTCGCCAGGAAAGACTCCGGCGGTTACACCTTCCACTTCTCCAACGTGCTGGGAGCGTTTACCGCAGGCACGATTTCCAACACCTACTATCCGCCCAGCGATCGCGGAGTGGGGCTGACCGTCAGCCGGGCGTCTATCGCGTTGGGATATGGCTGTATCGGAGATTTGTTTCTGGAGTTCTGGCCGGACATTGAGCAGAAGCTCTTTCACAAGCACGAAAGCCAGGCGCATCCCAGCGAACCAAAGGGAGACGCGCCGAAATAAATTCGCCGTCTTTTGGGATTAGCCGGGATGGCGATCGAGAAGGCCAGACGTTCCCGTCAGGGCATCGTGCTCCGAAATATCGCGCGGGGACCCTTCAGCTACCCAACAAAAAAAGCAGCCCACCGTTGCGGGCGAGCTGCTGTGTGTCGGCTGGCGACGATCAGGGATGCCGCGGCGCTGAGGACGTGACCTCAATCAAAACAAGAGGGTTGGATCCCGGAGCCGCCGTAACGTATTCAACTTTGTACGGCGAGACCAGGAATCCGGCGTAAACGGGACTGCCGTTTACCGAGAGTGTGATGGCGCCTGTGCTAGCGGTTACGTTGTACGTCCCCGTGAGTGTCTGATTCTGCTGTGTGCCATTCGGCCCGCTCCAGGAATAGATGGAAGAGAACGTGGCCGCGCCACTGGAAACATTGGAATCAATCTGGCTCAGGGTGCTGGAGATATACTGCGGCACCGAACCGCCCAAGTATTCACCCGAGAAGGAAGCATCGCTGAACGGCCCTGCCGACTGCGGTTCGAAGTAGATTACTTCCGCGCCGTCCACGTTACTGCCGCTGGCGGGAATGGCGTTAATGCAGTAGCCCTCGTTGGTTATGACCAGGTAACAGGCAAGCATTCCTCCGCTACTGAAAGTGATGACTGTTCTGCTGTTCGCGTCAACTGTGTATGTGCCCATTAGCGTACCTTGCCCGAATTCACCAGCGCCGTTGATATCCTCGGCGATGCTGATATTTCCATTACCGCTGGTTTCAAGCTGCGCCACCAGTGCCTCGCTTATCGGATCATCGCTGTTGGCTCTCGCTTTCCTGCTTCCCCGTCCAATTGCGTTGCCATTAAGACTGCCTTGGTTGAAGGTCCCGCTTTGCCGCTGGGTGTTTTCCACAAATATGTTGCCTCCGGTGTCGATGTCGATAAGGACCATCTCGGCCGCGGAAATAATGTATACAGCCTCATTGATTGGAACTCCGTCGATGGTGACCCGCACCGTTCCGCGGCCATGGGAATCGAAGGCGGGGCTGCTGGTCACTGTCCCGGTAAACGTCACCTGGTTGTGGGTGCCGAAGTCATTGATGTCCTCGATGCCATTGCTGATGGTGCCGCCACTGAGCTGAAAGGCTCCATCGGCAGCCAGGGGATCACCCGATAAATCGGTCCCTTGCAAACCGAAGGCCCAGTTTCCGGCCACGGCGCTCTCCGTGAAATCGGCAGGATTCTGCTGGCGAAGCACTCCCGAACCCCACATTCCGTGAGTGCCGTTCTGGTTGAAGCCAATCACGCGCATATCTTCGGCGCTGGCGGTGGCCACCAGGACCTGAAAGTTTCCAGTACTGCTGTTGAGGGTAAGGGTGCCTAAGCCGTTGGAGCCGATGGAATAGGTCCCTCCGGTAATGGCGGCGTGCTGAACGCTGGTGCCTGACTCGTTCTGGTCGTATTCTCCGCCGACGATGTTGCCGTTGCCGTCAGCAGTGAAGCCGAAAGCGATAACAACCCAGTTGCCGCTATCGTATCCCGAGAAGGAGCCGGCATACTGCCCGTTCAGCGATCCGTTGGTGTCGCCGGTATTCACCGATATCGCCAGCGCTTGAGTAGCAGTATTCCGCTGATTGTCGGTTACTTTGACGGTGAACTGCCAGAGCCCGGCCGAGCCCGGCAGGCCTGTGATCTGCCCTGTGGTCGGGTTCAGGCTCAGGCCGGGGGGCAGCGTGCCAGACAGGATGCTCCAGGTGTACGGCGTGAATCCGCCATTGGCCGCCAGCAGCGCGTTGTAGAAGGTGTTAACCGTGGCTCCCGGCAGCGAGGCGGTAGTCACGCCCAAGAGTTGTCCGGTGCCGGCGACCGTGATTGCCAGATTTGCGGTTGCCGTGTTTGCGGGGGAATCGGAATCCGTTACCTTGACCGCGAAGTTGAACATTCCCGTCGCCATCGCTGTTCCTTGGATCACGCCTCCTGGGGTCAGGTTCAGCCCGGCAGGCAGGTTTCCACCAGTTTTCAGCCAGGAGTACGGAGCCACGCCGCCGGTGGCCACCAGCGGCACGCTATAGCCGTCGTTCAAGGTTCCGTTGGGCAGCGAAATGGTTTGAATTGCAAGCCCCGGAATGGGGCCAAAGTAACTGGAAATGTCGATAAGCAGCTGCGTGTCTGTGGGTGCGAAGGCATCGATGGAATCGTTGCCACTCCCGGCCGGGACAATCGCCATATTCGATGTGATGGCGCCGTCATTGGCGTTTAGCGTTGAGACCACCGGCTGGGTCAATCCTTCCGGCCACAACGACAGATAACCAAGGTGGCCGTACGGCACCACCGTCGCATTCAGCACAAAGGCTTCCGGACTGGCCGCCGGGACGCCGCAGGGTCCGCCTACAATGCCCACCGATATGGTGCCGTTGAACAAACCAATGCCGTTGCGGGTATCAAGAATGCGGCAGGGGGTCAACGTAAAAAGTGACAAGGGATTGGGCGCCGAACTGGCGGGCGCGAAGTAACCGTCGATATCAAGCAGCAGGTTGGTGTTGTGGTTGTGAGGGTAGAAAGCGGTTGCGTTGTCGCTGCCCGCGGGTACGATGGCCGCATTGGCCACGGTAGTCCCGGTGGCATCGTTGAGGGTGGAAACGACGGGCTGCGTCTGCCCCTTGGGCCACACCGTAAGGTAATCCAGCGAACCCTGGGTGGGGAGAACGGTGACATTGAAGGAATAGGCCACCGCGTTGGTGGGAACATCGCAATTTGGCGGTATGGTATAGTCGCGCTCCTGTCCGGCTTGCAGCGTACCCCCATCCTGGTCATTACGCGTATCGATAATTCGGCATGGCACCAAGGGGAAAAAGGCCAGAGCCGTATTGTCGCTTGCGGCGTCGAAGTAGGCATCAATGTCAATCAGTACGTTGGCGGTATTGGTGACGTAAACATTCACCTCACCGTTGGTGCCGGCCGGCACGATGGCGGCGTTGGCTTTCACTCGACCATCCGAGTTCATGAGTGACACAAGAGGCTGCGGCTCTCCCGTCGGCCAGATCGTCAGGTAGCTGACGGGATGACCATTGAATGGCAGCAGCGTGACATTCAGGGAATAAGCCTGCGCCGTGGATAAACTGAAAGGCTGACAGCCTACTCCACCTGATTGTGCCAAGCTTCGCAGATCGAAAGTCTCGAATGTTCCAGCCTGAATTGGGCCGGCCGATCGCGTATCAACCAAGCGGCACGGGGTCACAGGCTGCAATCGCAATGGGGTCTGGGCATCGGCCAGAGACCATACGGCGAGCACGAATGCGAAAAGTGGCAGGCAGCGACGCAACATGAGATGGAATCTCCATTCAAAGTGAATTGCAGCTCTCAAAGTGAAATATGGCTCCTGGGACACCGGTGGCAGGACAATCCCCACACGTCGGCGCGTGAGAACAACCACGCGGCGGCCAGATAATCCCCTTCTTCGAAGGAGTGCAGTGGGGGCAAGAAACCGCTATGAAAGCCAGCAGTTTATCCCAACGAGCACTGGTTTGGAATAGCTAAGTGCTGGCGGAATTGATTTTCCGGGAAAGCGCTGAAGAGCGAAGTACTACGATCATTCGCGCCAGACGGAACGGAATGGTGGACACTCAGCCAGTCCTCTAATTCTGCGGCGGTTGCGGCAGAGATATCACCAGGTGCGTATTCACCGGCATCTCCGGGACTAACAACGGCTCCGGCTTGGTATAGATCAACTGGCCCTCTCGGGATATCGTGAGGTCATACATTCCGGTCTTGATCTGGTGAAAAGAGAACGTGCCGTTGTGCCCGGTGGTTTCGCAAAGCTCAGGCGGCGCACACTGACTGCTGCCGGACTGCTCTGGGGCTGCGTCCTGCGGCCGCAGGTGAACTATGACGCCCGGGACCCCGTGGTTGGACGAGTTGACCACCTGTCCCGAGAACGCGCGGTTGTGATCCTTCGATTCGGCTGAAGCAACGAGTGTTACTACGCAACAGAGCAGTAGCAACGCTTGTAGCTTCTTGCCCGTGGGTTCGGTGCGCATGATTTCACCCCTTTAGGGTGATGATACCGCGCATCGCCGGTTCTGACCGGCTGCTGAAAACTTAAGCCCAGATCCCTCGTCGGCCTGAAGGCCTCGTTTGTTTGCTGGGCATGGTCTGCCCCTAGGGAAGTGGGCTCCCAGGAGACCGCAACTGGCGCTGAGGCTAACCCTTCGGTTGGTTCGAAGATGGCATTGTAGTTTGTTGCTGCTGTGCCTTCGTAATCAGGCCTTCAATCGCTTCCTTCTGCGGGAAGTTGGGATTCAGCTTGAGGAGGGTATGCCATGACTCCACTGCGCCCTTGACATCGTTCTTGCCCTGCCACTTGATGACCCCGATGTTCAACAGCGTGCCCGGGAATTTTGGATCATAGGTCAGCGACTTGTTGAGCTGATCGAGAGCGCCGTCAACGTCACCGGTGTAGTACATGCACGAGGCCATGTCGTCGCGGATGCCCACGTTCTTGGGATCGATATCCAAGGCCTTCTGGAAATAGGCGATGGCTTCCTTGAATTGATGAGCTGCCTTGTAGGTGAGCGCAGTCTTGTTGAGAACCGCGGCGTTCTTGGGATCGGCCTTCAGCGTGGTCAGCAGAGGCTGCGCCTGCTTGTCGGCCATGCGCTTCATGTCATCCAGGGTTGGCATTGGCTGCTGGCCCATGCCGGCGTGCGGATCTGCACCCGGTTGCGCGGCGGCCGCCATCGCTGTGGCTGGAGGTGCCGGAGCGGCCGAGCCGCGCAGAAAGTATCCAATCGCCAGTCCAATCAACAGGCAGACGACGGCCATCGTGTAGGTCTGGGCCGGCTTCCAGATGGCTGAAGTGCGGGGCTGTTCGGCTTCGTTATCCATGCTTGCTTACTCCTTCGCATCGTTCCGGAGGCATCTTTCGGATTGCTCCAGGCAGAAGCACTATGTATTGAAAAGCACACGCATTGCCAAACAGCCGCGGTAAGTTGTGGCGAGTATGTTGTTTAGATTCAGTGATCTAGTCGCGCTCGTAAGGCTTGGGAGTGGGGTATGATGGGAGGCTTTGCCGCAGTTAACGGGTGATTTGGCGCTGGGTTTCCGGCTTCGAACAAGCTGTGTCGCTGGGGATTTGTCTTTGTAGCAAGTGTTAATAGGACCCGACGCTTACGGTGTCGATGTGGCAACTATCGTTGTGACCGAACCCGCTGCCGATGCCATACAACTCAAGTGTCTTACCCTCGCTAAGCTGCGCGTATCCTATCCAGGCGCGGCGGGAGGCATGCCTTGGTCGGAGCGCGTTCAGAACATCGAATCGCTCGGGCTCAAGCACACCAAAGCCGACGATCTTGCCCTCCGCCACGAACAGGACTTCCTCCATTGGATCGCCTTTCAGCCCTTGGACTAGCCACCCGTGAATGACAATGCCTTCTGGATTCGTGCTGACGTACGAAGCCTCATCGACTCTACCCTCGCATGTGTCTGGACTCGCTGCCCGGTAAAAGCGCGCGAAGTCCTGGCCGAATTGTTTGGCCCTTGGCGTCGAGAACAATGACAGTTGGCGAGTTTGTAACTCCTCAACCTCAGGCCATCCTATGGGGGTTGACAGGATTTGGGAACGGAGAAACCCATCGTCGTGAACACCGGTAATCATTGCCACACCGCCCAGTTCTCTCGCCGCCTTATGCCGGCTTAC
>Ga0302324_100019566_pt1 | contig 13290 bp, 10 predicted proteins | sample Palsa_T0_1_FD_201949 | JGI IMG/M metagenome (GOLD analysis project Ga0302324, IMG submission 201949) | Peat permafrost microbial communities from Stordalen Mire near Abisko, Sweden - Palsa_T0_1 | ecosystem: Environmental > Terrestrial > Soil > Palsa > Peat permafrost | place: Sweden: Abisko...
CAAGGCAAGTTCTCGAAGGCGGTGTGGCATTATCAGCGCGTCGTCGCCTTGAAACCGGATCACGCCGAGGCTCATAACAACCTGGGCAACATCCTGCTCGGTCAGGGCCGGCGCGCCGAAGCAGCGGCGCATTACGAGCGACTGATCGCGCTCAATCCGGAACATGCCGAGGCCTACAATAACCTTGGCAATATCTTGCTCGGCCAGGGCAGGCTTGCCGCGGCGATGACGAGCTACGAACGAGCCGTCGCCCACAAACCGGATTTCGCCGAAGCCCACACCAACCTGGGAATCACGCGTTTGAGCCACGGCAGGCTCGACGAGGCAACGGCCTGCCACGAGCGCGCTCTCGCCCTCAGACCGGACTTCGCCGAGGCCCACAACAACCTGGGCAACGTCCTCATGGAATTGGGCAGGCTGGACGAGGCGTCAGAGCACTTCGAACGCGCGCTTGCCCTTAAGCCAGACTACGCGGACGCTCACAACAACCTGGGCAACGCGCTCAAGCGGCGCGACAGGCTCGCCGACGCGGTGGCACATTACGAGCGGGCCGTCGCGCTAAGGCCGGGTTATGCGGAGGCTTACACCAATCTGGGAACCGCGCTCGCGAGCCAGTGCAGGCACGCCGAGGCGATCGCGAACCACGAACGCGCGCTTTCTTTGCGGCCGGATTTTGCCGAAGCTCAGCACAATCTGGGCAACGCCCTGCTGGAGTTGGGCAAGCTCGAGGAAGCGCGACGCGCCTACGAGAAGGCGATCGAACAGGAACCGAAGGGCGGACGGCACTACCGCGCCCTGTTCAATATGCGGCGGGCGGTTGTTGGAGATCGCCACCTGGCGGCCATGGAGATGCTGGCGCGAGTCATTTCGTCGCTGCCGGTCACGGAGCAAATCGAACTGCATTTCGCCTTGGGAAAAGCCTACGCCGACCTTGAGGAGCGCGAACGTTCGTTCCATCACCTGGTCGAGGGTAACAAGCTAAAGCGACAGGAACTCGTCTATGACGAGGCAAGGGCTTTAGGGTCGTTCGATCGTATTCGTACCGTGTTCACAGCCGAACTGATGCACCGCGGGCGCGACCAGGGGGACCCCTCGACTGTTCCGATCTTCATTGTCGGCATGCCGCGGTCCGGCACAACGCTGATCGAGCAGATCCTGGCCAGTCATCCGAGGGTCTTCGGCGCCGGCGAGCGTCAGGACTTCTCGAAACTCGCGATAAGCGTTAAGGGCGCGGACGGCGGGCCCCTGCCTTTTCCTGAGGCCGTTGCTTCGTGGCCAGCCGAGATGCTGCGCCTGCTTGGCACATCCTATGTTGATGCCGTCGGAGCCGCGGCACCATGGGCCGGGCGAATCACCGATAAGATGCCGGGAAATTTTCCCTTCGCCGGCCTGATTCATCTGGCGCTGCCGAATGCGCGCATCATTCATATGCGCCGGGATCCAATTGACACCTGCCTGTCCTGCTTCTCGATCCTGTTCGCGCAGGGGCAGCCGTACAGCTACGATCTCGCGGAGTTGGGACGGTTTTACCGGGCTTATGAAGCGCTCATGAAGCATTGGCGCCAGGTGCTGCCGGAGGGCGTCATGCTTGACGTGCGATACGAGGACGTGGTCGCGGATGTGGAACAGCAGGCACGCCGTGTTGTCGAACACTGCGGGCTTGAATGGAACGACGCATGTCTCGCATTTTATGAGACGCGACGATCCGTCCAGACGGCAAGCGCGACGCAGGTCCGTCAACCGATTTATCGCTCGTCTGTCGGCCGTTGGCGGCGTTATGGGGACCTGCTGCGCCCGCTGCTCGAGGAACTGGATCGTGGCGGATCAGGCGGCACGATCTGATACGAACGGTTATCGACCGCCATTCGCATGCGGCCAACCCGATTGAATCTGGCCCGACTCAATTGGGCCAACTCCGAGGTTGGTCGTTTTGGCGGCTGCCTGATGCTGTGTCGAAAAATAGCCCGTTTCGCCGCTGCTCGGGATCAGACCCTGAGCCATGGCTGTGCCAATACCGAGCGACAGAAAAATCCGGGCGGCGAGAATAAGAGTTGTCAGGGTTCGCATGATGGAATTCCTTTTGGCCGCGGACCACTCGACTTGTTCGGGTGGGCCCGGTTCGACCGGGCGTCTACATCGTCGACCCTGCAGATAGAGCCTCTGGCGTTCCGGGATTATTCAGAAACCTGGCAATTGGCTTTTGCGCCAGGCGACGGAATGCCGGGTTCGGCGTCGCGGGCGTTCTGTTTTCCGGGCAAAATCCGATGCTTCGTGAGTTCGGACCGGCGCGTCCCGACAGGGCGGGAGACCGGCCCTCAATGACAAAACGTCCGCTATCGCGGCGGCGGGTCCGTGTTCGTGAAACCCGGTTAAGTCCTGTCATTAACCCGTGGATCATGAACCGGCGGGCCATACATTGCCTGGTCTTCGGCGATGGGCCATCAACGGGCATTATCGCTACCCAGTCAGTTCAGGAGCCGCCATGACGCGTATCGTTCTGTTGCTTGCCGGTTTGTTCAGCGCCGCCGCCGCGTTCCCGGGCGCCCCGCTCGCCACGGAACCCGTGCGGATCGGTATCACGACAGTTCTGAGCGGCCCGACAGCAGATCGCGGGCAGTCCGAGCAGTACGGCGCGCAACTGGCGCTCGACGAGATCAACGAGGCGGGCGGGGTCCTGGGACGCCCGATCGAGGCGTTCTATGTCGATAACGCCTGCAAGACCGACATCGGCGTCCCGGCGGTTCGGCGGCTCATCCAGGAGCAGCATATACCGGTGATCATCGGTGCGCTGTGCACACCCGTCACTCGCGCCATCGAGCCCGTAATGCAGGCGGCGAAAATCCCGCTGGTGATCGCCACTTCGGCCGGGCAGGATTTCGTCGACAGGTCGGGCGTTGGCGGTAACGATTACCTGTTCAAAACCATTCCGTCCGAGGTCGATATCGCCCGCGGCCTGATCCGGTTTCTCGCGGCCAAGAAAATAAAGACCGTCGCAGTGGTCGCCGAGACGGGAGCTTTCCCGCATGCCAACGCGATCGCGATGGCGAAAGCGGCGCGAGACGCGGACATGACCGTCACCGACGACGAAACGATCACTCCGGGCGAGACCGACTTCACAGCGCTTCTGGACAGGTTGAAAGCCGGCTCGCCGCAGGAATTGCTGATCATGCCGGGCTCATCAACCGTTGGCTTCTTCCGCGCGTATGAGGCTTTGGGCTGGAGGGTGCCGATAAGCGGCCGGTTCGATCTGGCAGCCGCGGTGGCCGCTGCCCCGGCGTTCGCCGACGCCGGCGGCCTCTCGAACGTGACCAGCATCGCGGTGTTCACGCCGCTGATCGACAGGCCGGAGGTACGGGATTTCGTGGCGTCCTACCAGGCGCATTATGGGCTAACGCCGACACAGCGGTCGTACTTTGTCTTTGAGGCGACGTATCTGGTGGTGGATGCGATCCGGCGAGCCAACTCGGACCAGCCGGCGGCGATCGAGACCGCTCTCAAGACCACGAAAATGTCCTCCCGACTGGGCGGCACGTATACGCCGGACGATCACAACCATGCGCATACGCCGCTGTTCATCGTTGGGCTGCGCGATGGCAAGCCCGCGGTCATCGCGACGGAATAAGCGGAGTCGGTCGGCGGTATCGGGCCGCATCGTCCGCACTCTCGTTGTGCCGTGAACGCCGCTTAAAGCGGCCTGAGCGCCACCGGTTGTGGAGACTGGCCCTTCCCGCGCCATTTGTCGCACCGCGGTAGTTCCTTGCACCTTGTCACCGTGCGGCCATATGGTACGGCATGAGCGAGCGGCATCATACCCGAGTCTTGATCATCGGCGCCGGCCCAGCGGGCTTCACGGCGGCGATTTATGCGTCCCGTGCCAACATGAACCCCATTCTGGTCGCCGGAATGCAGCCCGGCGGCCAACTCACCATAACGACGGATGTCGAAAATTACCCGGGCTTCGCGGACGTCATTCAGGGCCCTTGGCTGATGGAGCAAATGGAGGCGCAGGCGCGCCATGTTGGCACCATCATCCAGCATGACATCGTTACCGAAGTCGATTTCTCGCACCGGCCTTTCCGCTGTCTGGCCGACTCGGGCGACAGCTACACCGCCGACGCCGTCATCATCGCCACCGGTGCGCAGGCCCGTTGGCTGGGCCTCGAATCGGAGGACGCGCTGCAAGGGCGCGGCGTGTCGGCCTGCGCCACCTGCGACGGATTTTTCTATCGCGGCAAGTCCGTCGCCGTCATCGGCGGCGGCAATACGGCCGTCGAGGAAGCGTTGTATCTGACGCATCACGCGGAACACGTGACGCTCGTGCACCGCCGCGACTCGCTCCGCGCGGAGGCGATCCTGCAGGAGCGTCTGTTCGCGAACCGGAAAATATCCGTGGTGTGGAACAAAGTGGTCAAGGAAATCGTCGGCGGAGGTTCGCCCGAGGTCGTGACCGGATTGCGGCTGACCGACACCAGGACCGGGGACGACAGCGAACTCAGCGTGGACGGCGTGTTCATCGCCATCGGTCACACGCCGAACACCGGTGTGTTCCGCGGCCAGGTGACAATGGACAGAGACGGCTACATTCAGACCATGCCGGGAACCACGCGCACCTCCGTGCCTGGCGTGTTCGCGGCCGGAGATGTCCAGGACAAGATTTACCGGCAGGCGGTCACCGCCGCCGGCACTGGCTGCATGGCGGCGCTCGAGGCCGAGAAGTTTTTGGCGGAAGCCGAAACCTCCCCGGCACTCGTGGCGGAATAGATTCTTTCGACTCACCGCCACCGTCTGGCGGACGTCGCGCCGAATGAGAGTGGCCGGCGCCCGGGAACGACACGGCGCAGGGGAGAGGCTGAGACGATGGACTGGGACAAGCTACGCGTATTTCACGCGGTGGCCGAGGCGGGCAGCTTCACGCATGCCGGCGACACGCTGAACCTGAGCCAGTCCGCTGTCTCGCGTCAGATCTCCGCGCTGGAGGAGGCGTTGCAGGTGCCGCTGTTTCACCGGCACGCCCGCGGCCTGATCCTGACCGAGCAAGGCGAATCGCTGAACCGCACCGTCCGCGAGGTGTTCGCCAAACTGGCGATCACCGAGGCGTTGCTGACCGAAAGCAAGGAAAAGCCGGCCGGGCGGCTGAAGGTCACGACCACGCATGGGTTTGGCTCTCTGTGGCTTGCGCCCAGGCTGAACAGTTTCCTGGAAGCCTATCCCGAGGTGACGGTTCTGCTGTTGCTCGACGACGCCGAACTGGACCTCGCGATGCGCGAGGCGGACGTCGCGATCCGCATGCATGCGCCGAAGCAGCCGGATCTGATCCAACGGCATCTGATGACGATGCAGTGGCATATTTGCGCCTCTCCCGAGTATTTGAAAAAGCATGGAGTGCCGAAGCGGCCGGAGGAACTGGACGCCCACAGGTTGATCCTGTTCGGCAACCACCATCCGCCGGTGCCCGACATCAACTGGCTGGCGGAAGTCGGCCGGCGTCCGGGCAACCCACGCCGGGCAGTACTGGAGGTCAACAGCCTCAAGGCGGTACTGCTGGCGATCCGCTCGGGCACCGGCATTGGCGCGATCCCTGATTATGCGATGTCGGAGAACACTGACCTGGTGCGGATCATGACAGATCTGAAAGGGCCAAAAATTGACGTTTTCTTCGTTTATCCGGAGGAATTGCGGAATTCGAAGCGCGTGGCTGTCTTCCGGGATTTCCTGTTGGCCCGGCTGGCGGAGCTGCACTGATCGGCGCCGGGACGCGTGCAGCGCGCGGGGTCGCGTGCTTGTTCTGACCGTCTCATTGTCACAAGAATGTTACTGGGCTGCTCAAATGAACCGCATCACCGTGCCGCCATGCGCGTTCGGCATGGCGGCGTCCGGGTTTTGGCGATGGCCAGAATCGGCGTTTCGGAGGTAGAAAACTCGCACCGAATACGGCGGTGTCCCCAACAGGGCAAACTGAACAGTTTCCACGAAACCTGCTGATGACATCGTCAGAGTTCCAGCCCGAGCGGTTGGAAGGGGGTCTTTGGCCCCCGCGTCTCCCAGACGTGAAGCCTCCCTGTATACTTAGCCCCTGGCCTGATGGCCGGGGGCCTTTTCTGTCACGGGACTGGTAATCCGAGCGCCCGAAGCAAGGAACGATCCAGAACAGGTTTGTTTCCGGGCGGCCGCGGCAGATTGAGCCCCATCACATCATCGTACCCCCACAGGGCCCATCCGATCCCGTTCTCGTCGCATGTCTCCCGCACGAGACGCAGCCATGCGAGGCGGGCATCCGGATTGATCGCGACATTGGCGCCAAATTCGCCAGCCAGCAACGCGACCCCGTGACGCGTGGCCCATGCGGCAGCCTCCTGAATGCGGCCGCGGACCCGGGCGGCATCCCAGCCGGTAGCGCACCAGAACAAGATCAACTCGCGCGTGGCCGTGTCGCGGGCGGTCCTTGCGACATCAGTGCAAGCTGGCTGGTCAGTCTCGGGAAACGGCAACCGCGCCAGGGCCTCACGGTCCAGGCCGGGGCCGTAAGCAGCGAGCGACGTCAGTTCGGCCGGATCGTAGAAATGGAAGCTATAGACGACGTTGGCATCCGCTTCAGGGCTGTCCACGTACGGCGTCAGAGCCAGCAGGCCACCGATGCTCCCCCAGTCGTGACCGCTCAGAATGATCGTGTCCTCGGGTAATGCCGCGCGGATTGTCGCTTGCAGGTCATGCTGCAGATGCCACCAGGCGGTGGGGTCGTCGTGAAAGACCGGTTCGTTCAGCACCTCGGGAAATGTCATCGCCGGCGCCAGGCCGCGCAGCGCGGGCGCGAGGTCGCGCCAGAACGCGGTGAACCGCATGCGATCGGCCGGATCAGTGTCGACGTTCCAGGCGACCGGATGCGGCGAAACGACCACCGCGAGGCCGTGGCTTTGCAACCGGCGAACCTGGTCGATGAACAAGCGTCGCATTGGCGGGCCGTCGAGAATGGCTGGATCGACCGCCAGGCGGACGAACGTGAAGCCCGCGCTCTTCAGGCCGGCCATCGCCGCATCGCTGAGCCACGCCCGCAACGCGACCGGATCGCGGCTGGAGGGATAACGGAACCAGCCGGTGATGTTGATGCCTCGGCGGAGAACGGCGGTCCGCTCGGGCGGCGGGGCGGCGAAAGGCACGGTGGGCCAGAGCAGAAGTGCCCAACGCAGCGCTACCAGGAACGCGGCAAGGGCGCGTCTTTTGCCACTTCTCTCGACATGGCTGGGCTTGACCCGGCCATCTTCCGAGGCACGTGCGGCGATTGATGGCCGGGTCAAGCCCGGCCATGACGGGTGGTAAGATACGAGGCAGGACCCATGGCCACTGGTATCACTCCCCGGCCTCGACCCGCACCCGGCTCGGCAGGAAGCGCTCCACCAGATACAGCGGTCGATGCTTCGTTTCATTGAAGATACGACCAAGATACTCGCCAATGACGCCCAATGTCATGAGCTGGACGCCGCCGAGGAACAGCATGACGGTGAGGAGGCTTGGATAACCGGCGACCGGATTGCCGAACAGCAAAGTCCTGATGATGACCTGCGCGCCAAAGGCAATCGAGAGCAACGCGACCGCCAGCCCAAGATACGTCGCGATCTTCAGCGGCATGACGGTAAAGCTGGTGATGCCCTCCAGCGCGAGGTTCCACAGCTTCCAGTAATTCCATTTTGTGTCGCCGATACAGCGTGGCGCCCGATCGTACAGCACCGTGGTGGTCGGGAAGCCAACCCAGGCGAACAGACCCTTCATGAAGCGGTGGTGCTCACGCAACTTGCAGACCGCGTCGACGACCCGGCGGCTCATGAGGCGGAAATCTCCGATATCCTCCGGCAGCCTGATCCGGCCGGTGTGGCGCATCATCCGGTAGAACACGTGTGCGGTCAGCCGTTTGAACGGCGTTTCGCCGTTTCGCATACGCCGCCGCGCGCACACCATGTCGAAACCGAGCCGCCACGCGGCGACAAGTTCAGGGATCACCTCGGGGGGATCCTGGAGGTCGGCATCGATGACGATCACCGCCTCCCCCTGCGCGTGGTCGAGGCCAGCCGTCGTCGCGATCTCCTTGCCGAAATTGCGTGACAGACTGACCAGTCCGATGCGCCGGTCGTCATGGCGCAGGAATTCGATCATCTCCCGCGTCGTGTCGTTGCTGCCGTCGTCGACATAGATCGCCTCCCACGAGCCCAACGCTTCCATCGCGGCGACGAGGCGTTGATGGAAGCGCGCGATCGCCTCGGCCTCATTGAACGCGGGCACCACGACGGAGAAGATCGGGCGGCCTTCCCGGTGAAAATGCGGCGTCAGGACGTCGAGCATGGCAAGGTCCATTAACGTTTGATCGTTAGCCTCGGAAACCTGACACCGAGGTATGAATTGTTGGTTAACGGATCGCGCGAAAGCCGCCGGTATTTGTGGATTTTGGTGCCGTGCGCCGTCTTGCTGTGCCTCGCCGCCTGGCTGCGCGGCGCGGAATACGATGAGCAATATACGCTGTTCCTGACCTCGGGTGTGGTCCGGCCGGATTGGCCGGCGACCGTGTTTCCGGCCGGCCTCGCGCGGGAGCTGCAATCGGGGACAGCGAGCTTCTCCGAGATCGCGGATGATCTGCGGGTCACCGATGTACATCCGCCGTTGTATTTTTGGTTGGTGTCGATCTGGCGGCGTGTACTGGGCTCCGACCTGTTCACGGCGCGGCTGCTGTCGGTCGTGCTTGGCCTCGGCTCGCTCACCCTGGTCGGAGCGATCGCGAGACAGGCCCAGGTGAAGCCGGTGTGGGCGATGGTTTTGACGGTGGGATTCTATGGTTTCACTTATACGAGCGTGGTGGCGCGTGGCTTCGCGCTTGCGCAACTACTGCTTTTGGGCGGAGTCGTGGGACTGCTGACCGGGCGGCGCTGCTGGCATTTTGTGTTGGCGGGGGCGCTGTTCGGAGCCGCTACCATGAGCAACTACCTCGCGGCCTTCGCCGCGGGGGCATGCCTGGTGGCGGTGGGCTGGAATTCACGTCCGTTTCGGCTGTTCAACGTGATGCGCGGCGGCCGTACGCCCATACATCATGTCATCGCGGCCGTTCTGGGGTTTCTCGTATTCGTTCCCGCCGACCTCTGGTGGTTCCTGGCGCAGCGCGGCAGCCGGCGAGATCAGTTTCCGCCGTTCTCATTGGGCCGAAGTCTTGCCCGTCTCGCTGCCCGGTTCGCCGGCGACCTCCTGGGAGGACTGCCGCTTTACGTCCCCGGCGCGGCGTCGGCCGTCGTGGCCGCCGCGCTGGGTTTGTTACTGCTGTGGCTGATCGCCCGTATTGTCTGGCGCTGGCGCCATATCGGTAACCCTCGAGCCCGGAGCATGTTCGCCCTTGGCGCGCTTGGTCCCGCGGCTGGCCTGCTGGCGCTTGGCGCGATCTTCAACAACACCCCGATCGAGTTGCGGTATCTGACGTTTTCGACTCCGTTCGTCGGCCTCCTGCTCGCGGGCGTACTGGGCTGGCGCGACGGCGGCGTCCTGCTCGCCGTGCAGGCGGCCTCGATCGCGGGACTGATGCTGGCGCCTCAGACGATGCAGCCCGCCCGTGCCACGGCGCAAGCGGCTGCGGCATGGGTGGAGGACGGCGTCGTGCTGCTGCCGCGGGGTAACGACGGGGTTGGCGTGGTGGGCGCTTTCGCGATCGAAGCGCCCCCTGCCCTGCCGTTGCTGCTGATCCGACCGGACGATACACCGGCGCGGATCCTTGCCCGGGTCGCGCCGTGGCATCGGGTCGTGCTCGCACTGCTGGATCAGGACGCGTCCAGTCACGCGGCGAGCGAGGCGATGCGTCTCGCTTTGACGACACAAGACTGGCGGGAGGTCGCGCGAGGGTCCAACGTTGCGGTATACGAGCGCACAGGCGGCTGGGAGTAGCAGGATGTTCTTCGAGGACTTCACACTGGCCCATGTTCCGGTGACTGGGGGCACGATCCGATTGCGCCATGGCGGCTCCGGTCCGCCTTTGCTGATGCTGCACGGCAATCCGCAAACCCACGCGATGTGGCACCTCGTGGCCCCAGAACTGGCGAAGCGTTTCACCGTCATTTGTCCCGATCTGCGCGGCTATGGGTTTTCGCTGAAACCGCCGGCGACCGAGGATCACGCGCCCTACGCCAAGCGGGAGATGGCGAAGGACATGGCCGCCGTGATGGACCATTTTGGGTTCGAAAGGTTCCGGTTGGCCGGGCATGACCGCGGTGCCCGGCTGTCGCATCGCATCGCGTTGGATTATCCGGACCGGGTGACGAAGCTGGCGATCCTCGACGTCGTGCCGACCCTGGAACATTTTGAGCGGGCGGACATGAATTTCGGCCTCGGCTACTATCACTGGTTCTGGTTCGCGCAGAAGCATCCGTTTCCGGAATGGCTGATCAACAAGGCGCCGGAGGATTGGTGGCGGCAACACACCACGCGCGATCCGTCGCTGCCCGAACTTTTCCAGCCCGATGCACTCGCCGACTATCTCGCCGCGGTGCGTCAGCCGGCGATGGTGCGTGGGATGTGCGAAGATTACCGTGCGGCCGCGAGCATCGACCTCGTGCATGATCGCGAAAGCCGGGCGCGCGGCGACAAGGTGCGCTGTCCGATGCTGGTGCTGTGGGGCGCCAAGGGCAGCATCGCCAAATGGTACGATGCGCCTGCCATTTGGCGTGAGTATTGCACCGGCGAGATCACCGGCGGGCCGATCGCGTCGGGTCATTACATCGCCGAGGAAGCGCCCGCTGAACTGCTGACCGCGTTCAACGGATTTTTCTGATGCAGGCGGAAGGTAACAGCATGAATACCGTCAGCGATGCGATCCAGGCCTTCGCGCTCGCCACGGACGAGCCGCCAAATGAAGCCCTGAAGTGGGCTCTGACGCATTGGGAAGAGGCCGCGCCGAAATTTCTGTCGATGTTGGAGGCTTATACCGATGGGTCGGACGAATCCGACACGACCGTCGATGCGCTGTTCTTCATCATCCACTTGTTCGGCGACAAGGGCGACCGACGGGCTTACCGGACGTTGTGCCGATTGATGCTCGATGAGGAACGCCTGACCTCCGTGCTTGGCGATACCGCGTGCGTCGAGACCCTGAAGGGAATTCTGATCAAGTGCTTCGATGGCGATGCCGCGCCGTTGCGGCAGGTGATCGAATCGACCGGCGCGGAGCCGATCACGCGCGGCGAGGCGCTGTTCGCGCTGGCCTGGCTGGCGCGTGACGGCAAGTATCCCGAACAGGCGTTTCGGGATTATCTGCTTCATTTGTCGCGAGAGATGAAACCTCGTGAGCCCGAATACATCTGGTACAATCTGGTCGTGGTCGGCGCCATCCTCGGCTACCAGGACTTCGCCGCCGAGTCGGTGAAACTGATGGAGGAAGGACTGGTCCCGGAGGACTGGCTCACTCCGGAGGAGTTTCCCGACCTTATCGCCAGCGGGGATCCGGTTGGCAAGAACGGGCTGCTCGCCGAAGACGTCGAGCCTTTCGACGATGCGGTCGGCTCGCTGGCCGACTGGCCCTGGGAAGAAGATTATGACGACGACGAGGGCGCCGCGCCCGAACCTTACGTCAACCCGTTGCGCTATGTGGGACGCAATGATCCCTGCCCGTGCGGCAGTGGCAAGAAGTTCAAGAACTGCCATCTGGTGGTGGAATGATGTCGCCAATCATGCACAATGCCGCGAGAAATCGCCGGGTCAGGCCCCTCGGGTGCCCGGTTAAGGGGCGCGTCCCTCAATTCACGCGTCATGGCCGGGCCCGACCCGGCCATCAATCGCCGCATGTGCCTCGCCAGATGGCCGGGCCCGACCCGGCCATGACGCGGAAAGTGAAATGCTCCGACTTTAATTTAGCGCTTGCGGGGTCAGACCCGGTGATGACGTCTTGCGTGAGCGTGCCGCCAGGTCAATCAAGTTGGCGATTAATATGAAGCAGCCCAACATCGTGTTCATCATGGCCGACGACCTCGGCTATGCTGACGTGTCCTGCAACGGGCGGCGAGATTATTCCACGCCCAACATCGATCGCATCGCCGAACGAGGGGTGCGGTTTGCCCAGGCCTATGCGAACTCGGCGGTCTGCTCCGCGACGCGGCTCGCGCTGATCACCGGGCGATATCAATATCGGCTGCCGCTTGGGCTCGAGGAGCCGCTGGCGGGCAAGACCGATGTTGGATTGCCGCCGGAGCATCCGACGTTGCCGTCACTGTTGCGCCAGGCTGGCTATGGCACCACGCTGATCGGCAAATGGCACCTCGGCGTGCTGCCAAAATTCGGTCCGTTGCAAAGTGGATACGATCATTTTTGGGGCATTCGAACGGGTGCGATCGACTATTACTCGCACCAGAACCCGAGGGGCGAGGATGATTTATGGGACGGCGACGTCGCGGTCCGCCAAACCGGTTATCTCACCGATCTCCTGGGCGATCGAGCGGTCGCGACGATAGAAGGATATGCGAAGCGCGACATGCCGTTCCTGCTTTCCCTGCATTTCAACGCTCCGCACTGGCCGTGGGAGGCGCCGGGCGACCTGGACGAGTCCGAGCGGCTGCTGGGAAGCAGGCTGCGGCATTTCGACGGCGGTACGCAACGGACCTATGCGCGGATGGTCCAGGCCATGGATCATCAGATTGGACGGGTTCTGCAGGCACTCGATGTGAATGGCCTGGCGGACAATACGATCGTCGTTTTCACCAGCGATAATGGCGGCGAACGTTTCTCGGACACATGGCCGTTCACCGGGATCAAGACGGAGCTGTTGGAAGGCGGTTTGCGGGTGCCGTCTCTCGTGTGTTGGCCGGCTCGCATCAAGGCGGGCGGCGTCAGTCACCAGGTGACAATCACCATGGACTGGTTCGCGACACTTCTGGAAGCCGCGGGAGTGGCGCAGGATGGGGAACATCCGGCGGATGGGATCAGCCTGCTGCCGATGCTGAGCGGTCAGAGCGATCCAGTGGGACGAACGCTGTTTTGGCGCTACCGGTCCAATGCGCAGCGGGCCATGCGGGACGGCGATTTCAAATATCTCAAGATCCAGGACAATACGTTCCTGTTCAACGTGGTGGAGGATCCGCGCGAACGGGCCAATCTGAAGGATCGGCGGAGCGATCTCTTCGACCGGATGGTGGCTGACTGGCACGCATGGGCTGCCACCATGCTGCCGGAGATCGACGATAGTTTCGGCGAGGTCTACACCGCCGCGGATCTCGCCGACCATATTGGCGCGCAGCCCAAGGATTGATTCGGGGCTCGGGTCAGTATCCTTGCAGCGCG
>Ga0302324_100019567_pt1 | contig 13289 bp, 11 predicted proteins | sample Palsa_T0_1_FD_201949 | JGI IMG/M metagenome (GOLD analysis project Ga0302324, IMG submission 201949) | Peat permafrost microbial communities from Stordalen Mire near Abisko, Sweden - Palsa_T0_1 | ecosystem: Environmental > Terrestrial > Soil > Palsa > Peat permafrost | place: Sweden: Abisko...
GGAATCGCCGCGCAATAGGAAGCCATTCGGTTTGCACCAGGTGACGAGGCGATGCGTGACAAGGCGACTGTCACGCAGGGCGAGCACGATCTCGCCGGGACGAACCTCTTCAGGCGAGCAGCTTTCGATCTCGACGATATCGCCCGGCCAAAGAGCGGGTAACATGCTTTCGCCGTGAACTTGTCCGCGAACGAGCAGACGCGTTCCCAAGCGGCCGGTGCGACGCAAGACGTCGGCCACCAAAGCTGACCGTTCCGCGTTCCAAGTTGAACGCGCCGCACTCGAAGTGTTTTGCAGCATCAGGAAGTTTTTCGCGAAAACTGACAGTTGGGAGTCGAAGAGCCGATCTTGCCGCAAGATAGAGCGAGCGTCTCGAAAACCCGTTCGTAGCGGAATGCCGGCTTCTGATAGAGCTTCTTGCCTTTACCGGCAGAATCCGGGTGCTGAGGTTTTTCGCGAGGGGTCCGATTGTCGGTCATATTTGGCTAGCCAATTGGTGGCTTATCCCCCAGTGTTGATAAGAGTAAAAGCAGTGTACACCATGGATTTCCGCAACGCCAATTGAGTTTGTCATAAAGTGAGAATGTGATCAACAACCTCAATAAAATGAAAGCGTTCCATTCTGGCGCGCTCGTCGCAAGCTCAGCGACAGGGCGGCCAGGGCTAATGGCAGCAGTATGATGCCAAAACCTGCCAGAACGGCCAGGGTGGCAGCCATTTCCGTCATGGACTGCCCCTCGAGGAGCGCCCGGCGCATTCCATCGATCGCGTAAGTGAGAGGGAGCGAGCGGGCGAGAAACTCGAGCGGGCGAGGCAAACTCTGGATCGGAAACATAGTTCCGCTTAAGAACCAGAGTCCGGAACCGAGCAGCCACACCAGCGCCGAGCCTTTCTGGAACGCAACCTGAAGTGTCGCCGCCGCGATGCCCAGGGCCAATGCGATGGTTAGAGAAAAAAACAATACCGCAAGGCACGAGAAGAAGTTGGCATGGATCGCTGCCCGAAAAACTGCCACGCCGGCAAAGAGATAGACGAGAAGATTGACCAGGTTCCCGGCAAAAGCAGATATGGAGCTAAGGATGACGAGCTCAGCCGGCGCGGTCGAGGTTGTCATGAGCACTTCCAGCGTTCCCGTCTGTTGCGCTTCCTGCACGGCGCCCAGGAAAGCTTGCGTGCTCATTACGAAGAAAGTGTAGACACCGGTGCCCACCAGAAGAAAGGGAAAGTACTCGATGCCTCCGGGTCGAAATCCGGGACCAATGGCGCGGGATAGAAAATAAAAAGCCGCCAATTCGGTGAACACTCCAACCAGGGTTACGACGAAACCGCTGCGGTGCCGGATCGCCGTGAGCAGATCGCGACGGAGGATGGCGCGGAGCTTGTCCAGAGAATTTGTGATTTCAAATTTGTAATTCGTAATCTCAAGCATGGGGATTGCCATCGACCGATTGCGAAACACATTACCCGTTACAAATTACCAATTACAAATTCTTTCTCACCCGTCATTCGGAAGTAGAAAGAGCGGAGCGCGACCGCGCTTTCGCCGTCGCCCAGGGAGCGATCGGCGAGCAATTCGCCGCGATGGAGCAGAAGCAGGCGATCTGCGACGGCGGCCGCTTCCGCAAAGTTGTGGGTGGCGAGCAGAACCGTAGTCTGCTGCCGCGCCAGGCCTCGGATCGTGGACCAGAAGTGCGCCGCCGCGGCAGCATCGAGGCTGCGTGTCGGTTCGTCGAGCAAAAGCACGTTGGGGCGCTTGACCAGAGCGCGCGCAATTCCCAGTTGCTGGTACATGCCGCTGGAGAACTTCATGACCAGCGTGTCGGCTTGCTCTTCGAGGCCGGTATCGCGAAGAACGTCTTTAATCCGTTGCGCACGTTCGGGGCGCGGGACTTCATCGAGAGCGGCAAAAAAATCGAGATTCTCTCGCGCCGACAAACGAGGAAAAAATGAACGCTCCGCGGCGACCGCGATACCGACTTGCCGACGGACATTACTGGCATCGCGCCGTGTATCGAAGCCGTTCACGCGTACCGATCCCGCGTCGGGCAGCAGCATGGTGGAAAGCAGCTTGAGGGCTGTGGTTTTTCCACTGCCGTTCGGGCCGAGCAGCACTGAGATTTCCCCCAGTTGCGCCGAAAAAGAGAGGTCTTTCAAGGCAATGGTTTCGCCGCCTCGTTCCCGTCCAAGCCAATTGAACAAAGCGGGGCGATGGCGAAATATCTTGCGCACGGATTCGAAGACGATTCGGTCCATGAGAGTTGGGCAAATGGCCAACGGTGCTTCACATCGCTCCGAAGGGTCTGTATCGAAGACTCTGTATTATAGTGGCGATTCGCGTTCCTACTGATTCCGGATTGCGGCCGCCCGCAAAATATTGACGCGCCTTCAGGCGCCGGATTTCGAGAGCTGAGTTTGCAAAGAGAAGCCGCATTTAACGTCTTGTGCGCATTGGTTGGAGCGGACCCTGGTCCGGAGCGGGTCGAACGCGTTGCGACTTGGAATCTCTCCCTGGTCGACTGGAACGAAATTCTAGTCCTGGCAGAGTTCCATGGAGTTCTTCCGTTGGCGGCCCGCAACCTCATTGAACATGGCCGCGCGCTTCCGACGGAAATCGAACGCGCGCTGCGGTCCGCACAAGAAGAGAATCTGCGACGGAGCTTGTGGTTCACCGCCGAACTGGCGCGCATTCTGCAGCACTTCGAGCGCCGGCAGTTGCGGGCCGTCCCGTTCAAAGGGCCGGTGCTGGCGCAAATGCTTTACCGCGATGCGGGTTTGCGAAGTTATTCCGATCTCGATTTCCTGATTTCTCCCGATGACTTTGAGCGAGCGAAGCAGTCGCTTGCCGATATCGGATATCGCCCTGCCGCGGATCTCACGCCGGCCGTCGAGCGCCTGTGGCTACGGAAAGGCTACGAGCGCTCGTTCGACGGCGCGGCCGGAAAGAATCTGGTCGAACTGCAATGGGCCTTGCTGCCCTATTTCTATGCGGTTGATCTCGGCGTGAAGGATCTGCTGGCGCGTTCGCAGCGGACTGGCATTGGCAGCTGCGAAGTGCCTTGCCTGTCTCCCGACGATTCGCTGCTGGTGCTGTGCCTGCACGCCGCCAAGCATCTTTGGACGCGTCTGATCTGGCTTTCAGACATCGCCGAGACTTTGCGCACTCAGCCGGTCGACTACGGGTTGGTAGTTTCGCGGGCCCGCGCGCTGGGAATTGCCCGCATTCTCGGCGTCAGTTTCTGGCTGGTGAAGAACGTGCTTCAGGCGGACCTTCCCAAATCCGCCGAGGAAATGATCGCGAATGATCTCCGGGTGCCGGTGCTGGGCGCCGAATTCGCCGAGCGCCTCGCTCGCGGTGCGACCTACGATTTCGAATCCACGGAGTACTTCCGCCTGATCTTGAAACTGCGTGAGCGACGCGTCGACCGTTTTCGGTATCTCTTCCGGCTGGCCGGGACGCCGGGCGTGGGAGATGTTGCGGCGGTGCGATTGCCGGAAGCGCTTTTTCCTCTTTATCGAATCGTGCGGATTGGCCGACTCATGCGGAAGGCTGTTTTCCGCCGGTAGAGACAGGGCTCACACTCGCCCCTTGCGATAAAGCCGCAAGGAACGGGCCACCCTGGGGTGCTAATGCAATTCGCCGTCGCCGGGGGCTACGTCTGGAGTGTCCAGCTTCCGAGCGACGCCTGAGTTGTCGTTCGTTGGAACAGATGGGAATTCGCCTGGATCTTTTCCGGCCAGCGCTACGCTCATGAACTGGATCCAGATGGGCAGGGCGGCGCGCGCTCCCGTTTCCTTCTCGCCAAGGGATTTTTTTTCGTCGTAGCCGATCCAGACGCCGCAGGTGAGCGACGGAGAGAAGCCCACGAACCAGGCGTCGGTGAAATCGTTGGTCGTCCCCGTCTTGCCCGCCAGCGGATAAGGCATTTTGGCGGCGGCGATCGCGGTGCCGTGGAGCACGACTTCCCGCAGCATGGATGTCATGATGCGCGCGGTGCGCGAACTGACGACGTCTTTGATGTCGGAAAAATCTTCTTCCAGAATCCGGCCTTCGTAATCGGTCACCTTGGTGATGTAACGCGGTGCGACGCGCACGCCGTCATTCGGGAAAACGCTGAAAGCCGAGGTCTGTTCGAGGGGCGTAATTTCCGCCGAACCAAGCGCCACCGGAAGAAATGGCGGAATGTTGGCGGTAATGCCGAAGCGATGCGCGTAGTCGATCACGGTCTTGATACCGACGCGGTCGGCGAGTTTGAGCGCTGGAATATTTCTGGACTGGGCGAGCGCGCGCCGCAGTGTGATGGTGCCCTCAAATTTATTGTCGTAGTTGTGCGGCGAATAGGGACCGGAGACAGTTTGAAACGTCGTCGGGGCATCCACAATCGTGTCGTCGGGGCTGCCGCCCTGGTCGATCACCGCGGTGTAGACATAGGGTTTGAAGGACGACCCGACCTGGCGCAGTGCCTGGGTAGCGCGGTTGAACTTGGAGAGATTAAAGTCACGGCCGCCGACCATTGCCTTGATTTCTCCGGTGGCATTATCGATGGCGACTAGCGCTCCTTCGGTCCCCGAATCTTGCTCCAGGCTGACATGCGCTTTTCCGCCGGGATCGAGCGAAAGCACTTTGACGTAGACGACGTCGCCGGGACGGAGAATTTCGGGAAGCTTCTGTTTGAGCCTGGTCCAGGCGAAATCGGCCGGGACGAGAGTGGCCGAGTGGTCGCCGAAGCGAATTTCAGCGGCGACTGGCGAAACTTGTATTACCAGCGCGTGGACGTATCCGTTTATTTCGGGTTCCTCATCCCAATCCGGATCCGCGTATTTGGCGAGCTTCTGACCCTCGGCGATTACGTTCAGGAGATGGCCGCGCCAGCCATGGCGGCGCTCGTAGGCGGCGAGGCCGTCGAGCAGCACCTGGCGCGCCAGCTTCTGCAGATCCATATCGAGCGAGGTGTAAACCCGCAGACCGTCTTCGTGAACCTGATCACTGCCATATTTCGCCTCAAGATAACGCCTGATTTCTTCCACATAGTGTGGCGCCAGCGAATTCGGGTCCTTCTGCAGATCGAGCACGATGGGCTTGCTCTTTGCTTCCGCTGCCTGGGCCGCGGTGATCTTGCCGTCCTCGAGCATGGCGTTGAGCACGAGGTCGCGCCGCCTGCGGGCGCGCTCCGGGTGGACGATCGGCGAATAGTATTGCGGCGCCTTGGGCAGTCCGGCTAACAGTGCCGCTTCTTCGAGTTTGAGGCGCTGGGCTGGCTTGCCGAAATAGTATTCCGAGGCGGCTTCAAAGCCGTAGGCTCCGTGGCCGAGGAATATCTGGTTGGCGTAGAGGGTGAAGATCTGCGGCTTGGTGAAGCGGCGTTCAATCTGGATGGCGAGCAGCGACTCCTGAACCTTGCGATAAAAGGAACGGTCCGGAGATAGAAATAGATTGCGCGCGAGTTGCATGGTGAGGGTGGACGCTCCCTGCACCTTCCCGCCGGATTCGATATCGCGATAGGCGGCGCCTACAATTCGCCAGATATTGATGCCCGAATGGCGGTAGAAATCCTTGTCTTCGATCGAGACCAGCGCGTTGCGAAGAACCTCCGGGTAATCCTCGTAGCTGGCGATGACGCGGCGCTGGAGCGCAAAGGTGCCGATGACTCGTCCCTGTCCGTCGTAGAGCTCGGTCACGGAACTTGGACGGTAACGTTCCAGTTCTTCGACCTGGGGCAAGTCTGTCGAATAGACCAGTAACAGGCCGGCAGCCGCTCCCACCGCGGCGGAGAGCACGACGAGAAATGCGAACAGGAAGCGCCCAACCACCTTCCGGCCGGCAATTTCTACACTCGGAAGATGTTGGTAAATGATTTTCAAGAGACAAGTTTCAAGGTTTCAATGTTAGCGCAAAGAACGCGGTTCGAGATTTATCCCATTGGGCGCAAGATGAGTGGCAAAAAGAAGTCGCCCGCCAGAGGCGAGCGATATCTTTGAAACTTTGCAACCCTGCAACTGGAACCTTGAAACCTTGCTCTTTACCCCTTCGATTCCCGGTTCTTCAGGACTTCCAATGCCTTGTTAAGTTGGTCGTCCACCTGGTTCTTTGGCTTCTCGGCTTTCTTGTCGCCGGGCTTTTCTCCGGGAGCTGCCTGGTCATCCTCATCCGGCAATCCGCCATCGTCTTCGGTAGAGTCTGCGACCATGACGTTCGGGGTGACGGCGGCATCCTGAATCGCCTTTCCGCTGGGCGAGTAGTACTTGGCTACCGAAAGAATCAGAGCAGAGTTGTCGGGCATCTCCATCAGTTTCTGGACGGAACCGTCGCCGAAGGTTTTATCTCCGACCACGTCGCCGCGAGCGTTCTCGAGGATGGCAGCGGCCACAATCTCAGCGGGGCCGGCCGTGCCACGATTCACCAGCACTGCCACGGGAAGACTGGTGATGTCCTTGACAGGATCGGCGTTGAAAGCCTGGCGCGGATATTTCTGCCCCTGCAGGTAAGTGATGGTGCCATGATCAAGGAAAAGATTGGCGGTGGCGACGCCCTCGGACTCCGGGCCACTGGCGGAGTTGCGCAGATCGAGTACGAGCTTCTTGGCTCCCTGCTTTTGCAGGTCGCGAATCTTGCCGGCGATCTCCTCCGACTTGCCGTCGGGGAAGGCATCTACCTTGATGTAGCCGACGTTGTCGGCAAGCATTTTGTCGCTGACCGGCGGGATGGTGACAGCGTCGCGCGCAATTACAATCTTCTGCGGTTCGGCTCGCCGGGGCCGCACCACGGCGACCGTGACGGTAGATCCAGTCTCGCCCGTCAGGAGGCTGCGAATCTCGGCCAGCGACATGTCATGCGTACTCTTGCCCTCAATGGACTCGATGATGTCGGAGTTCTCAACGCCCGCCTTATCCGCCGGGCCCCCGGGAATGATCGCGACCACGGCAGCGTATCCAAAGCGCTTGGAGACGGTGGCGCCAATATCCGCTTTGCCGCCGGTCTTCATCGACTTGTAGTGCTTGTACTCTTCCGCCGAAAGATAGCTGGAATTAGCGTCGAGCGACTCCAGCAGACCGTGCAGCGCCCCATCGGTTACGCCAGCGATGTTGGGCTCTTCGACGTATTCGAGGCGAATGCGAGACAGCACTTCGCTGTACACCGACAGCTGACGATATGCGCCATCATTCGAAGATGCGCGAACGTCGACAAAACCGCCAACAATGGTGAACAGCAGAATGATCAGGGAACTGGAAATGACGGTGATTTTCAACTTCGTCGACATAATTGATGTTCGCTCTTTAATGGTGTCTGCGTTTTTGATCGGGTGATCGGTCTTTCCACAGGGAAACTTCTCCCCATTATAGACGGTTTGATGCGTGGATCAGGAAGCAAGATTGTAGAAGCTAGTCACGGGTAACGGTGTTTACTCTTAAGGTATTACTCAGAGCTTTAAGGGGACCCCCCCTACCCTCGCCATATTGGAATCATGGAGTTAGGGGGAAATTCCCGCAAAATCTTTGGGTTTAAAGGACTTATAGGTAAAATATTCCGGAATAAGGACTTAGCTCTTCTAGTTCAGCTGGAATGGTTTTGGGGCAGCTTCAAGGTGCGTCCTGGTGGACGGCTACACTCCGGAGATGCCCCAATCAGGGGACATTGTCGCAGGTTTCCGAGCGAGTGTCTGTGATGGTCGTCACAGCTGGTTGTGATGAAATCCCAAGATTGATACGACTGTGGAATTCCACCCTTGCGCATAAAAGGCAGCGGGCGAGGGCCCCGTCTCTCATATGAGCAGAGCGGCTATCTCTACGTGGCCCTTTTCTCTGGCCACCGTGGCTGGAGTCTTGCCTTCGTCGTTGGCTAGCTTGGGATCGGCGTGGTGTTTGAGTAATAGTTCCACCATCGGACGATCTCCATTCTGCGCGGCAGCGTGAATCGGAACCCACCCTCCTTGTTGACGGGCGTTGACGGAGGCTCCATGTTCGAGCAGCAGGCGGGCAGCCTCCAGGTTGCGGGCCGAGACGGCGGAATGCAGGGGCATGACCTGCATGGGATTCGCGGCTACAGCATCGACCGAGGCACCATTTTCGATCAGTAGCCGGGCAGCTTCAGGCTGTTTGAAAAAACAGGCGAAGTGGAGAGCGGTGAAGCCGTCGGCTGAACGAGAATCAAGTGAGCGGGAGTTAAGGATGGAAGTGTCGCGGAGATACGCATTGAGGAGGTCGAGACGTCCGAGCGATGTGGCTTCGAAAATATCGAGCGAGTTTTTCTTGCTTGCAATTAGTTCCGCCAGGTCGCGGCGGCCACGATAGAGAGAGTTCATGAGCAGGCCCACGCCGGCCGGGTCGCGCGCTTCGGAGACGACGGGGTCTTGTTCGAGAATTCGCCGGAGGCCGTCCGCATCACCCGCCTTCACAAATTCGAGCCCACGCTCAGAGTTGTCCACGACACATCTCCTTAATTATTTAGCACTGGCCCCCACACTTTGTCCGCCGCTACACTCCGTGTTTACGGTTGGTCGGCGACGGGATTGCGCAGCTGGCCTATGCCTTCGACGGAAATTTCGACGACATCGCCGGCTTGCACCGGGCCGACGCCTTCGGGCGTGCCGGTAGCGATCAGGTCGCCGGGTTCCAGCGTCATGATCTGCGAAATATAGCGGATGACAACGTCGAGCGGGAAAATGAAGTCGCGCGTATTGCCGGACTGACGCACCTCTCCATTCACCCGGGTTTCGATCTGCACGCCCGCCCATGGATCGATGCCATCGAGATCAGTGACCACGGGGCCGACGGGGCAGAAGGTGTCAAACCCCTTGCCGCGAACCCACTGACTGTCTTTTTTCTGAAGATCGCGGGCAGTGAAATCGTTGACGCAGGTGTATCCGAGGATGTAGGGGCGCACGTCATCGCTGTCGGCGAGTTGATGGCAGCGGCGGGCGATGACGACTCCGAGTTCACCCTCAAAGTCGGTGCGCGTGGAAGTTTTGGGCCGGAGTATGGTTCCTCCTGGCGGCAGCAGGGAAGAGGGCGGCTTAAAAAACAGAAGCGGCTCGGTGGGCACTTCGTTGCCGAGTTCGGCAGCATGCTCGCGGTAGTTGCGGCCGACGCAGACTATCTTTGTAGGCTGCACTGGCGGAAGCAGGGACGCCTGGGCTAGTGGGAGGTGGTCCGTGCGGCGGCTGGGAAGGCCTTCGATGTCGCCATCGCTGTGCTGCGGAGGCTGGAGGAGCAGGCGGGTGATGGCATCGTGGCCCGCGACGGGCTCGACCAGGCCGTAGTGGGTGGAACCGTTTAGATCGAATCGGCAGTATTTCATCAGAGCACTATTCAAACACAGGGGGCGGAGGTCTCTGGGGAAAATCTGGGGCTTGGGTTGGGCTCGGGCATTTTTTGCTTACCGCCGGGAGCCGGGCCGAGCTGCGCTCGGCTTGGACGGCCGAGGGCGGCCGTCCCTACGTAAAATGGACGGGCGGGGGCGCCCGTCTCTCCACAAATACCGCGGGCTAGGGAATGGGTTCGCTGGTGGGGTCGGATTGTTGGCTTTCGTTTCCGCGCACGTCCACGGCAGAAACGGAGTAGGTATAGGTCTTGCCTGAGGCTACGGCAGTGTCGCGATACGACGGCGATTTTATCAGCTCGGAATTCAGCTTCACCATCGGCTCGCTTACGGCACCGTTCGCTTCGCTGCGATAGACGTTGTATCCGGCGAGATCGGCGTTCATTACCGGCGCCCAGATTAGATCGACAAATGGCTTTTGTCCTTCGCCCGAGTACGCCGCCTGCAATCCGTTGGGGATGGACGGCGGGAAGACGTCATGAGCGACGATGCGCAGGGGCGGAGTGTCGTCTCCTTCCACCTCCACTTCGCTGTCGGGGCGTTTGATAAAGCTAACGCCGGTAATCCGGTAGAGGTAGGTCTTTTCCCATTCGAAACTGGAATCGACGAAGCGAGCGGGGCCAGCCTCGGCCGCAGGGACTTCGCCTGCAATCACATCTTTACCGGTGGTTTCGTCGCGGCGATAGATGCGATACCTCAGTTGAATGCTGGAAGAGTTATCGGGCGAAGTTGCGGGGATTTTAGCGGGGAGATTCCGCGGTTCGCCTGCGCTTGTCCAGGTGAGCACTACGCCATCGCCGGTAAGTTCGGCGGCGAGATCGCCTGGCGGGGGCAGAGTCACGACGGCGGGTACGTGCACGCGATTGGATAATCCGGCGCTGCGGGAGCTGCGGTTCAGGATCTCGACGGCGAAGGTGACTTCGGCGGCTGGGTTGGGTTGTTGCATGGCCGAAGGGAGTGTGTCGGAGTAAGTCTGCGTTGCGGGGCGCGGAGAGCCGGATTTCGGGCGCGCGGATCCGCGTTTTGGGGTGGCGGCGACCGGGGGTGCCGGCAAGGTGGCTGCGGGATTTCCGCACGCGGTGATTTCAGATTCGAGGCTGCGGCAGACTAGGGTCGGGCCCAGGTAGCGCACGCTTTGGCGGTCGGTGGTGAGGGTGGGCTCGCTCCAGCTCAGGGTGACGCGATTGCCTTTGCGGCTGGCGCGCAGATCGCCGGGCGGCTTGGGGAGTTCGAGCGACGGCGGCAGCGGCGGTCCGAGCTGGGCGCAACTGGCGAGCAGCAGGCAGAGGGTGGCCGGGGTGAGCAGCTCTTTGAGGTGCGGGTTCATGCGAGAAAGGAAAGAGTATCAGAGGCAGTGTGGGCGCGGGCAACTCGCCCGCGCAGTTGGCATGCCACACTTGCAAATACCGACACTTACAGGATGTAGCGGGATAGATCCTGGTCTTTTACTATCTCGCTTAGCATTTTTTGGACGTAGGCTGCGTCGACTACGAACTGCTGACCTTTTTTCTCGGGCGCCTCAAAGCTGATTTCATCTAGTACCCTCTCCATGATGGTGTGGAGGCGGCGGGCTCCGATGTTCTCCGTGCCCTCGTTTACTCGGAAGGCGAAACGCGCTACTTCTTCGAGGGCGTCGGGGGTGAACTCCAGCTTTACGCCTTCGGTTTCGAGCAACGCTATGTACTGACGGGTGAGCGACGACTTTGGTTCGGTCAGGATGCGGACGAAGTCATCCATGGTGAGTGACTGCAGTTCCACACGGATGGGGAAGCGGCCTTGCAGTTCGGGGATCAGATCGCTTGGCTTCGAAACGTGGAAGGCGCCTGCGGCTACGAACAGGATGTGATCGGTGCGCACCATTCCGTAGCGCGTGTTGACCGTGGTGCCTTCGACTATGGGGAGGATGTCGCGCTGCACGCCTTCGCGCGAAACGTCCGGACCGTGGCCGCTTTCCCGGCCGGCAATCTTGTCGATTTCATCTAGGAAAATGATGCCGGAGTTTTCGACGCGATCGATGGCGACGCGTGTGACCTGCTCCATATCGATCAGGCGCTGCTCTTCTTCCTGAATCAGGTATTCGAAGGCCTCGTTGACCTTCATCTTCCGCTTCTTGGTGCGCTGGCCGAAGATGTTGGGCAACATGTCCTTGAGATTGACGTCCATTTCCTCGACGCCCTGATTGGAAATGATTTCGAAGGAGGGGAAATTGCGCTCGCGGGTTTCGATTTCGACGGTGCGGTCGTCGAGCTTGCCTTCGCGCAACTGCTGGCGCAACTTTTCGCGGGTGCGGCTGGAGGATTCGGTCAGGGTGGTGCTGGCATCGATGACCACTCCGCCGTTGGAGCCGGAATCGGCCGGACGGGGCGCGGTTGGGGGGAAAAGAATATCGAGCAGCCGCTCTTCGGCGTTCAGTTCGGCTTTATCGGCGACGTCTTCGAGTTTTTCTTCGCGCACCATTTCGATGGCGATCTCAACCAGATCGCGAATCATGGACTCGACGTCGCGGCCAACGTAGCCGACTTCCGTGAACTTGGAAGCTTCGACTTTGAGGAACGGGGAATTGGCGAGTTTGGCGAGACGGCGGGCAATTTCGGTTTTGCCGACGCCGGTGGGGCCGATCATGATGATGTTCTTGGGAATGACCTCTTCGGCCATCTCGGGGCCCAGCTTCTGGCGGCGCATGCGATTGCGCAGGGCGATGGCGACGGCGCGCTTGGCGTCTTTTTGTCCGACAACATACTTGTCGAGCTCGGTGACGATTTCGCGCGGCGTCAGTTCGTCGAGCGTGACTTGTTCTTCTTCGGCGGTTCCGGGTAAGTAGATAGCCATAAATGTTCGCGTAGACGGCCACCCTCGGCCGTCCGGGCCGGGTCGAAGACCCAGCAAGCCTTACACAGTTGCGGTCGAGCTGCGCTCGACAGGACGGCCGAGGGCGGCCGTCCCTACGTGTGCCTTATAACTCTTCAATCGTAATCCTGTCATTGGTATAGATGCACATGCGGCTGGCAATCTTCATTGCTTCTTCGGCGACTTGGCGCGGCGAGAGCTTGGTGTGATCGGCCAGAGCCTGCGCTGCGGCCTGGGCGAACGGGCCACCGGAGCCAATTGCGGCTATGCCAGTATCGGGCTCGATCACGTCTCCCTGGCCGCTTAGCAGGAAGGTCGCTTCTTTATCGCTCACGAGCAGCAGGGCTTCCAGATGGCGCAGAAATTTATCGGTGCGCCAGTCTTTTGCCAGTTCGACGGCGGCGCGTCCTATGTTGCCGTGATACTGCTCTAGCTTGGCTTCGAAGCGGCTGAAGAGAGTGAAGGCGTCGGCGGTGGAGCCGGCGAATCCGGCGAGAATCTTGTCCTGATAGAGGCGGCGAATCTTCTTGGCCCCGTGCTTGATTACGGACTCGCCGAGCGTAACCTGGCCGTCTCCGGCCATAACCACCTGGTTATCGCGACGGACGCAGAGGACCGTGGTGGAGCGGATTCGTCGACGGGTACGGGTTTCGGCAGCGCTTTCGGGCGCCGTTGCTTCTAGTGTGTCCTTTTTCATGAGCGCAATTCTTGATTATAGCAGCGCGGTGATCCATGAGGTGTTGCATGGGGACGAGTTCGACCGTTTTTATCCATGTACAGATTGTCTGCAAGTATGAACATTTGATGCTATACTTTTCAAAAGAGGAGTTCAGCATGCCTACGGCGAATAAACGCGTCCACAAGCACTTCCAGTTGGACGCTGTGAAAATCAAGCGCGCTAAAAAAGCCTTGCGCGCCAAGACGGAGACCGAGACCATCGAGCGCGCCTTGGATTTCACAATCATGGAACATGAGAGGAATCGACTGGCATGGGAAGCGAATGAGCGTTTTATCACGAGCGGCGGCGAGATTAAAGACGTTTTCGGCAAATTGGATCGCTAAATGAGCGCCGCTTTGCTCGATTCTTCCGTTTACATCTCTGGATTGCGGCGGGGCGACGAGGCGCTCC
>Ga0302324_100019568_pt1 | contig 13288 bp, 10 predicted proteins | sample Palsa_T0_1_FD_201949 | JGI IMG/M metagenome (GOLD analysis project Ga0302324, IMG submission 201949) | Peat permafrost microbial communities from Stordalen Mire near Abisko, Sweden - Palsa_T0_1 | ecosystem: Environmental > Terrestrial > Soil > Palsa > Peat permafrost | place: Sweden: Abisko...
TTAATTGACGGCTGCTGAACGGTTTGCCCTCGATGGGTTCGACCTGGGTATCGTTGGCGCGCCGCAGCGCGATCGGATCCATCTGCAGTTTGTAGGCGAGTTCATCGACCGCGCTCTCAAGCGCGAATATGTAGGGCAGCTCCGGCGGCGAACGCATGAAGCCCGGAGTTTGCCGGTCTGCCTTGACGAGATTGACGTTGCTGAACACCGCGCCATAGCCGTACATGCGGGTCGTGGTCTCCGTGCCCGCGACGGCATAGTTGTCCTTGCGGGAGGTCAGCTCCCAACTCTCGTGGCCGAATGCGCCGATCTTGCCGTCGCGGCTTGCCCCGAGACGGACTCTATGGCGCGTAGGAGCCCGATAGGGTTGCGTGGTAAATCCTTGGCTGCGACTTACGACACAGCGCACGGGGCGATTCAGGCGTTTCGCGGCCGACGCCACGATGGCGGTACGCGCCGTCATGGAACCCTTCGAGCCGAAGCCGCCGCCGACGTACAAGCTGACGACACGAACATCGGCGACATCCATATTGAGCTGATAGGCGATTTCCCCACGAAAGCCGTAGAGCGCTTGTGTCGGCTCATAAACGGTGAGCTGCCCATTCGCCCATGCCGCGGTGGTCGAAAAGAGTTCAATCGGATTATGAGTCTGAGTGGGCGTGCGATACTCGGCGTCGATCGTGACGGCAGCGCGCTGGTAGGCGCTTGCAAAGTCGCCGCGAGTCGGATTCTCTTTGAGATTCTCCACGTTGCCGACCGCAGGAAGTATCTCGGTTCCTGCCGAGTCCAGATTAGCGCTCGGCTGTTCAGTATCGTATTCAGCGGTGACCTTGGCCGCCGCTTCTTCCGCCGCCTGAAACGTTTCCGCCACGACGAGTGCCATCACCTGTCCGTCGTGCCATATTTGACGGCTATGCAAGGGGCCAAGCGAAGTGTAGCTGCCGTTGCTGAAGCGCGGGGTCTTGAGTTCGTCGGCGTCGCCGTAGCTCAGGATATCAAGGAGGCCGCGCGTGGCGCGGGCTGCCCCAAGATCGACGGATTTGACGCGGCCGCGCGCGATATCAGTCGTGACCAGCACGGCGTGTGCAAGGTTGCTAAGTGCCATGTCGGCGGCATAGCGCGCTGCGCCGGTCACTTTGAGCCGTGCATCGATGCGCGGCACGGGTTGACCCTGATTCTCAGCGGGCAAGGGAGCCGCGGCGTTCATATCATACCTGCATCGCCTGCGCTTCAAGGAGCGCGCGCACGAGAGTGTGCTTGGTTAGGGGTATTTTAAAAGCGTTCTCCTTTCGAGGTTGCGCACCCACGAGCGCCGCCTCAGCGGCTTTCATCGCGAGAGTCTCATCCAAAACCCGGCCCTTCAGAAGTTCCTCGGCTTGCCGCGCGCGCCACGGAACTGTTGCGATCCCGCCAAGTGCAATGCGCGCCTCGCGCACGGTGCGACCTTCAAGATGCAGCGCGACCGCCGCCGAGGTGACCGCAAATTGGTAAGACTCGCGGTCGCGCACCTTGACGTAGCGCGAGCGCACGGTCCACGGCCCCGCTGGGACATCAATGAAAGTAATGAGTTCGCCCGGCGCCAGTGTGTGCTCGATGTGCGGTGTGGTGCCGGGGAGACGATGTAAATCTGCGAATGCGATGCGACGTGCGCCCCTCGGACCGCCGAGGGTCTCTATGCTCGCGTCGAGTGCGATCAGGGCTTGGGCGAAATCGCCCGCGTAGGTTGCAATGCAGTGCTCGCTCGTGCCGAGTACCGCATGCTGGCGATTGACCCCGTCGAGCGCCGCGCAGCCGGAACCCGGCGAGCGCTTGTTACATGGCCAGGAGGGCTCGCGATAGTACTCACAGCGCGTGCGCTGCAGGATATTGCCGCCCAGAGTGGCCATGTTGCGAATCTGGCGCGACGCGGCGAGGACGAGCGTGTCGCGGATGAGCGGGTAGCTGCCGCGAATCACCGGATGGTCCTCCGCCTGACTCATGCGCACCAGCGCGCCCAAGCGCAGGCCTCCCGTCGCGTCGCTTTCAATGCGTGCATGGCTCTCGCGCGGCAGCCGACTGATGTCGACGAGGGTGGCGGGCTTGAGGACATTGAGCGTCATGTAGTCGGTCATGTTCGTGCCGCCGGCGATGAATTGCACGGCGGTATCCGCGGTGCTCGGCCGCTGCGCGTGCGCTTGGTTGACCTCCGTGGCAGAGCGCGCCATATGTACTGCAGATGCGGTGCTTGACGCACGGCGATAGGCGAAGCGCTGCATCAGTTTTCCTGTGAGCCGCGTGCCTGATCGATCGCGGCGACGATATTGGGATAGGCCGCACAGCGACACAGATTGCCGCTCATGTATTCACGGATTTCCGCCGCGCTGCGCGCATGTCCCTCGCCTACGCAGGCGATAGCCGACATGATCTGTCCGGGCGTGCAATAGCCGCATTGGAACGCATCATGGTCAATGAAGGCCTGTTGCATCGGGTGCAGCGCACCCGTGTCTGCGCTAAGCCCCTCAATGGTCGTGACGTCGTGCCCGTCGGCCATGATCGCGAAGGTCAGACAGGACAGGATTCTCTCGCCGTCCAGATGCACCGTGCAGGCGCCGCACTGGCCGTGGCCGCACCCCTTTTTGGTGCCGGTGAGCCCGGCATGATCGCGCAAGGCATCGAGGAGGGTCGTGCGCGGATCAAGGCTCAAAGTATGTAACTGCCGATTGATGCGCAAGGTGACGGTGTGCACATCGGTACCGGCGGGGCTCTGCGCCTCGGGCGCAACCGTCGGAGCTTGCGCGACTGCGCGAGCGCTGAGCGGCAGCACCGCCGCAGTAGAGGCCGCGCCGCGAATGAAACCGCGTCGGCTAAAGACGCCGCCTGCGCCATCTTCTGAATCATCGGACTGTGACATCGCAGGAGCTGCTCCGCTCGCGAGAGACCGAATCCCCTGCATGCAAAATGCGCACGTCACAGTGCGGTTCCATATAATCTCAGCTGCCCTGAATTTTCGCAGCAGGACAGGCTAGATGCGCATTCTCGTGGTCGGTGCAGGCAGCATCGGCGGATACTTCGGTGGGCGCCTGCTCGAAGCCGGCCGCGATGTAACTTTTCTCGTGCGCGCGCGGCGCGCCGCGCAGCTGGCAAGTGCGGGCCTTCTGATCAAGAGCCCGCATGGCGACGTCAATTTGCCCGCACCGCCTACCGTCAGCGCGGAAGCGTTGCGCACTGCCTTTGAACTCGTGCTTTTAAGCTGCAAGGCCTACGACCTGAATGGAGCAATGGATTCCCTGAAAGCCGCCGTGGGACCCGAGACCATCGTTCTTCCCTTGTTGAACGGCATCGCGCATCTGGATGCCCTGAAGGCTCGTTTCGGCGCGGAGCGTGTTTTCGGGGGCCTGTGTCTCATCTCGAGCACGCTCGATCCGGATGGCCGCATCGTGCACCTGAATGAGGCGCACCAGCTGTCCTTTGGCGAACTCGACGGCACCCGCTCCGAGCGCAGCGCCGCGGTCAGTTCCGCACTATCGGGGGCCTGCTTCGAGGCGCGCCGCTCCGATGCGATTCTGCAAGAGATGTGGGAGAAGTGGGTGTTCATTGCCGCGGCGGCGGGGATCACATGCTTGATGCGCGCGGCGATCGGCGACATCGTGGCGGCCGGCGGCGCCGATCTTGCGGAGAGGCTGTTCGAGGAGTGCGCGGCAATCGCGGCGCGCAACGCTCATCCGCCCGGGAAGGATTCGACACGCGCGAGCCTAGGGATCTTGACGGCTGCCGGATCGGTCATAACAGCTTCGATGTTGAGGGATATCGAGCGCGGAGCGCCGATCGAGGCAGAGCAGATATTGGGCAATCTTTTGCGGCGTGCCGGCGATCGCGCTCCCGATCATTCGCTGCTGCGCGTTGCATACGCACACGTGCGCTCGTATGAAACGCGGCGCCTGCGCGAGATGCAGGCGACGAAGAAGAGCTAGTCATCCTCGCGTTTGGATCGGGCACTTTACTCGGTGAGTCTTGGCGCACATCAGAAGATGGTGAAATCGTAAGATGCCCGCGATCGTTGCAGCGACGCTGCTGCTCATCGGCTCGAACGTCTTCATGACGTTTGCCTGGTACGCGCACCTCAAGAATTTGAGCGACCGGGCTTGGTATGTCGCCGCGCTCGCCAGTTGGGGGATAGCTTTATTTGAGTACCTGCTGCAGGTGCCCGCCAACCGGATCGGCTACACCGAGCTGTCGCTGGCGCAGCTTAAAATCCTGCAGGAAATCATCACGCTTGCAGTGTTTGCCCCGTTCGTCGTGCTCTACATGCACAAGCGACTGTCGCTGGATTACGTATGGGCGGCACTGTGCATCGCCGGCGCTGCGTATTTTATTTTTCGCACTCCAAGCAACGCCTGAAGTTGGGCGGATGGTTCGCCGTGCAGCCGGTGCCCGCCCTCTAACTCGTCGGCGTCATTCCGTCGGCGCGACGACAGCAGTAGTACCGCTTGCGCGCAGCCGCTGCTCGTCGCGCACCTCTTCCACCGTAAGGCCGGTATTTGCGGCGATGATATCGACCAGTCGATGAGTCGGATCGCGCGGTAACCCCACCTCATGAAGCCGCTCCCAAATACGAATGCGAGTATCGGGCGTCTTCAACGTGGAGGATTGCTCCTCAAGCTCTTCCTGCCTGCGCCGTGCGGCCTCAGCCTGCTGATGAGCGATGCGCGCGCGGTAGTCCGCGATGGTCTCCGCACCAATAGGTGCTCCCGTAGCGCCAAAATCACTCATACGTCTGTCTTGCGTCATGACCTTCTCCACCAGATGACCCCGACACGGTACCACGGACGCGGGTCGGGCTTGGGCGATTCGCGCAAACCCTCAGGCGCTGTTGCGTAGAGGCGTCATAATCCCTGCTGCCGGGGGCTCCCTATGGAGGTCCAGATTCGCTCTTGAATGCGACTCGCTCTTATCGCAGGATCCGCCCCTCGCCAATAGCGGGTGCGCTAAACCCATGATCTCGACGTCGATGCGGCGCGCCTGTGCTGAAGCCGTGAAGTGCAGCATCGCGCTGGTCGCGGCGGTCGCGATCAGCGCGCAAGCCGGCGCAGATCCGCTCTCTAACGAGACGCCGCAGGATTTCTCGCCTCGCGAGGCTTCCTTCGACTACGTCAAGCGCGTCGCCATGATACCGATGCGCGATGGCGTCAAGCTCTATACGCTCATCCTCATACCGCGGGGCGCCCAACGCGCACCGATTCTCCTCACCCGCACGCCGTACGGCGCGGAGGCGCGGATTGCCCCCAATCCGAGCGCCCACCTGTCAGAGGTCATTGATAGCGCCGACGTGGCCGATGACGCCGTTGTGCACGGCGGCTACATCCGTGTCCTGCAGGACGTGCGTGGCAAGCACAAGTCCGAAGGCGATTACGTCATGAATCGGCCGTTGAGAGGCCCGTTGAATTCCACCGACGTCGACCACTCCACCGACACTTACGACACGATCGACTGGCTCGTGCATAACACGCCGGAGTCAAACGGCAAGGTGGGCATCCTTGGGATCTCCTACGACGGCTTCACGGCCCTCATGGCCTTATTTCACCCGCATCCGGCGCTGCGGGCGTCCGTACCGATCAACGCCATGGTGGACGGCTGGATGGGCGATGACTGGTTTCACAACGGCGCATTTCGGGTCACCAGTCTCGACTACGCGCATGACCAGGAGGCCACCGTGGACAGCCACGTAAAATGGTGGTCCGACCACTTCGATGACTACGACACTTGGCTTGCAGCAGGCTCCGCGGGTGAGATGGCGCGGATACACGGATTGGAGCAAATTGGCTTCGTCACCAAGCTATTCAGTCACCCAGCCTATGATGCCTTTTGGCAGGAGCAGGCCATCGACAAACTACTCGCCAAGGAGAAGCTGTCGGTCCCGGTGATGCTGGTGCACAGCCTGTGGGATCAGGAGGACATCTACGGCAATATTGCCGTCTACAAGGCCCTCAAGCCGCAGGATGCGGACAATTCCAAAGTGTTCCTGGTCGCCGGTCCGTGGTTCCATCACCAGCAAAGGCTCGACGGCCGCGCCATTGGCGCGATTGAGTTCGGCAGCGACACCGCGCAGTACTTTCGCTTGCATCTGCTGCGGCCGTTCCTCGACCATTTTCTGAAAGACGACGCGCCGCCGCTCGGCATCGCCGCGGTGAACGCCTTTGAGACGGGCACGAACGAATGGCAGGCACTGCCTGGCTGGCCCCTGGGCTGCGCAACGGGCTGCCGGATCGAGCGCACGCCGCTCTTTTTGCATGCCGGCGGCACCTTGAGTTTCGCGGCTCCCGCCGCCAGGGCTTCGGGGTTCGAGTCCTATGTCTCGGACCCGGCGAAGCCGGTTCCGTATCTGCCTCGGCCCATTCATATCGAGGGCAGCGCAGGTGCGATCTCCTGGCAGACCTGGCTCGTCAGTGATCAACGCGAGGCCTCCGGGCGCACCGATGTCATCAGCTTTACTTCGGAGGTCCTGCGCGAGCCATTGAAAATCAGCGGCGAACCGATTGCCAACCTCGTCGCCGCAACGAGTGGCACCGATGGCGACTTCGTCGTCAAACTCATCGACGTATATCCGGATGAAGTTGGGCGCAACCCGAAGATGGGCGGCTATGAGCTCATGATCTCAGCAGACATCCTGCGTGGCCGGTATCGAGAGGCGTTTGATGCGCCGAAGCCGATCCCGGCGGGTCAGAAGCAGCTGTACCGTTTCAGCTTGCCGACGGCGAACCACGTCTTCCTCCCAGGCCATCGAGTCATGGTGCAGGTGCAGTCGAGTTGGTTTCCCCTGTACGATCGCAATCCGCAGACTTACGTGAAAAATATCTTCTTCGCCACCGCTGCCGATTACCAGAAGGCAACTATCAAGGTGTTCGAGGGAGCGCGTGCAAGCTTCATTGATCTGCCGCTGGTAAAACGCGGCGTGAACTAGCCGTCTGACGCCTGCCCGGGCGATAGTGTTATAGGGGGCTCATGCGCCGTTGGTCCTTGGAACTCGTGCTGTCGCTTTTGGCAATGCCCCCCGTGTCGTTGGCGGCACCGGCTGATGCACCCTCGCGCCTATTCGAAGGGCGTGATCTTTTTGGCCTGCAATGGGTCACCGAGCCGAAGATCCGCCCCGACGGCACTGCGGTGGCATACGTGCGTGTGGGCTACGACGTAATGAGCGACCGTGCGCGCTCCGCAATCTGGCTGGTCGATGTCAAAACCGGCGCCCAGATTCCTGTTGCGAGCACGCCCGGAACGCACTCGGCTTTGGCCTGGTCGCCCGATGGTCAGCGTCTCGCATACGTGTCAAATGAGGGCAAGGAGCGCCCGCAGCTCTTTGTGCGGTGGATGGCGACGGGCGAGACTGCGCGCGTCGCTGATCTCATCGACGCGCCCGGGGGACTTAGCTGGTCGGCGGACGGCCGCTACATCGCATTCACTGATTTCACACCCGACGATAAGGCAAAACTGGGCACTGCACCCCCTAAACCCGAAGGAGCCGCTTGGGCGGCTCCCCTTGGGATCATTACCGACGTCACCTACCGTGCTGACGGCGCCGGTTACCTAAAACCAGGCTACACACATGTGTTCGTGGTGTCGGCCGACGGCGGCGCGCCGCGTCAGCTCACCTTTGGCGCCTTCAACGAGGCAGGTCGGATTTCCTGGAGCGCCGACGGGCGCTTCCTCTTCGTGAGCGGCAATCGCACCGAGAACTGGCGGCTCGAACCCCGACATACGGAGGTGTATCAGGTTGCACTTGCCGATGGCGCGATCACGGCGCTCACGAATCGCGCGGGCCCAAACGATGCCCCGGTCGTATCGCCGGACGGGTCACATATTGCCTACCTTGGCTTCGATGATCGCTTGCTGAGCTATGAGAACGTGCGCCTGTACGTCATGGATCGCGATGGCCGCAATTCGCGCGCGCTCACCGATGGGCTCGACCGCTCCATTGCCAAGGCGACTTGGGCGCGCGATGGCCGAAGTCTCTATGTTCAATACGACGACCGGGCGGTCACCACAGTCGCGCGAGTTCGGCTCGACGGGCACATCGAAGCGATCGCGCAGGGACTTGCGGGCGCCGGGCTCGACCGCCCTTATACCGGGGGCGACTTCACGGCGGCAGCCGACGGAACCATCGCGTTCACGAGCGGCTCACCGGATCGACCGTCCGAGTTGTCCGTCGCCTACGGCGGTCGCAGCAAGAGATTGACGCACTTGAACGATGAGCTCTTCGCGGACAAGTCGCTCGCAAAGCTTGAGCCGCTTGCGGTGCAGTCGTCCTTCGACCATAGACCCATCGATGCATGGCTCGTCATCCCGCCAAACTTTGATCCGTCAAAAAAGTATCCTCTCATCCTGGAGATCCATGGCGGCCCGTTCTCGGCCTATGGCCCGGTCTTCTCTACTGACGATCAGCTGTATGCCGCGGCCGGGTACGCCGTCGTCTACGCAAACCCCCGTGGGTCGACCTCGTACGGCGAGGCGTTCGCAAACCTCATTCACCATGACTATCCGAGTCACGACTACGACGATCTGATGAGTGTCGTGGATGCCGCGATCGCCCGCGGGTTCATTGACGATCAGAATCTCTTCGTCACCGGGGGTTCGGGCGGCGGTGTGCTGACGGCCTGGATTGTCGGGCGCAACGATCGATTTCGCGCCGCCGCCACGCAGAAGCCCGTCATCAATTGGGCAAGCGAAGTATTGACGACGGACGTCTACACTTTTATGCCGAAGTATTGGTTCGGCAAACCACCCTGGGAGGATCCGGAGGCGTATTGGAAGCATTCGCCACTGTCGCTCGTGGGGTGCGTATCGACCCCGACACTGGTCGTCGTGGGCGACCAGGATATGCGCACACCGGCAAGTGATGCGGAACAGTATTACCAGGCCCTGCAGTTGCGCCGTGTGCCAACCGCGCTCGTCAAGGTTCCCGGCGCCTCCCACGGCGGTCTTGCCGCGCGGCCCTCGCAGTCCGCGGCAAAAACAAGCGCGATCCTCGCATGGTTCGACCGGTATCGCGGCAAGCCCGTCGCCGAGTTCATTGCGCGCGACGACCCCACGGAGGCTGCCCCGGGTGCTGCCGTCTGCGGCGCGCGCGGCGCCCGAAGCAGATAAGATGAGAGGGTCACGGAACCACTGGCTCCTTAGAGTGGTTTATCTTTGAGGAGAAACCACGCATGCCGCACAGAGTATTTTCGGTCCGCGAGCTTCTAGCCCGCTTCTTGGTCGCCGTGTTCCTGGGCGCCGGCAGTGCAGCGGCCTTTGCCGCGGCGCCGGCGCAATTACCGCCTCTACCACCTCTCGTGCAGCCCGCGACAAGCGAGCATCACGTCGGTAAGGTGATCTGGGTCGATCTCGTGACTCCCAACCTTGCCGCCGCCGAACACTTCTACGCCGGATTATTCGGCTGGACGTTTACCGAAATTCATACGCGCTCGATCGACTACGCGGTCGCGCTCCTTGATGGGCGCCCCGTGGGCGGCATTATCCAGCGCGTTCCGCCGCCCGGAGAGCATCGGCAGCCTGGGTGGCTCACCTTCATCGGGGTAGGCGACGTGGATGCAACCAGCCAGTTGATCGTCCATCAGGGCGGGCATTCGCTCTCCGCGCCGCACAGCTACCCGCAGCGTGGCCGGCAGGCCGTATTCACGGATCCCCAGGGTGCGGTCTTTGCCGTCCTCGCCTCCAGCAGCGGCGATCCGCCGGATTTTCTGTCAGCGCCGGGTGAGTGGATCTGGAGTTCGCTCATCACAAGCGATCCGGGAGCCGCCGCCGCCTTCTACCAGAATCTCTTCGGCTACGAGGTATTCCAGTCGGCCAATGAGGACGGCAGCGAGCATCTCATTCTCTCGACCGACGATTACGCGCGGGCCAGCGTGAATGCCTTATCCGAAACCGGGCGTCACCATCCTCATTGGATCAACTTCGTGCGCGTCTTGGATACCGAGCAAATGACCGTCACCGCGACGCAGCTCGGCGGCCGCGTCCTCGTTGAGCCGCGGGTGGACCGGCATGGCGGCAAGGTGGCCGTTGTCGCCGACCCCTTTGGAGCCCCTTTTGGACTCCTTGAGTGGCCGGAGAGCCAGAGCAAGGAGGACTTGCAATGACAACCGCCCTGCATCATACCCTGAGGGCCGCTCTCGCGATCGCCATTGTGGCGCTGCTGCAAAGCTGCGTAGCCGGAGGCGGCGCGTACTACGACGGCGGCGCTGTGGACGTGGGCTACGGCGTCGACTACTACGAGCCGTATGGCTACGAGTATGGTGGCTGGGGTCCGGGCTACTGGGTCGGGCCGGGGCGCCGCGGATATCACCGGCCCGATGGCGGCGGAAGAGCTGCGCCTGCCTATCGCCCGGCTGCGCCGTCGCGCTCGATGCCTTCGATTCCCGGCCGTTCGCGCTCGCGCTGAGCAGTACGACTCAATCCTTGGCCGACCCTCGCTCGAGCATCGCGCGAGCTCGTGGCATCCGTGCGCCGTGGTGTGGGCGCGTGATTGACGACATGGCGGGCTGATTGAACGGCGCAGCTGAATCGGACGAGGCGCTCCTCGAGCGGTTTCAATGCGCCGCCTTCGATTATTTCCTAAAGCATTGCAACCCCGAAACGGGTCTCATCGCCGACACGAGCCGCGCCGGCGCACCCGCGAGCATCGCTGTCGTCGGCTTCGCGCTGTCATGCTATCCGGTGGCGGTGGAGCGCGGCTGGATGGCGCGGGCAGAGGCGGCGTCGCGAACTCTTGCGACGCTGCGTTTTTTTTGGGGCAGCGAGCAAAGCGAAGCGCCGGATGCCACAGGCTATAGAGGCTTCTACTACCACTTCCTCGACATGCAAAGCGGCCGTCGCGTGTGGCAGTCGGAATTGTCGCTCATCGACAGCACGTTCCTGCTCGCCGGAATGCTGACCGCGGGCGTCTATTTCAGCGCCGACACGCGCATCGAAGGCGAAATTCGCGAACTCGCTGCGGCACTCTACCAGCGAGTGGATTGGCAATGGGCGCAGGGCGAGCGCGAAACCCTGCCGCAGGGCTGGAAGCCGGACAGCGGCTTCTTCCACTACGGTTGGGAGGGATACAGCGAGGCGAGCATTCTTTATATCCTCGCCCTGGCTTCGCCCACTTATCCGGTTGCGCCCGAAGGCTACCACGCGTGGACTGCAACCTATCAATGGGAAAATATCTACGACTGCGAATATCTCTACGCTGGCCCACTCTTCATCCATCAGTTCTCGCACGCGTGGGTCGATTTCGAGGGCATTCAGGATAAATTCATGCGCGAGAAGGGCAGCGACTACTTCCAAAACAGCGGCCGCGCCGTCTACGTGCAGCGTGAATTCGCCTGGCGCAACCCGCACGACTTCAAAGGTTATGGGGCGGACTGCTGGGGCATCTCTGCCAACGACGGGCCAGGCTTCAAGACCCTGACCATCGACAATACGGAACGGCGCTTCTTCGGCTACGCCGCGCGCGGCGTTCCGTACGGACCTGACGACGGTACACTCGCCCCCTGCGCTGCACTCGCATCGTTGCCCTTTGCACCGCAGATCGTAGTGTCGACCCTGCGTGCACTGTGCGAGCGCTACCCGCACATCACGCAGGAGTCGCGCCTGCCCGGCGGCTTCAATCCGACATTGCCGGGCGAGGGCCCGCAGGGGTGGATGTCCGAGGGATATTTCGGCCTCGACCAGGGTGCGATCGTGCTCATGATCGAGAACCATCGCTCGCGCTTGATCTGGCAGCTGATGCGCCGCTGTCCTTATATTGTTGATGGCCTGCGGCGCGCGGGATTTACTGGCGGTTGGCTCAAGTGACATGAATTTAAGGAAGAGCTGGACCTGTCATGACGCAAGATGAAGGCGACGCGCGCGCACAGAACTCCGCTGCCGAGGATGCGGCGCTGCTCGACAACGTCCATCCTCCGGATTGGCACAATCCGCAGCCCGCAGGCATTTACGATTTTGTCATTCTGGGTGCAGGGCCCGCCGGGTTGCTTGCCGCTCGCGGGGCTGCGACGCTCGGCAGGAAGGTTGCGCTCGTCGAGCGAAATCGTCTGGGTGGGAACTGCCTGAACGTCGGATGCGTGCCGTCGAAAGCGCTGATTAGCACCAGCCGCTTGTATGCACGCATGCGCGAGGCGCAAGGACTTGGCGTGCCGCGTCCCGAGGGCATCCGCATCGATGCGGCCGCGGGCATGCAACGGATCCAGCGTCTGCAGGCACGACTGAGCCGCGCCGATTCGGCGCCGCGCCTGCGTGAGCACGGCGTTGATGTGTATTTCGGCGCGGCGCGCTTTGTGGGGCCGACGCAGGTGACAGTCGCCGGCGCCGTGCTGCGTTTCAAGAAAGCACTCATTGCGACCGGCGCTCGACCGATGACGCCTGCAATCCCGGGCCTCATCCAGGCGGGCTATTGGACCAACGAGGACGTCTTTAACCTCGCGGCCGTGCCGCAGCGTCTTCTGGTGATCGGCGGCGGACCGCTCGGCTGCGAACTCGCCCAGGCTTTCTGCCGGCTCGGAGCGCACGTCATCATCGCCCAGGACGAGCCGATGTTCCTGCCGGGCGAGGAGCGCGACGCGGCGCAAATCCTTGCCGATTCTTTGGCGCGCGACGGCCTTGAGATCCATCTGAACACGCAAGTTGTCGCGGTGCGCAGAGATGGCGAGCACAAGGTCGTCGATCTCGTGAGCGACGACAGCAGGACCAGTGTCGTGGTGGATGAGATTCTCACCGGCATCGGCCGCCAGCCCAATGTCGAGCAGATGGATCTGGAGGCGGCGCGCGTCGAGTACGACACCACGACGGGAATCCGCGTCAACGATTTCCTGCAGACGACGAATGCGCGGATTTATGCGGCGGGCGATGTGTGCCTGGCGTACAAGTTCACGCACATGGCCGATGCGACTGCGCGCATAGTGCTGCGCAACGCGCTGCTGCGCGGCCGCAGAAAGGTGAGCGCTCTCACCGTGCCCTGGTGCACCTACACCGACCCGGAAATTGCGCACGTGGGGCTCTATGTGCGCGCAGCGCGCGAGCAGTCAATTCCGGTGAAGACCTTCACGATTCTCATGCACGACGTCGACCGCGCGGTGACCGACGGCGATGAAGACGGCTTCCTTAAAATCCATGTGAAGGAGGGCACCGATGAGATACTCGGCGCCACCATCGTCGCGCGCCACGCAGGTGAGATGATCAATGAGCTTTCGCTTGCGATCACCGCAGGAATTGGTCTCGCGGAGCTCGGACGCGTCATTCATGCCTATCCCACCCAGGCGGACGCGATCAAGATGGCGGC
>Ga0302324_100019570_pt1 | contig 13286 bp, 14 predicted proteins | sample Palsa_T0_1_FD_201949 | JGI IMG/M metagenome (GOLD analysis project Ga0302324, IMG submission 201949) | Peat permafrost microbial communities from Stordalen Mire near Abisko, Sweden - Palsa_T0_1 | ecosystem: Environmental > Terrestrial > Soil > Palsa > Peat permafrost | place: Sweden: Abisko...
GAGGCAAGAAGAAAGGCGCAGAACGGAACCTGGGAACGACGACTTCGAGGGCGGCGTTGGATCAGATCAGGTGTGATCGGAGGTCAGGCGTGTGCATAATTCAGGGTCAGCGAGGCCGCGAGGCCGCAGGACCTGCAGGAGATTGTGACGGCGGTCCGCTCGGTGGCGGATATCCGGCGATTGTCCGTTTACAACGCGCTGAAGGCGGTGGCTGTGCGCGGGACAAGCCAACAAATATCGCTGGCCGCGTGGATGGTGGATCAGCTCAATCAGCCCGCGGACGCGGCTGCCCCGGCGCCTCACGAATACAAGCTTCCCGGCGACGATGTGGCGCGGGTTTTCGAGCTGACTTATCCTGATACTCCGCAGCAACTGCAGGAGATCGTGACGTCGATTCGTTCCGTGGGCGACATAATGCGGCTGTTTATCTATATTCCGCGGCGAGCCGTGGTCTTGCGCGCAACGGCGGAGCGGGTGGCGCTGTCCGCCTGGCTGGTGAGCGAATTGGATCGGCCGGTGAATGGGCATACTGCCGCGCAGAACGGCAGCGCGTCGCACGAGTTCCGGCTTTCGAACGACTCCGCGAATCTGGCGCGAGTGTCTTACCTGGCCGGCTCCCCGTCGCCGCAGGAGCTCCAAAAGGTGGCTGAGCAGGTCCGCGCCAACACCGGAATTCGCCGGCTGTTCGTTTACAATGCGCTGGGGGCGCTGGCCGTGCGGGGGACGGTGGGGCAGGTGGCTACGGCAGAGAAGGCGATTGAGGAGATGAAAGCGCAATGACGCCGATCCGCAACGTCCGGAAATGGCCGTGGGCGGTCCCGGGTGCCTGGCGGAACACCTTTAAAGGTGCTATTTAAGAAGGCCTTAAAGGTGCTATTTAAGAAAGAAGGAGACTATGCTGGACATTGCGGAAGACATTCAAGCCATGACCTTCCGGCGCAATCCGGGACGGTTCATGAAGCACCTTAGGGAAACCGAACGCCCCATCATCCTCACCATTAACGGGAAAGCGGAAGCCGTAGTCCAGGACGCAAGAGCTTATCAAGATCTGCTGGATTTGGCAGCGGAAGCCAACGCTGCCGAAGGCATCCGGCAGGGCCTCGAAGACGTAAAGAAAGGACGCACGCGGCCTGCCCGTGAAGTCTTCGACGAAATACGCGCCGAACATAGCATACCGCGTTGAATTGACTGTCCGCGCGGAGCGAGACTTCAAACGTATTTACAAGTATATTCACGCAGACGATTCCGAGGCCGCCATCGCTTGGTTCAATGGCCTGGAGACTCTTATTTCCAGTCTTGAGGAACTCCCCAAATCGCGGCGCGGTCACGCCCGAAGACAAGAAGCTTCGTCATCTGTTGTATGGGAACAAACCCCACGTTGTATCGCATCGTTTACTGCGTCTATGAGCGCGCGAAAGAGGTGAGGGTGCTTCATCTTCGCCACGAAGCAAGAAAGGCTTTCAAACAGCCGAAAACGCGATAGTATGATCGGGATCGCGAATTATTCGGTTTATGTTCCCCGCCGCCGGTTGCGCCGCGAGACCATCGCGGCGGCTTGGGGCGCGCCGGCCTTGCCAGGCTGCAAGGCGGCCGTGAATTTCGATGAAGACTCCCTGACCATGGCGCAGTCGGCGGCTTGGCCGCTGGTACAATCGGGCGGCGCGGAGGCGCTGTCGTTCGCTTCCACCACCGCGCCCTACTGGCAGCGCTCGGCGGCCAGCCTGATCGCAGCCGCTTGCGATTTGCCCGCGCGGACGGCGACGGCGGATTTCGGCGCATCGTTGCGGTCGGCAACTACGGCGTTGCGGGCCGCGCTCGACGCAGTGGCAGCCGGCAGCGTCCGGACGGCCCTGGTGATGGCGGCCGATTGCCGCGATGGCGCGCCGGAATCGGCCGAAGAGATGCTGTTCGGCGATGCGGCCGCGGCGGTGTCCGTGGGTTCCGAAGACCTGGCCGCGGAACTGGTGGCCATGGTTTCGCGCTCCGACGATTTTCCCGACGAATGGCGGCGGGATACCGACACGCACGTGCGCTCGTTCGCTTCCAAATACTCGCTCGCGCGCGGTTATATCGAAAATGTGGTGGCCGTGGGGCGCGCGTTGTTCGAACAGGCTGGGGTGCAGCCGGACCAGATTGCGCGGGCGGCGTTGACCTCCAGCGATGGGCGGGCGCACCTCGCGGCGGCGAAGGCGCTGGGCATTCCAGCGGCGCGCGTTGAGGACGTGCGGGCAGGCGATATCGGGATCACCGGCGCTGCGATGCCTCTGTTTCTACTGGCGCAAGCGCTGGATTGCGCCAAAGCTGGCGATTTGATTCTGGCGATCGCTTATGGCGACGGCGCGGACGGCTTCCTGTTTCGCGCGCTGGGCGGGGGCACAAGGCTCCGGGCGGACAGTCCCACGATGGAGTATCCGACCTATCAGGTCTATCGCAAGCTGCGCGGCTATTGGCGCACGTCGGGCGGCAGTGTGGAGATTTCCAATGTGCTGCTGCGGCGCGAGGAGACGCAGAACGTGCGCCTGCACGGCTCGCTTTGCCCGCAATGCGGATTGTTGCAGTTCCCCATCGCGAAGGTATGCGTAGGGTGCCATCATCACGGCGGGCTGATCGAGAAGCCCCTCGCGCGGCACGGCCGGCTGTTCACTTTCACGAAGGATTTTCTGTATAATGCACGAGTCGAGCCGACGGTGATGGCCGTGGTGGATCTCGACGGTGGCGGACGCTTTCTGTGCCAGATGACCGACGTGGACCCGGCGGCCGTGGAGATTGGGATGGAAATCGAACTGGTGCTGCGCCGCATGCGCGAGGGCGCCGGCGACCATTATTATTACTGGAAATGCAGACCAGTATAGGGAGGCAAGCGCATGCCGGGATCGATTAAAGACCAGGTTGCCATCATCGGCGTCGGCTGCACGAAGTTCGGCGACAACTTCGACCAGAGCTTCGAAGATCTGCTGGTGGAGGCCGGATTCGCGGCTTTCGCCGACGCGCGCGTTGAACCGGAGCGCGTGGAAGCGGCCTGGCTGGGTACGTTCTCGCCCTATGCGGGCAACGGCAAAGCCTCCGTCTCGCTGGCCGACGCGTTGCGGATGTATGGCAAGCCCATCACGCGCGTCGAGAATTACTGCGCTACCGGTACGGACGCATTCCGCAATGCGGCCATGGCCGTGGCCTCCGGCATGTACGACGTGGGGCTGGTGGCCGGCGCTGAGAAGCTCAAGGATCGCCCGGTGCGCGGCTTGGGCTGGGAAAACGGGCATCCTTACCAGCACGACGGCCTGACCCCGCCGGGCGTCTTCGCCATGGCCGCGAACAGATATTTCCATCGCTTTGGCCACGGCTCCGGGGCGGGCCGCGAGGCGCTGGCCAAGGTCTCCGTGAAGAATCACCACAACGGCTCCATGAATCCCAAGGCGCATTTCCAAATGGAAGTGAGCGAGGAGCAGGTGCTCAAAGCGCCCATCGTGGCGTGGCCCTTCGGCCTGTTCGATTGCTGCCCGACCACGGATGGCGCTGCGGCGGCGGTGATCTGCCGCGCGGATATGGCTCGCCAATTCCGCGACGATTACGTGCTGGTAAAGGGTCTGGGGCTAGCCGTCACCAGCGGGCGGCCATGGTACGATGCGGCGAATGAATATGTCGGGTTCGCGGCCACGCGCGCGGCTTCCGAAGAGGCCTACCGTATGGCCGGAGTGCGGAATCCGGTGGCGGAGATCGACTTGGCGGAGGTACACGACTGCTTCACGTGGACCGAAATCACCAACTACGAAGACCTGGGATTCTGCGGCAAAGGCGAGGGCATGCACTTCATCGGCGAGGGCCGTAGCGCGCTTTCCGGCGATCTGCCCGTGAACCCCAGCGGCGGGTTGAAATCCTTTGGCCACCCCATCGGCGCGAGCGGCGTGCGTATGATTTACGAAGTCGTCACACAGTTGCGCGGGCAAGCGGGCGCCCGCCAGGTGCGCGATGCCGAACTCGGGCTGGTGCACAATCTGGGCGGCCCGGGATCGGTGGCTTGCGTAATCGTGATGGGGAGGCGATAGCAATGGACGTGCTGTACGCGCTGCGGCGCGCCGTGCAGCTTCACCCGAACGCGATCGCGGCCTGCGATGGCGAGCGCTCAATCACCTTTGCGCAATTCGCCGATCGCGTGGCGCGGCTGGCCAGTGCGCTACGCGATCTGGGCGTGCAGCCCGGCGACCGTGTTGCGGTGCTGATGCTGAATTCGCCGCGCTATTTCGAGCTTTACCATGCCGTACCGCTGGCGGGCGCCGTGATTGTGCCGATCAACATTCGGTGGAATCCGGCTGAGATCGTCTTTGGCCTCTCGGATTCGGGAGCGCGGCTGCTGGTGATGGACGATTATTTTGCGCGCGTGGCGCCCGCGCTGAGCAGCGCTCTGGCGGGGTTGCAATACTTGTTCGCCGGGAACGGCGCGTGTCCCGCGGGCATGGCGGATTACGAAGCTCGATTGGCGGCCGCTGCGCCAGCCGCGCTGTACGGACCGCTTCCGGATGAAAACGACGTGGTGGCGTTATTCTACACCAGCGGGTCTACTGGCGGACCCAAGGGCGTAATGCTGACCCACAGGAACCTGTACGCAAACGCCATGCACGGCATGGTGACGCTGGCCGTTACGAACGATTGGGTGTGGTTGCACGCCGCTCCCATGTTTCACGTTGCCGATGCGACAGTGGTCTACTCGCTGGTAATGCGGGGCGGCCGGAGTTGCTTCATACACGCGTTCGATCCCGAAGGGTGTTTGAAAGCCATCGAGCGCTACCGGGTTACGCACACTTTTGTGGTGCCGGCCATGCTGAACGCCATGGTGAACCATCCGGCGTTCGACCGTTACGATACGTCCAGCTTGCGCATGATGGTCTACGGGGCGTCGCCCATGCCGCTGGATCTGCTGCGGCGCGCGTTGGAGAAGCTGCGCTGCCCGTTCGCGCAGGGTTACGGGCTGAGCGAGGCCAGTCCCACCTTGACCTATTTGGGGCCCGAGGATCACACGCTGGAGAATGCCGATCGGCAGTTTGCGCCGGTGAAATCGGCTGGCCGCGCCGTGATGGGCGTCGAGCTGCGCGTGGTGGACGGGATAGACCGCGAGCTTCCGCCGGGCGAGGTGGGCGAAGTGGTGGCGCGCGGCGACAACATCATGAAGGGCTACTGGAACCAGCCCGCCATCACCGCCGATACGTTGCGCGGCGGCTGGCTGCATACCGGCGACATCGGCACGTTCGATGCGCGCGGCTATCTGTACGTCCTCGACCGCAAGAAGGATATGATCAAGCCGGGCGGCGAGAACGTCTATTCGCCGGAGGTGGAGTCCATGATCGCTTCGCATCCGGAAGTGCTGGAGGTCGCGGTAATCGGGATCCCCGACGAGAAGTGGAACGAGGCGATCAAGGCCGCGGTGGTGCGGCGTCCGGGCAGCGCGCTCACCGAAGCTGAGCTGATCGATTATTGCCGCGAACGCATGGCGCACTTCAAGTGCCCGACGTCCGTGGATTTTATGGATACGCTGCCGAAGGGCGGCACGGGCAAGGTGCAGAAGACGGTGTTGCGGGACAGGTACCGCGTGCGGTCGGATTGATGGGAACCGATCTTCTGGCTGTGGATCCGGATCCGCGGATCGAGATTATCTTATTGGATCGCAAGCGTGAGGCCGCTCTGCGCGGGAACGGTGAAGGAATTACGGGTCGCCACATTCGATCCGGCGAAGAGCAGGCTGAGGGGCACGGCAGGTCCCGTTCCGCTATCGCTCGGAATAACGATATTGACCTGCTGTGCCGCGCAGGTTATGCCGGGTACGGACCCGGCGTAGAGCACCAACGCCCGCTCCCCTCCGATCTCGACCTCCACTGGCGGCGAAACCGCAAGCAAGTTCGAACCGAACGTCAAGCAGGAAGGCCACTGGCTCATGCCTGTGCCGTACAACAACACCAGGGTGCCGCGTTTCGCCGGATTCATCGGCGAGTTGATGGATCCGTCCGCATTCACGGCAGCCACATTACCTTTGCCGGATTCGTCCAGGGTGAACAGCCCCGGGGCCGCGAAATCCATGAGAACCGTTGCGTTGGCCGTGGCCACGCCCCCCAATTCCAACGTGACCGTGGCCGGGTATCCTGGCGGCGAATAGGGGACAATCGCCGAGACAACCTTATCCTGCACGTACAGCAGCGAGGCGGCGTTCCCACCGAACAGCACGCGCGTGTCCGCAAGCGACGTGGGAAGGACGCCTGCCTGTGGCACGCTGGCCTGCACGAACTGAGGCGGACCCAGCCCGTTGTCAAAGATCGTGACAATCTCCTGAGTTGAGACGAGGGCACCCTGGTAGCTGGCAGCGTTCACGATGCCACCAGTCTCGGGGGTTGGGCGGCACCGGCAAGGTACAGAAGACCGTGCTGCGGGCGAAGTATGGCCGCGTATAGAGGCGATTGACGTTTAACGGGAGCTACAATAGTGTGCGCCGGAAATCAGCCGGTTCTCGAGATAGTTATTCGCATGTTTGCGGAACCGCGTGCTCCTCATCACGTGCCACATTTCCACGCCTACCACCAGAAGGACGCGGCGGTCTTCAGTTTCGACCCGGTCGACCTGATCGCTGGTTTCCTGCCGAGGAGGCAAAGACGGTTGGTGGAAGTCTGGGCGGAGTTGCATCAAGCCGCTCTCGCGGCCGATTGGATAGAACAACAGACGGGACGTAAACCTGCACCCGTTGAGCCTCTACGGTAAGAATCTTATGAAGCACGCAATCCATGAAGTCCGGTCATTCGAAATCGTCGCTCCGTACACGCTCTGCGTTTGTTTTGAAGATGGCACGGCCCAGACCATCGACTTTCAGCCTATTCTCGCGGGCGAGCTCTACGGCCCATTACAGGATCCGGACCTATTTAATCGCGTCGAGATTGATCCGGAGGCACGTACGCCGGTGTGGCCTAACGGAGCGGACTTCGACCCCGCCACGCTGCACGATTGGCCGGAATACGAGGACGAAATGCGGGAGATGGCGCGGCGTTGGGCGCATGTGAAGGCTTGAACGCGAGGCCGACCGCAGGCGTCAAGCGGGCCACTTGCGATCAGTTGGCTGGCTGTGGCGGTTTGACGTTAATCCATACAAACGACCACTGCGAGGCGGTGCTGCGGGACAGATACCGCGCTTGAAATGGAGAATGCGCCGATTGGCAATCGGCGCGCGGGATGCCATCCCGCCCCACAAGAATCGGCGCTAGATCCGCCGCAACAGCAACGCGGAATTCTTACTTCCGAACGCGATGCAATTGGACACCGCGTGCTCAATATCCATGCGGCGGGCGACATCCGGGATGTAGTCCAAATCGCACTGCGGGTCGGGCTCTTCCACGTTGATGGTCGGATGCACCACTCCATCCCGCATGGCCAGCAGCGTAGCCGCTATGCCTGCCGCGCCGCAGGCCCCTTGCGGATGCCCGATCAGGCTCTTCAGCGACGATCCGGCGATCTTATAGGCGTGGCTGTTGAATGCCAGCTTCACGGCGCGCGTCTCAATGCGGTCGTTCAATTCCGTGGCGGTGCCGTGATAGTTTACGTACTGCACATCTCCCGGCCCAATGCCGCCTTCTTCCATGGCCATCGTCATGGTGCGGGCCGGCTCCTCGCCGCACTCCTCCAGGCGAACGCGGTGAAAGGCTTCGCAGGTGGACCCGTATCCGGCCACCTCGCCGTAGATGTGCGCGCCCCGGGAACGCGCCCGCTCCAGATCCTCCATGACGAAGAACCAAGCACCCTCGGCGATTACAAACCCGTCGCGATCCCGCGAAAAAGGCCGCGAGGCCCTCTCGGGCTCCGAATTCCAGCGCGTGCTCATGATGCGCATCACGATGAACCCGCGGATGATCAGCGGCGCGATGGGGGCGTCCACACCGCCGGCCACCATGGTGTCCAGCACGCCCGCCTGAATGTTGCGGTAGGCGTAGCCGATGGCGTCCGTGGAGGAGGTGCATCCCGTCGAAATGATGTGGCTCATGCCGCGGAAGCCGAACCGCATGGAGATCTCGCTGGCCAGAGTGCCGATAGTGGACGTTGGAATGGCGTACACGCTGCACTGCTTCTGCTTGCCGGAATAATAAAGGCGGTACTGCTCTTCAGTGAACTCCAGGCTGCCGCCGCCGGATCCGACGATGACGCCGATCTGCCGCAACTCCTCGCGGGTCATCGATCCTGTGTCGACGCCGGCGTCCTGCAGCGCTTCGCCCACCGCCGCGGCGCCCAGCGGTACCACTCGCGACACGTGCTGGCGGTCTTTGGGATCGACGTATTGGAACTCATCGAAGCCCACCACCTCTCCGGCCACCTGCACGGGGAAGGCGCACGGGTCGAAGCGAGTGATGCGGCGCACCCCGCTGACCCCTTTGCGGCTTGCCGCCCAGAAGGCCTCTCTGCCAATTCCATTGGGGCTCACGGCCCCGATCCCGGTGATGACTACGCGACGTTTCATTTGCGCTGACGTTTTGCCTTTGCCAATAGGACAGTATAGGCTGATTTCATGGGCGATGGCGAGAACCCACACAAAAAACCGGAGGCAGACGGCCTCCTGGCCGGGATCGTTGGCGCTTTATTCGGTCTGGCCCTCGCAAACCGTGACACCGGTCTCCGGATCACCCTGATCGGGGCGCTCGTGGGTCTCGGCTGGTATTACCTGTCGTTCGCTATCCTGTGGCGGAACATCAACCCACTCATTACACTGTACACCCATCGCGGCCCCATGATGGCGGGACATTCCAATGCAGGGTAAATTCCGCATACAGGCTTTGCGCGAATTTCTGGCCGCCGGGCGGATTACGGCCATCGGCGAAGCCGAATGGCAGGCCGCCGTGCGCATGCTGGCGCCCATCTCGGAAAGCTACCTGCGCGATCTGCTGCGCGCGACGGGACTGCCGTTCGCGCAACCTTACGCGGGCATCCGCCAGACATCGTTTGCGGATCTGGAGGGCGACTTGCGCGAGATGCTGGCGGTTTATGCGGATGCCATGCGCGCCGGCGACCGGCTGCGGGCGCGCTATTGCCGGCGACAGGCGATCGCCGCGAAGGACCGCGCGCGTTTCTTGGCGCGCCACCCCAAGACCTCGCCCGAAAAAAAGGCGCAGAAGGAGGAGATGGCGCAGTGGATGCTCGTTTGGCTCGAGAATCCCGAAGTGTTTCCGGCCTGGGTCGAGATCCGCAAGCGCTATTGCAGTTCCACCGATTCGACCTGAACGTTTTCGCCATCCAGCGTGCCGGTGACTTTGGCCTTCAGGTCCTTTTCCTTGCTGGTGGCTTTCAAGGCGGCCAAAGCCTTGGCGTTGCCGGCTTCGTCGAACTTCACGAACTTGCCGTCGGCCAGCACCAGGCCATAGCCGCTCTTGGCGCACCCGATGGCGCACTTAGTGGTGTGGCCCGCCAGATCCTGGTTCTTGCACATCACGTCCACCAGCGTGCCGTTCCAGGTTTCGGCGAATGCCAATGAGGAAAACAGTGTTAACAATCCGGCTACTCGTTTCATGCAGCAGATTATAACGTAATGGGCCGGGCGCTGCGTGGGCAAATGACAGGGCAAATGACAGGCGAAAGTCCAATGCCACTTAGTTTTCCAAACAAGCGCGATTCTGCATGCATTGTGGGGCGGAGGCCCCGATTTGCGAAGACGAAGTGGCGGTGGGCAGAGTTGCGGATGGGCGCGGGTACCGACGCCGAAGCGCCGCCCCGTCTCCCATCCCCGATCGTCAAACCGGACGTGACCATTTCGGGCATCCGGCTTTCCGACTGGCTGCGCATCGCAGGCTCACCTACGCCCGACCCATGGTCCTCGGAGCCGGACGGCCCCCAAAGGTCCCATACGCCCGTTCGGCTGGGAACTGGCGGGTGCCTTGCGAAGACACCTTGTGCCGCCTTCTCAGGAAGTTCCCGTACCCGATCGTAAACCTACTCGTCAACCGCCCGATACGCCCGACCCGGCCGGTTTCCCAAACGAACCGCTCGCCAGCTTTCGAATCTAACCTCAACTATTCGCGCGGGTCCTTCCCCCACTGGTAAGCTGCCCCTTTAGGGCACACGCCAGAGCCTGCCCCATCAGGCCCTCGCCCTGCTATTCTGTACAGTGGCATTTGAACCATCCCCGAAAAGGAGAACCTCTAAGTGAGAGTCGGCGTATTCACCGCCTTGTTGGCGCAACTGTCCCTCGACGATGTTCTGAAAAAGCTCAAGAGCATCAATATCGATACCGTGGAACTCGGAACAGGCAACTATCCGGGCGATCCGCATTGCAAGCTGTCCATGCTGGATAACAAAACCGAGCGCAACGAGTTCAAGCAGAGGCTGGCAGACAACGGCGTCTCCATCAGCGCCCTGAGCTGCCATGGCAACCCGCTGCACCCCGATCAGGAGCGCGCCAAGCACGATCAGGAAATCAGCCGCAAAACCATCCGCCTGGCCGAGAAACTGGCCGTCCCCGTGGTTATCGATTTTTCCGGCTGCCCCGGCGACTGCGAAAAATCCAAGTGGCCCAACTGGGTCACCTGCCCCTGGCCCCCGGACTACCTGGAGATCTTGAAGTGGCAGTGGGAAGCCAAGGTCGCGCCCTACTGGACCAAGCAGGCCAAATTCGCCGCCGATCACGGCGTGAAGGTCGCCATTGAAATGCATCCCGGCTTCGTGGCCTATAGCCCGGAGACCATGCTCAAGCTGCGCGCCATCGCCGGCCCGTCTATCGGGTGCAATTACGATCCCAGCCACATGTTCTGGCAGGGCATCGATCCCATTGCCGCCATCCGCGTGCTGGGCGACGCCATCTTCCACGTGCACGCCAAAGACACCCAGATCTACGACCGCAACCTGCCGCTGACCGGCGTGCTGGACACCAAGCCGTATACCGACGAACGCAACCGCGCCTGGATCTTCCGCACCTGCGGCTATGGCCACGGCGGCGAATGGTGGAAGGAGTTCGCCTCCACGTTGCGCATGTTCGGCTACGATTACGTGCTGTCCATCGAGCATGAGGACAGCCTCCTGTCGCCCGAAGAAGGTCTGCGCAAAGCCGCCGATTTCCTGAATGGGTTGGTGATGAAAGAGCAGCCCGCCGCTGCCTGGTGGGTGTAGCCAGTGCGTTTCCTCCTCCTTCTGGCCTGCGCTGGCTCCCTTTTAGGGGAGTTCCGCGCGGGCGCTTTTAAGACGGTCGTCACGCCGCCTTTGCAAGGCCATCCGCCGGTCTACATGGCAGGGTTCGGACACAACCGCGTGGCCGTCACCGTACACGACGATCTTTACGCACGTTGCGTGGCCTTCAGCGCCGGCCAAAAGCCGCTGGTAGTGTGCGAGGTCGATCTGATCGGCTTCTTCCTCGACGATGTCCAGCGCGTGCGCGCGAAAGTCCCGGAGGCAGACGTGGTAGTCGCCTCCACGCACGTACACGAAGGCCCCGACACGATGGGGCTGTGGGGTCCGGCAGCGGGGCAGTCGGGCATCGACGACGATTACAACAGCTTCGTGGTGGATCGCGTGGCCGAAGCCGCCGAGGGCGCGATTGCGGCGCTCGAACCTGCTACGCCGGCGCTGGCGGTGGTCCACAGCCCGGAGCTCGATTCGTTCATTGACGACACGCGCCCGCCGGTAGTGCACGACCCCGACCTGATCGTCCTTTCGCTCACCGCCAAGGGCGGTAAGCGTATCGCCACGGTGGTGAATTGGGCCAATCATCCCGAAACGCTGGGTTCGCGCAATACGCAGATCAGCGCGGACTATCCGGGATTCTTCTATAAGCGGCTGGAAGCCAAGCTGGGCGGCATGGCCGTGCTATGGAACGGCGCAGTGGGCGGGATGCAGTCGCCGCTGGGCGCCAGGATTAAAGACCCCGCCACGGGATCGATGGCGGCGGAAAACAGCTTCCGCAAAACGCAGATCCTCGGTGAGCGCATCGCGGATCTGGCGGCGGACGCGGCCAGCCCAGCCAAGGCTGTCAGCATCGACAAAGTCGAGTTCGCGGAACGCATCATCACCATACCGGTGACCAATCGCGGTTTCGAGATGGCGGCCCAGGCGGACTTGTACAAAGGACGCAAGAAGACTACGGCGAATGGCGCGACCACTGCGCCCGTGGGCCTGATCCGCATGTGGGGATCACAGCCCGTGCTGGCGATCGCGCTGGTGCCGGGCGAGATGTATCCGGAGCTGAGCGTGGGCGGCGTGGAGCGCTACGCGGGCGCCGATTTTCCGGATGCGCCCATCGAAACGCCCATCAAGTCCATGTTGCACGCGCAGTTCAAAATGTTGATCGGCCTTGCCGACGACGAGATCGGTTACATCATCCCGAAGGCCGAGTGGGATGAAAAGGCGCCCTACCTGCAGAATGCCAAGAAGGCCTGGTACGGCGAGGAGAATTCCGTAGGTCCGGACGCGGCCGCGCACATCGCGGCGGCCATGCAGGAGCTGGCTCGTCAGTGACAGCCCAAGCAGTGGAATTTCCGCCCATGGCATACCGCGCAAGTCGTCTTTTCCAGCGCTACTTGCCTGACGTGTGCGTGTCCAGGTCATCCGGCGTGTGGCTGGCGGGCGTCAGCTTGGCTTCCCGTGGCAGAACTCGCAACTGTACGATCGAGCTGGTTGTGGCACACCAGGCAACCCGCTCCGGTCCGGCCGCTCGGAAACCTCCAGCCCGCGATGTCACGCTTCGCATGGATTCTGCGCGTTGAGCTGCGCCCGCAACTCGGGACCAGCCGGGGTCAGGTAGGTCTTCTAGGAGGAAATGCACGGCATCTTCGGCGGCCGGCTTGGAAGGCTGGTCTTCCGGCAGCGTCGGCACCACGGATGGCGCGTGCCACCAACGGGCGTCCCAGGCGCCGGCATACGCCACTTTGCCGTAGCGATCCTGCCAGAGTTGGGCTTCCGCGCGCGTGCGCACCAGCGGGAATTCGGCGCCGCTGAATACAGGGATGTCGGTGCGGCCGATGATTTCGAGTAGACGCAGCGTGTGCGCTACCTCTTCATCACGCCATTGATCGCCGCTCACTACGGTGATGCCCAGCACTTCCACTTGGGGAGACTGGATCATGGTCGGCAGCGTCTGCAGGTTGCTGCCGCCGGGTCCGGAGCAATCTTCGTTGACGATGACTTTGCGGCGCGGCTGGGACCACGCGGCGGCGATTGCCAACAGCGTGAGTACGATGCGCTTAGAACAAAACTTTAAGCGCAATCTGAACCAAACGAGGGTTATTCACCGTAGTGTCGATCGAGCCGAAGCCCGGCGCGCCGAGCAGCGGACAGGCGGCACAGAT
>Ga0302324_100019573_pt1 | contig 13284 bp, 10 predicted proteins | sample Palsa_T0_1_FD_201949 | JGI IMG/M metagenome (GOLD analysis project Ga0302324, IMG submission 201949) | Peat permafrost microbial communities from Stordalen Mire near Abisko, Sweden - Palsa_T0_1 | ecosystem: Environmental > Terrestrial > Soil > Palsa > Peat permafrost | place: Sweden: Abisko...
CCCGGACAGCGTCGGCCCAGGCCCGTCGGCCAGCGCGACATCGGTCGTGAGGTCGTAGGGCATCCCCGAGCGGTTGAGGTAGGCGAGCAGAGACGCCTCGCCGGGGAACCCTGGTGGGAGTCCGTCGGCCAGGGATCGGTGCAACACGATCGGCCCGCCCGCGGTGAGCGTGTCGGGGAAGCCGTCGCCGTTGTCGTCGACGGGGTTCGCCCCCTGCCAGCTCAGCACCGGGAGCACGACGAGGATGTGGTGACTACTCGCGGATGCCCGCGCCACCAGGGGCACCACCGTCCGGTGGCCCCCGGCGCGGATCGCCAGCTCGTACAGCCCCTCCGATCGTCTCGGGAGACGGACCCTGAGGCTCGTCGAAGTCCCCGAGCCGCGCTCGACCGGCTTGCGGTTCGCTCCCACCCCCCGCAGGGCCCAGTGGTATGGGCGCCGGTCGGCGGCAACGCCCACGATCGCGGTCGCGCCGGCGGGTACCGGATCGAGCGGCGGCTCGGCCGCAAGATAGGAGACCGTCACCCCGGCATGCGTGGTCGTCCCCACTTGCGGCGGTAGATATGCGGGGAAGGTGCCGGTCACGCAAGCGCGATCGGTGACCTTCAGCGCCATCACGTAGGTGCCGGCGGGAGCGGGGCGCCCGTGCACCAGCCCGTTCCAGGTCTTCGTGTAGCCGTCCGCGCTGCGCTTGGAGAAGGGGATCCGGCGTGCGTCGACCACCTGGGGAGGTCCACCGAGTCCGGTGCGATAGATGATCAGGTACCCGCCCCTGCCCGTGCTGCCGGTGAAGCGAATCGTCGCCGGGGTGCCGCCGGGGGCGGGCAGCTGCGACGGGCTCACGCCGGTCACGACGAGATGCGGAGGGACCGTGTCGAGCACGATCGGATCCTGCGTGAGCTCGACGATCCGGCCCTGGCTGGCGAGGGCGACGCGGAAGTAGTAGGTGCCATTGGGGGCGAGCCGGCCGTCCTCCTCGTGGCCGTACCAATAGAAGGTCCGCCGCACCTTGTTGTCCCGGGCCGTCGGCTTGTGCATCTCCACTCCCGAGGCGATCGTCTGGACGACGTTGCCCTCGGAATCGACGACGAAGACGCTGACGCTGTCCGAGCGGTGGAGGAGATAGAAGTTGATCGAGGTGCGGCGCCGGCAGCCGTCTCCGTTGTCGGAGAACGGGGCCGGGTGGGTCATCCCGTCGATCAGGGGCGTGTTCGACTTCAGGTGCTGGGTGATGAAGAAGGCCGCGATCGTCGCCACCACGAGGGCCGCGAAACCGACCACGGGCAGCCTCTTCACAGCGCCACCAACCCCACGTTGGCGATCCTGAAGTCGTGGAAGGCGTCGAGGCCGCGGGGGTCACGCGCGCACAGCACCACCCTGATCGAACCCGCGTGACACACCACCAGAGCCGGCAACTCGCCGGCCGTGACCACGTCATCGAGGGTCGCCAGGACCCGCTGCTGCTGCTCGAGGAGCGACTCTCCCCCGGGAAATCGGAAGTCGGCGCCGGCCCGGCGCCAGGCGGCGTAGAGCTCGGGCTCCTCGCGCTCGATATCGATGAAGAGGTGGCCCTCCCAGCGGCCGCGGTTGGCCTCGCGCAAGCGCGGATCGAGGTCCGGCTCGAGGCCGATCCTCGCGCCCACGATCTCCGCCGTCTCACGCGCCCGCGCCAGATCGGATGACCACAGCGCCTGCAAGCCGTCGCCCGCGACACGCTCCCCGAGCTCGCGCGCCTGCGCGCGCCCGACCTCGTTCAGCGGCGTGTCGCTGAACCCCTGGCACCGGATCGGCGGACGATTGTCGTTGGTCTCGCCATGGCGGGCGAGGACGACGCCGTGGTGATCACTCACGAGGTCCGAGGGGGATCTACGGCTCCGACGGTGTCGGCGCGAAGGCCGAGCCTGATCGTCTCGAGCGAGAGTACGTCCGCCGGCGGGATATTGCCGAGGTTGACATTGGTACCGAACCTGCGCACGAACCACACCTGCTGATCCTTCTGCGGCGCCTCGAAGAGAAGCCGGTCGGAATCCACCGCGTGCGCAATCTCGTCGATCAGGCCCATCCTCACCTCGCCGTCGGGACGGAAGATTCCCGCCGTCCCGCTCTCGCGCGCCTCGGCGATGACCTTCCATGCGCCGGCCTCGAGCTCGCGCTCGATCTGCTCGACCCACCGGTAGGGAGCCATGATCCGCGCGTCGTCCTTGGCGCCGACCTCGGAGAGCACGGTGAACTCCCGGGTCAGGCGCGCGATCAGCTCGACCTTCTTCTCGTGATCGAGGAGGATGGTGCCGTCGGAGACCTCGACGTGCTCGATCCCGAGCTCGTGCAGCCAGTCGACCAGCGCCTCGATCCGGTCCTGGGCGATCGCGAGCTCGGTGAGCGTGCCTCCGAGGACGACGGGGATGGCGTGGGCGTGGTAGCGCTCGAGCTTGGCCGTCAGGTTTCCGGTGACGAGCGCCGTACCCCACCCGAGCTTGACCAGGTCGACGGCCCCGCCGGTGACCTCGATCAGCCCGTCCACATCGGCGATCGACAGGCCGCGGTCGAGGACATGGGTGATGCCCCGCTCACGCGGCTTCGCGGTTCGCTCGGGCAGGTCGAGGAGGGCGTTCATCTGACGGTGCGGAGCCGAGCGCCCGCAGGCGCCGTCCCCGGCCGGGGCGCCCGATCGCGTCGGCGCATTACGGGGTCGTCTGGGTCTGCGTGTTCGCCGAGTTCGCCCCGAGCGTGACGACCACGTTGCACGTCGTGCCCTGAGGACAGCCGAGCTGCTGCGTGGTCGCAGTCATAGGCTGGACCGACGAGGTGGGGAGCTTGAGCGCCTGGGCGACGGCGGCGGCAGCCTTCTGATCGCCGGGCACGTACTCGACGGTGGTGGTCGGCTGCGTCTGGGTGGCGGCGTTCGTCGGGGTCGTGCCTTGCTTGAAGCCATCGCTGGCGAGCTGGGTGGCCGCGTCGTTGGCGAGGTGGTACACGGCGGTGCCGTTGAGGACGGTCACGGTGACCGAGGAGGGGCTGAGCGTGGCCGCCTTCGGAGCGGTGGTGTGCTTCTTGGCCGTCGGCGCGTTGCTCACCGGTCCCGTCGGGTGCCTGGACGAGTGCGGGCTCGCCCCCCCCGAAGTGACCGAGAGGAGCACGATGACGATCGCGGCGACGACCGCCACGGCGGCGAGGGCGGTCAGCACCCGCGTGAGATCGCTTGGCGAGCTCCCGGCGCCGCCCGCCAGCTCGGCCAGCATCCGGTCGCTGCCGCCGGCGCGAATCTGGACGGGCTGGCGCGGGGGAATAGGAACCGGGGGCGGGACGATCGGGTGCTCGCCGGTGCCGTTGGTGACGCCGGCACCTCCCAGCGCGCCGGCACCTCCCGCGGCGGTGGCCGGGCGGGGCGTGACGAGGCGGCTCATGAGAGAGGGGGACGCGGGCACCGAAGGCGCGGGGCCGGCAGGTGCCGCGCCCCCCGTGACGCCGGCGGGCGCCTGGCCGCTCACATTGGCCGGCGCCTGGCCCGTGACGCCGGCGGGGGCCTGGCCGCTCACGGTGGCGGGCGCCTGGCCCGTGACGCCGGCGGGCGCCTGGCCGCTCACGCCGGCGGGCGCCTGGGGGGTCACGGTTGCGGGCGCCTGGGCGGCCGCGCCCGGACCCTGGCCGATGCCGGCGGCCGATGCCTGGGCGGAGGCTATCCTCGCCGCGGCGACGGCGGCGGGGAGGGGCGTGGGGATCAGCTTGGTGGCCGCCGACAGCGGCGGCGCGGCCACGCCCGCCGGAGGCACAGGGCTGACAGCGGCGATCATGGGAGCGGGCGCGTTGCCCGCAGCGGCGAAGGGGCGCGGCGGCGGCTGGACGCCGGGCGGAAGGGGCGCGGCGCCGAGCGACGCGGACTGAAACGCGGCGGCATGGGCGAGGCGGCTCTCGAGCTGCGCTACTCGTTGCGCCGCCTGGTCGGCCTGGTCGCGCAATGAGGAGGTCTCACGCGCCTGGGCGAAATACAGCAGCACAAGCACGGCCAGCCCGATGATCGAGGCGAAGCCTGCATCGGCGCCCACCGAAGAAATGAAATGGTGGACTGATAGAGCGTACGGTGCTAAGCCCATAGTCAGCAGGTCAGGAGTCTACGTGTAGTGTCGGGCGACTGACGGGCGGCACCGAGCGGTGGCGGTCGCCGGCCAGCGTCGCGACCTTTTCTGCAAGCACGGCGGCGTCTCCTTCGAGCACGAGCAAATTGATCTCGGCGAAGCTCGATTCGACCCAGGCGGGATCGAGCGGATCGCGTTCGGCTCGGACGATCTTCTGCGCCCGCGTGGGAAGCGGTCGCTCATAGGGGTTGAACAGGTCCTCGTGGAACTTCTCCCCCGGGCGCGCGCCCACCACGTCGATGGCGATGTCACGCTCGGGCTCGAGCCCGGAGAGCCGGATCATGGCCTCGGCCAAATCGATGATCTTGATCGCCTCGCCCATCTCGAGCACGAACACCTCGCCACTCGCCTCGCCGAGCGACCCGGCACGGATGATGAGCTGGACGGCCTCGGGGATGGTCATGAAATAGCGCGCCATGCGCCGATCGGTGATCGTCACCGGACCACCGGCGGCAATCTGGCGGCGGAAGATCGGGACCACCGAGCCTGAGGAGGCGAGCACGTTCCCGAAGCGGACGGTGGCGTAGGTCGTCTTCGGGTGCTTGGCGGCGGCCGCCTCCACCGCCCATTCGGCGAGCGCCTTCGAGGCGCCCATCACCGTCGCCGGCTTGACCGCCTTGTCGGTGGAGACGAGCACGAACGCGCCGACGCCGTACTCGCCCGCGATGCGCGCGACCAGCCGCGTCGCCAGCGCGTTGTTGCGTACCGCCTCGACGGGGTTGCGCTCCATCATCACGACGTGCTTGTACGCCGCCGCGTGGAAAACGGCCGTCGGTCGATACTCCGCGAACACCTCGCGCATCCGCTCCTCTTCCTTGCAGTCGGCGAGCACGGGCACCGCCGTGTGCACGTGGCGCTCCTCCTCCAGCTCGCGCAAGATCTCGAACAGGTTGTCCTCCGCGTGGTCGACGAGGATCAGCCGGCGCGGCGCCACGCGCGCGATCTGGCGGCACAGCTCACTCCCGATCGATCCGCCGGCGCCCGTCACCATCACCACCTGGCCGGCGAGGTACGCGCCGACGCGATCGAGCTCCATCAGGACCGGCTCCCGGCCGAGGACATCCTCCACGCGGACCTCGCGCAGCTGACGGGCGACGCGCATCTGCCCGGAGCCGTCCTGGAGCAGCTCGAACACCGTGGGCATGGTCTGAACGGCAATTCCGCGCTTCCGGCACGCAGCCACCACCCGTCCCCGCAGCGTGCCGGGCGCCGAAGGGATGGCGATGATCACCTGATCGGGCTCCACCTCGTCGAGCACCCGAGCGAAATCCTCGGCCTCGGTGGTGCCGAGAACCTTCAGGCCGTGCTCGTCCTTGGTTCCCCGCAGGCGCGGATCGTCGTCGACGAAGCCCACCGGGCGCATGCGGATCTGGGGGTTGCGCACCAGCTCCCTGACCACGAGGCGGCCGCCCTGCCCGCCGCCGACCACGAGCACGTCGCGCGCACCCTTACCGACCGGGAAGCTCCGCACGCGGCCTTCCACCGCGAGATGCACGACAAAGCGAGCGCCGCCGAGGAGGACGAGCATGAGGAGGAACCACAGGGCGATCACGCCCGCCGGCATGGTCACCGGGCTGGCCGCTGCGGATTGGGGCGGCGCCCACGTCACCGGGTGAAGCAGGGCGATCGCGCCCACGACGATCACCGTGGAGACGAACACGGCCTTCATCACCGACTCGTAGTCGCGCTGGACGACAAACGTCCACAGCCGCTGGTAGACGCCGAAGGCCGCGAGCACGACGAGCGTGAGGGGTACGACCCAGCCGATGGTGTCCCCGAGCAGATCGCTGTAGCGGGAAACGATGCTGCCGTCGAACCTCAGCCAATAGGCCAGGTAGTAGGCGAGGGCGACCAACAGCCCGTCCGCCAACAGCTGGGGCAGTGAGTGGCGGTGAACGGGGGCCGCGGATCTGATCCGCCAGCGCATGCCGGGGGGGATTGTAGGGGCTGGGGGGGATTGCACTGTTTGTCGGCCGTTAGGCGTGGGTGGGAGTGTTCGCCGGCACTTCGGTGCGGTGGGGGTGCCCGCCCGCTCTTTGAGCTCTGTGGGCTCGGACGTCGTTGGCGGTGCTCTGGGATCCTTCCTTGGGCCGGATGGTGCGCGGCGCGAACGGAGGAGGTTGCTTTGTCGGATACGCCGAGGCTCGATGTCGATTTGGTGGAGCGCTATCGGTGGGATCCGGATGCTCCGGAGGATGCGGCCGAGGCGGAGGCTGATCGGCTTTGCCGGCTCGCGTGCCTGTGGTATTGCGATGACGGCCCGGAGCGCTGGGGGCAAGCGCGCCGGCTGCTGGACGAGCAGCCGGCGCTGACGTCGGCGAGCATCTGGGCGGCCGCGGCGACCAATGACCTGGCCGCGACCGAGCGGCTGGTCGCCGGTGACGCGTCGTTGGCGACTACGCGGGGAGGGCCGTTCCGGTCGTGCCCGCTGTTCTACCTGGCCTATTCGCGGCTGGACGCCACGGTAGCCGCCGAGCCGGTCCTCGGAATCGCGCGACTCCTCCTCGACGCCGGTGCGGACCCCAACGAGGGTTATCTGTGGCATGGGCTGCCCACGCCGTTCACGCTGCTGACCGGGGCGTTCGGTCACGGCGAGCTCGGGCCCGTCAATCAGCCGTCCCATCCCCATTCGATCGCCCTGGCCCGGATGCTGCTGGAGGCGGGCGCGGACCCCAACGACGGTCAGGGCCTCTACAACCGTATGTTCGAATCCGACGACGACCATCTCGCGCTCCTGCTCGAGTATGGGCTGGGCGGCGGCGCCGGCGGGCCGTGGAAGGCGCGGCTCGGGGTCGAGCTTGCCTCGCCGCGTGAGATGGTGCTCGACCAGCTCGACTGGGCGGTCTCGCACGATCAGCTCGGGCGCGTCGAGCTGCTGGTGGAGCACGGCGTGGAGATCGCTGAGCGAGACGGGGACGGGCACACCCCCGCGGAGGTGGCGGCGCTGTGCGGCAACGTCGAGATCGCGGAATACCTCGTCGCCCGTGGCGCTCCCGCCGTCGGCCTGCGCGGGCTCGAGGCGCTCGTTGCCGCGGTGATGTCGGGCGATCGTGCACGGGCCCAGTCGTTCGGTGACGAGCTCATCGACGAGCTGCGCACAAGTCAGCCGTGGCTGATCGTCTGGGCGGCCGCGCGCGGGCGCCTCGCAGCCGTCCGGCTGCTGATCGAGCTCGGCTGGGAGGTCAACACGTTCGGGCGCGGCGATGTCCCGTCGGGAATGAAGTGGCAGACCGCTCTGCACACCGCGGCCGGGGAAGGCTACGTCGACCTCGTCGAGCTCCTGCTCTCGGCCGGCGCGGACCCGAACCTACGCGACGCCCGGTTCGGAGGAACGCCGCTGGGCTGGGCGAAGCACGGCGGGCGGGACGCGGCCGCCCGGGTGCTCGCGCCGGTCACGTCCGAGTGAGGGCGCGGGGGGTGCACAAGAGATCGGTCAAGACCGCCGGGTCGCGCCGGACTCTCGGGGCGCCGCGCGCGCCGGAGCGCTTTTCGACGACGATGTCCTCGGCGCGAGTCAGGCGCTTCAGGCGGCCTTCGGCGATCAGGTGGTCGTCGACCGCTCCGGGGCGGCCTTCGAAGATCGTGTAGACGGGGGTTCCGAGCGCCACCGCTTCGCGGTTCATGGTCCCCCCGGCGGAGACGACGAGGTCGGCGTAGGCGATCAGAGACTGGGCGTCGATCGCGTGAGCGGGGATGATGAAGCCGCCGTGGCGCCCCAGCTCGTCGCGCTGCTCGGGAGTGCGGGGGAGGACGACGACCTGGGCGCCCGAGACCACACGTTCGAGCACCTGGGCGAAGAGGTCGTTCTCGAAGCGGTGGTAGAGCGAGACCTCCGGAGGCGTGCGCACGACGGCGATCGGACCAGCGGGATCCAGACCGAGCTCGCCGAGGACGGCGGCGTCGGGTTCGAAGTCGGCGAGGTAGTACTCCTCCTTGAGCCCGGGATAGGCGTGGACCTTCCCGCGGGCGCCGTAGCGGTAGAGCCGCTCGGCGGGGATCGCGTCGGGGACGACCACGGCGCGGGCGAGTCGACAGTTGACGTTGTGCTGGACGGTCGCCCATTCGTAGTCGAACGTGGTCGAGGAGGGGATCCGCAGGAGGGCGGCGGCCACGGTGATGTCGTTGGAGCCGTGGCCGAGGGCCAGGTCGAACTTACGCCCCCGCGCCCAGCGCTCGAGAGCGAGCGAGCGAGCGGCGAGCCCGCGCGCCTTGGCGGCGAGGCTCCCCCCGCGGTGGCGGCCGATCGCGGTGTGGGCTAAGCCAAAGCGCCGGCAGAGCTCGAGTGTCTGGGCGAAGTCGCGCGCGGTGACCTGCACGTCGTGGCCACGGCCACGCAGTTCCTCGATCACGGGCCGCATGACCAACACGTGCGGAGAATTCGTGAGGTCGACCCAGACTTTCACGGCGCGCTCAACAGTATCCGGGCACGATCCCACGAGCCCGGGGGCTCGCTACGCTAGGCGCCGGATGCTCCTCGAGCTCGCCAGCGTGACCAACGTGCTCGTCACCGTGGCGACGCACGTGATCCGGGATCTGGGATATGCCGGCATCCTCATCCTGATCGCCGTCTCTGGGGTCATCGGGGTACCGGGCACGGAGCTGCCGATGCTCTTCGGGGGCTTCAACGTCTATCAGCACCACCTGACGCTTTTCGGGATCATTGTCTTCGGAGTGCTGGGCGACACCATCGGGGCGACGATGGCCTACGCGATCGGCTACTACGGGCGCCGTGAGCTCCTAGAGCGCCACGGGAGCAAGCTGCACGTGAGCCCGGCGCGCCTGGCCACCGCCGAGCGGTGGTTCAAGCGACGCGGCTCGGTCACCATCTTCTTCTCGCGCTGGATTCCCGTCGCGCGCGCCGCGTTCCCCTATGCCGCCGGCGTCGCGCGGATGCCCTATCCGCGCTTCGTCCTGCTCGCTACGCTGGGATCGCTCCCCTGGATCGCCGGTCTCGCCGTCCTCGGTCGTGAAGTCGGCAGCAACTGGGTGAGCTGGCGGCATCACCTCGAGTACGTCGACTACGCGGGCCTCGCACTCCTCGTATTCGGAATCGTGTACCTGATCCTGAGGAGGACCCGCTCGGGGAGCGACGCATCAACGCCGGATGCTGTCTCGTAATCAGGCGCCTCCTCTAGCAGAGGCGATCGCCCTCGGCGTCCTGCACGGGCCCGCGGAGCTACTGCCGATCTCCTCTTCCGGGCACATCAGCCTCGTGCCCTGGCTGCTCGGATGGCGCTACGGGGAGCTCGAGCCCGAGCTGCGCAAGGCGTTCGAGATCGCCCTTCACGCGGGTACCGCGGCCGCGCTCCTGATCACCCTCCGCGGCGAGGTCGGCGAGGCGATGCTCGGGCTCGATCGACGCCGGCTGGCGCTGCTCGCGCTCTCCTTCCTGCCTCCGGCGGTGGTCGGCTTCACGCTCGAACGTCCGATCGAGCGACGGCTCGGCACCCCGGGCACCGTCGCGGCAGGCCTCCTCGTCGGGTCGGCGGCGATGGCCTGGGCCGACCGGTCGCCACAGACTCGCGGCCACGAGGAAGCCGACGCCGTCGACGCCCTGTGGCTCGGAGTGGCGCAGTCGTGCGCGCTCTTCCCCGGGATCTCCCGCAACGGCGCCACCCTCACCGCCGCCCGCCTGCGGAGCTTCACGCGCGAGGACGCCAACCGGCTCTCCCGCCACGTGGCCCTTCCCGTGATCGCGGGGGCGACCGTGCTGAAGGGGTTCCGACTGTGGAGGAAGGGACTGCCGCCGAGTGCCAGGGGCGCCTTCGCCGCCGGCGCCGCCGCCTCGTTTGCCTCGACGCTCGGCTCGACGGTGCTCATCCGGCAGGTAGAGCAGGACCGGTCTTTGGTGCCCTACGCGGCGTACCGATCGGCGCTCGCCGTGACCACCCTGGTCCGCCTCGCGCGCCGGCGCTAGCTCACGCCGACCCTCGATCCCGGTGAACGGTGTCGCCGGTCCGGCCGATCCGCCACAATTACCCCAGGGAGAGTGGGTCGATGCAGTACAACGAATGGGCGGCGGCCATCCCGGGGAAAGTAGAAGTAAGCAGATGACGACCACGCTCCTCGGGACCCGCCTGAACGGCCGGTATCGACTCGATGCGCGCATCGCCTCCGGGGGGATGTCGACGGTCTACCGCGCGTTCGACGAGACCCTCGAGCGCCAGGTCGCGGTCAAGCTGATGAATCGCGAGGTGAGCGCGGATTCCGACCAGCTCGAGCGCTTCCGCCGAGAGGCCCGTGCCGTCGCCCAGCTCAACCACCCTCACGTCGTGGGCGTGATCGACGCCGGCGAGGACGAGGGCCGCCCGTACATCGTGTTCGAGTATGTGGAGGGAGAGACGCTCAAGGAGCGGATCCGTGCCCAAGGCCGACTGGCGATCTCTGAGGCCATCGCCTACGCGATCGAGATCGGGCGGGCGCTCGGCGCCGCTCACGCGCAGCACATCGTCCACCGCGACGTGAAGCCCCAGAACGTCCTGATCGATGAGGAGGGCTCGGCCAAGGTCACCGACTTCGGAATCGCGCGCACGCTCGAGGAGGATGGTCTGACCGCCGACGGGCGCGTCCTCGGAACCACCGATTACGTCGCCCCCGAGCAGGCCCTCGGGCGGCAGGTCACCGGCCAGTCGGATCTCTATTCGCTCGGCGTGGTCCTCTATGAGATGCTCACCGGCGAGGTCCCCTTCAAGGGTGAGAACCAGATCGCGGTGGCGATGAAGCACGTCCGCGAGGCGCTCCCCGACGTGCAGGCCAAGCGCCCCGAGGTTTCGGCCGCGCTCGCCTCGGTGCTCGACCGCGCGACGGCCAAGCGCGTCGAGGATCGCTACGCCAGCGACGCCGAGCTCATCGCCGACCTCGAGGACGTGCTCGGCATCGAGACCGCGCGCGCGGGCAGCGCCACCGGCGAGGTGACGGCCGTGCTCAAGACCCTGCCCAACAAGGCCCAGCGCCGAGTACCGCTGCATGTGCGCCGCCCCGGACTGGCGGCCCTGCTCGTGGTCTGCGCGCTCGTGCTCCTCGGAGGGGGCGCGGTCTGGCTCGCCACCCGCGCCCACCACGGGACGGGAGAGCTCGCGCAGAGCCCGCCGTCCGCGGCGCCGACCCAGGTCCAGCTCTGCGATACCTGCGCCCACGCCTTCAACCCGCTCGGCACCACGCCCCAGAACCCGGGCGACGCCGGCTACGCGATCGACAATAACCCGGTCGACGAATGGACCACCGTGAACTACTACGACCACGTCCTGCTCGAGGCAGGCATCGGGATCTACGTCGACGCGGCTCCGAAGACCGTGGTCAGCGACATCCGCATCCTCACGAGCACGCCGGGCTGGAACGCGCAGTTCTACGCCAGCGACTCCGCTCCCTCGCCCACCGCGTGGCCGGGAAACTGGGTGCAGGTCGGGAGCGCGAACGACATCCGCAACGATCAGACGATCGCGCTGAGCACCGGCGGCGTCCCCCACCGCTACTGGCTCGTGTGGATCACCAAGCTGCCGCCGGGCGGCGAGGACGTCGGGCTCAAGCTGGCGCTTTACAAGTAGCTCAGCGTCGATACCGTCCGAGCTCCGCGTGACGCTCGAGCGCGAGCGAGACGAGGCGGTCGAGGAGCTCGGGATAGGAGATCCCACTCGCCTCGAAGAGCCGGGCAAAGACGCTCGTCTCGGTGAAGCCGGGCATGGTGTTGAGCTCGTTCACGATCACCGACTCCCCTTCGACGAAGAAGTCGACGCGGGCCAGCCCGGAGCAGTCGACGCGCAGGAAGGTGTTCACGGCCAGCTCACGCACGCGCTCGCGCACGTGCTCGGGAAGGCGGGCGGGCACGATCAGCTCCATCCCTCCGGGCACGTACTTGGCCTCGTAGTCGTACCAGCCCGATTCTCCCGCCGCGAGCAGGACCTCGCCGGGTTGCGAGGCGATCGGGTCATGGTTGCCGAGGACCGAGCACTCCACTTCGAGTCCGCTCGAGGCCGCCTCGACGATGGCCACGGGGTCGTGCTCGAAGGCGCTCGCGAGCGCGTCCGGGAGCTCATCGGCCTCGGTGACGCGCACGATCCCCACCGAGGAGCCGAGCCGCGCCGGCTTGACGAACACGGGGAGGCCGAGCGTGGCGAGACCGGCCAGGACGGGGTCCGGATCCGCCCGGTACTCGTACTCGGCGACTCCCCGGTAGTCGACCTGCGCGACGCCTGCATGCACCATCAGGTCCTTGAACATCACCTTGTCCATGCACAGCGCCGAGGCGAGCACGCCCGCCCCCACGTAGGGCACGTCGAGGCACTCGAGCACGCCCTGGACGGTCCCGTCCTCGCCGAACGGCCCGTGGAGCGCCGGAAACACGACATCGGCGGCTTCGAACCCGGCACCGGGCTCGAGCCTGAGCTCGCGACCGTCCTCGCGCCACACGCCGTCGCGCCCGATCTCGATCAGGGCGGCGACGTGACCGGCGCGCTCGAGCCCGGCGCGCACCGAGGCCGCCGAGGCAAGTGAGACCTCGTGCTCGGACGAGCGGCCCCCGGCGAGGACCGCCACGCGGAGCGGCGTCATGGAGTCGTGGTGGTCGTGGTCGTGGTTGGAGTCGTGCCGGTGGTCGTCGTCTGGGTGGGAGGCGTGTACGTGCCGACGACGATGGTGACGGTGGCGCCCTTCTTCGCCTTGGTGCCCGCGGTCGGGTCCTGCGAGACAACGGTCTTGTTCTGTGCCTGACTGGTCACGTTCGTCGTCGTCTTGGTGACGCCGAAGCCGGCGGCCTTGAGCGCCGTCGACGCGGTCGACGGGGTGTCTCCGGTGACCATCGGGACCTTGACCATCGGGGGCGTCTCGGCGAGGACCAGGCTGACGGTCGAGCCTGGGGGCGTCGAACCCGTCCGGCTCTGACTGATCACCGTCCCCGCCGTCTGGGTGCTCGACGGCTGGTTGGTCGTGGTCACGTTCAATCCGAGCCCGGTCAGCGTCGCCTTGGCCGCCGACTCGGTCTCGCCCGTCACGTTGGGAACGTCGAGCGGAGCGGGGCCGCGCGAGACGAACAGGGTCACGGCGTAGCCGACGGGCTCAGAGGTGCCGGCGGCCGGGTCGGTGCCCACAGCGGCTCCCACGGCGACGCTCGAGGAGTACTTCTCGAGGACGGCTCCGACCCTCAATCCGGCCTGTG
>Ga0302324_100019574_pt1 | contig 13283 bp, 8 predicted proteins | sample Palsa_T0_1_FD_201949 | JGI IMG/M metagenome (GOLD analysis project Ga0302324, IMG submission 201949) | Peat permafrost microbial communities from Stordalen Mire near Abisko, Sweden - Palsa_T0_1 | ecosystem: Environmental > Terrestrial > Soil > Palsa > Peat permafrost | place: Sweden: Abisko...
CGGCCGAGGACTATGCGGCACGCGCAGCGGCACGCGCTCGCATCGATTATGCGTTCCATATGATATTCGGAGAGTCCTCGATCGCCAGCATCAAGGAGGAGCTGCCCGGGCTCATGCAAGAGGGCTTCCTCTCGGTCAAGGTGTTCATGAACTACCCGGGCTACATGCTCGACGACGAAAAGATTCTCGACGTCATGGACACCACCCGCCGGTATGGCGGCCTCACCATGGTGCATGCGGAGAACGGCCACTGCGTGCACTGGCTGTCGGAAAGCTTGGCGCATTCCCAAGGCGGAAGTCTCGCGCTGTTCGCCGCCACGGCGCCCGCGGCGGTCGAGCGCGAAGCGACCCATCGTGCGATCACCCTCGCGCAGCTGAGCGGAGCGAAAACGCTGCTGGTCCACGTGTCGGCGGCGGAAGCCACCGAGCAGATTCGCTGGGCGCATGCGCATGGTATTCCCGTGTTGGCGGAGACCTGTCCGCAATACCTGGTGCGAACCGTCGAGGATCTGGCGCGTCCCGGCTGGGAAGCGGCGAAATTTCTCTGCTCGCCGCCGCTCCGGACCGAACCGGACGCGGCGCAGCTCTGGAGAGCCCTGGAGGACGGAACGTTCCAGCTGTTCTCCTCCGATCACTGCCCGTTCCGCATCGACGGGCCGGACGGAAAACGCGCCGGCGGCCCGACGCCGCACTTTCGTCACGTCGCTCCCGGCCTGCCGGGGATAGAGACGCGGCTGATGTTGCTGTTCAGCGAGGGAGTCGGCGCCGGTCGCATCACCTTCGAGCAGTTCGTGGCGCTCACCTCCACGAATCCGGCGAAGATCTATGGACTCTACCCGCGCAAGGGAAGCCTCATGCCCGGCGCCGATGCCGACATCGTGCTCTGGGACCCGCTACAGGCACACGTGATCCATCACGCAGAGCTGCATGACGCCTGCGACTACTCGCCCTACGAGGGGCAGAAGATCGTGGGTAAGCCCGTCATGACGCTCTCGCGGGGCGAGTGTGTGTGGGATCGCGGCCGAGTGTCCGGCGCCCCGGGCCGCGGTCGTCGCGTCGATCGCACCCGATCGACGTGACGGCGCGGCAGATGCGAGCGATGCCGTTAGAACGTCCCGGGGTAGGTGCCGCCGTCGAGCACGATGTTCTGGCGGGTGAGGTATCCGGCGAGCTCTCCGCACAGGAACGCGCAGACCATGCCGACCTCTGCAGGGTCGCCGAGTCGGCCCGAGGTCTCGCCCGCTCGCCATTCCTCGAGGACATCGTCCGCCGATTGTCCCGCCTTCGCCGCCGCCGCCGCTTGTCGGCGCAGATGCGCGGTGCTGAAGGAGCCGGGGAGGATGTTGTTGATCGTGACGTTGTGACTCGAGACGTCGCGCGCAACGCCGGCAAGGAAACCGGTGAGCCCGGTGCGCGCAGCGTTCGACAAGCCGAGATAGGAGAAAGGCGCCTTCACCGAGACCGAGGTGATGTTGACGATGCGCCCGAAGCGGCGCGAGATCATGCCGTCGATCGTCGATTTGATCATCTCGATCGGCGCCAGCATATTGGCGTCGATCGCCTTCAGCCAGTCCTCGCGCGTAAATCGCCGGAAATCGCCGCCCGGAGGGCCGCCCGCATTGTTCACGACGATGTCAGGCGCGGGGCACGCCGCGAGAAGCTTTGCGCGTCCTTCGGACGTTGCGACGTCCGCGACTACGGGAGTGACCTTCACCTTGCTCTGGCCGCGAATTTGCTCGGCGGTGCGCTCGAGCGCATCGGACGTGCGGCCGTTGATGACGACGTTGACACCTTCTTTCGCGAGAGCCACGGCACAACCCATGCCGAGGCCGGCGCTCGATGCACAAACGATCGCGGACTTGCCAGCGATTCCGAGTTCCATATTGTTGCTCCAAGTGAATTGATGATGCCGCAGAGCGCGGTTCGAGAGGAATTTTAGCAATCATTCAATTCGTGAACCAAGCTTAAAAAGAATCGAGGCGACCGCAATGATGATCGATGGACAGAGAGATCTCGTCGGATACGGACGCAACCCACCGGACCCGCACTGGCCGAACCAGGCGCGGCTTGCGGTGAGCTTCGTGCTCAATATCGAAGAAGGCTCCGAATATTCCGTCGGGGATGGGGACGGTTTTTCCGAGGCCACCGTGTCGGAATTCGAGGACTCCTACGTGCCACGGGGCGACCGCGACCTGGCCGCGGAATCCATGTTCGAATACGGCAGCCGCGTCGGCGTCTGGCGCGTGCTGCGTTTGTTCGAGGAACACGGCTTGCGGCTGACGCTCAACGCCTGCGCGCTCGCCGTTGAGCGCAACGCCGAGCTCGCAGCCGCGATCCGCGAGAAGAATTACGACATTTGCTGTCACGGATGGCGCTGGGTCGATCATTGCCGGCTCTCCGAAGAGGAGGAGCGCCGGCACATCGCGCGCGCGATCGAGAGTCTACAACGCACGACCGGGCGCAGGCCCCGCGGCTGGTGCTGCCGCACAGGCCCGAGCGTCAACACCCGCCGCTTGCTGGTGGAGGCGGGCGGCTTTCTCTACGACAGCGACGTCTACAACGATGAGCTGCCGTACTGGGTGGACGTGGATGGTGCGGACCATCTGACGATACCCTACACGCATGCGAACAACGACACGAAATACGCGCCCGGACCCTTCGCGACGAGCGCCGACTACGAGACCTGGCACCGCGATGCGTTCGATTGGCTTTACCGCGAGGGCGCCGAGCGGGCGAGAATGATGTCGGTCGGGCTGCACGCCCGCATGATCGGTCATCCGGCGCGCATCGCGGGGCTCGCGCGATTTCTCGACCACGTCTCGAAACATCCGAGCGTGTGGGTATGCGAGAGAGCGGAGATTGCGCGGCACTGGCACGCGCATCACCCGAGTCCCAGGGGGAGCTCCTAGCATGACCTTGCTCGTCACCGGGGCGACGGGATTCGTGATGAGCGTGCTCACCCGCCGGTGGCTCGAACGAAACATGCATGAGAGAGCGGTGATTCTCGATGCCGCGGGCCTGGACGAGATGGCGAAGGCCTACTTCGCTCCGGTCTCGAACCGATTGGATGTCGTCAAGGCCGACGTCACGGATCGGCGCGCGTGGCAAGCGCTACCCGCCGCGCATGACATCACCTACGCGGTGCATGGGGCGACGATCACGCCGATCGCGAATGATTCCCCGGGCGGCGTAGTCATGGATCCCGAAGCGGAAAGGCCAGGCCGCATCATCGAGGTCAACGTCATGGGAACGGTGGCCGCGCTCGACTGGGCGCGGACGCAGCCTCAATTGCGGCGCTTCATCTACGTGAGCTCGGGCTCGGTCTACAAGAACCATGGTCCGGATCGAACGGGCGAGCCGCTGCCGGAAGACGGTTATGTGATGCCGCGTCAGCTCTACGCGATCTCCAAGTTCGCCTCGGAGCTCATCACGGAGCGATATGCGGAGCTGTTCGGGTTGCCGATCGCCTCGGTACGCCTGTCGTCGGTCTATGGGCCGATGGATCGGGCTACGCCGACGCGCAGTTTCCGCCACGCGCCGAACGAGATCGCGCGCAAAGTAACCGAAGGCACGAAGCATGTGCGCGTCAATAGCCTGAACGGCATCGGCGACTACATCCATTCGGAGGACGTGGCGCACGCCATCATCTCGCTGCTCGAGGCGCCATCGCTTCGTTACAGCGTCTACAACATTGCGGCCGGCACCACGGCGACGCTCGCCGATCTGGTGCGATGGGCCTCGGAAAAATCGCCTGGATTCCAAGCGACGGTCGTTCCGACCGACGAGGCCGACATACTTCAGGACGACACCGAACTCGACGGGGCGTGGGGTGCCTACGACCTCGCGCGCATCTACCGCGATACCGGATGGAAGCCTCGGCCGGTGCGTGAGGCCTTCCACGCCTACATCGATTGGCTTGCCGGCTTTGAATCCGGGGGGCATTGAGTCATGACGCGATTGCTGGATGGAAAGGTGGCCGTGATCACGGGCGCGAGCTCGGGTCTCGGGCGTGCGATGGCCGTCAATTTCGCCGCCGAGGGCGCCTCGATGGTCATCGGCGATGTGCGCGAAGAGCCTCTGGAAGGGGGAGAGCGGACCCATGAGCTGATCAGGCGCGGCGGCGGCGATGCACTCTTCGTGCGGACGGACGTCGCCGCCTGGAAGGACATCGACGCATTGATCTCGGCTGCGGTCGCGCGGCACGGCCGGCTCGACGTGATGGTCAACAACGCGGCGACGGCTTCGGGCACCGGGCTCCTCGACACCACCGCCGAGCAGTGGGAGCAGGTCATGGGCGTCAACCTGACCGGCATGTTCTACGGCTGCAAGCGGGCCGCGCAGCAGATGGTCACGCAGGAGCCGCGCGCGGAGGTACGCGGGAGGATCATCAATTTGGGATCGCAGATGGGCATCGTGAACTCTCCCTCCGATACCCCCTATGGCGTGAGCAAGGCCGGCGCGATCTATCTGACGCGACAGATCGCTGCCGACTATGCCGAACAGCTGCTCGTATGCAACTGCATCACGCCCGGCAAGATCGTCATCGAGCGTCCCAGCTTCCCGCCGGACCCCGAGATCGAGAACGCGCGCCGTCGTACACCCTGGCCGCGGCTCGGCCGCCCGCAGGACATCGCGAACGCCGCGGTGTTCCTGGCGAGCGACCGTGCAACCTACATCACCGGGTCGAACTTGGTCGTCGACGGCGGGTGGTTGTCCCGCTGAGACTGCCCGTGTCGTTTTCCTACACGGGGTAGGAATTGCCTACGCCGCGGGGCGGCCCAATCTTCGAGCAAGCGAGTCTCCCCTAGCGGGAGTCAGGACCGACTCGCTTCTGCTGCTCATCGTAGGCGTGCCAAGCCTGATCGACGAGAAAGGTATGGAGCTCATCGGCATTCGCTGGCGACAGGACGTCATCGAAGCGCGCCATGCCGAGCGGCGCCAGCGCACCCCCGAGCACGATGGCCTTGAACATATCAACCGATCCGATCCCTCGATTCAATCGAGTCAGGTCCGGCGTGACCGCGGGCACCCCGAGGGTGTGGCACTTGGAGCACCAGGTGGAAAAGAGTGCGCGCCCCGCTGCGATTTGTGCCGCCGTCCCGACTTGCGGCGGCGGTTGCCGGTACGGTTCCTGCGGTCGTGGCGGCGGCAGCGGCACGGCAGACCCGCCGAGCTTGAGCACCAGGATGCGCCCCTCATTCATGTACTTCATGGCGGCCGTGCCCTGGTAGGAATACATCACGCTCCCGCCATGACCCTGCATGACCGCCACATACTGCGTCCCATCGATCTCGTACGTCATGGGCGCCGCCATGGTGGCCGTGCCAGTGTCAAGCGTTTTCAGAACCTTGCCGGTGTCCGCGGCATAGGCGACGAACTGGCCATCCCCGCGGCCAGCAAAGACGAGGTTGCCAGCAGTGGACAGGGCGCCGCCCTCCAGCACGAAGTAACCCTCGGACGTTTGCTGTTGCCACACGGTTTTCTGATGCACGGGGTCCCAGGCCTTCAGCATGGCCTGGATCCGGGGTTGTCCATCGGGCCGCCGATCGGGAACGTTCGGCAGAGCACCGAACAGGGGTGAGACGTCCTCCGGCCGATAGTCCCGGTCCGGCGTCGCGAAACCCGGACCGGTCCCGCCGTCGACATACTTGACGGTGGCACCCGGATTCGTCTTGAGGTTGACGATCAGGTTGGGCACTTCGAGCGTGGGAATGTAGACGAGGCCCGTGTGCGGATCGAAGGACATGGGTGCCCAGCTGTGCGCTCCCTGAGGGCCCGGATAGATGAGGATCGGCTGATTGGAATAATCCGCGTCTTTCCGGATGATCGGCCGGAATCGCGCCGTCATCCCCTCGGACCAGTTGATATAGCTGAACGGTTGCGCCGACAGGGGGTGGCCGGTGACGCGGTCGAGCACGTAGAAGTAGCCGTTCTTGTTGGCCTGCAGGAGCGCTTTGCGCGTCCGACCGTCGATGGACAGATCCGCGAGCACGAGCTTCGCATCCGCATCGTAGTCCCAGATGTCGCCCGCCGTGGTCTGGTAGTACCAGGCCATGCGGCCGGAAGCGGCATCGAGCGCGACGATCGATGCCGTGTATAGCCGGTCGAGCGTGCGTCCCGCCGCGTGCCGCGCACTCAGGTACGGCGCGGCATTACCGGTGCCGATGAAGACGCGATTCAGCTCGGGATCGTAGCTCATCCCGTCCCAGACGGTACCTCCGCCGCCGTAGGCCGGGTCACGCTCGGGGTCCCAGGTGCTTTCTGCAGCCTTCATCTCAGGCGTTGGGTGCTCATCGCCGCGCTTCGGCACGGTATAGAATCGCCACTTGAGCACGCCCGTCTCGAGATCGTACGCGGACACGTAACCTCGCAAGCCCCCGCGGCCGGTATCGCCGCCGCTGTTGCCCACGATGAGGACCCGGCCCGCGACGAGCGGCGCACCGGAGCACGCATAGGTGGGGCCTTCCGCCGTGGCGACTTCCCAGAGCGTCGCGCCGGTGCGCGTATCCAGCGCATAGGTTCGACAGTCGAGCGCCGAGACGTAGAGCTTGCCTCGCGCAAGCGCAACGCCTCGATTGGCGACATCGACGTTGGAGTAGCGCGCCACCTGACCGTCGCTGTGCGGATCGAAGCGCCACGTGAGCGCTCCGCTCACTGCATCGAGCGCATAGACAGCGCCCCACGGGCCCGAGGTATACAGGACGCCGTCGGCGACCACGGGCGTTGCCTCCATGCCCCGGTAGGTGCCCGTCTTGAATTCCCAGGCAAAGCCCAGATCCTGCACGTTGCCCGCGTTGATCTGCGCGAGCAGGGAGTAATAGCCGGTCTCGTTCGGCGGGCTCGCAGCACGACAACCGCCCGGCATGACGAAGCACAGGCCGACGGCCAGCAGCTCCACCGTGATCGATGCTCGTGTCATGCCGGGCTCGGTCCCCATGCGCTATTTCCTATCCGAAGAAAATCGTGCACCAAGAGTGCACGAATGCTGCGCTAATTCGGGGCGCGTTGCGCGAGTTGCGCGATCATCTTTGTAGTCGTCGCGACGATTTTTTTATTACACGAATTACGCGGCCAAAGTCAACTCAGAAAAGTAAGGCACCTGGCTATCTCATATCAAGACTGCGCCTGGAATCGGCGTCGCGGCCCGCGTCACCTCACAGATCAGACTTGCTCATGCAGACCGACGCCAGCCGGGAGATCCTTCGCCATGCGTCGCTCATCCTTGGTGATGATCTCGAGTAGCGCCGGAATGCCCTTTGCGTTTTGCTCCAACGCACGCTCGATCGCAGGAACAATCTCCGTTACTCTCTCAACTCGCTCTCCGTAGCCGCCGAAAGCCTTGGCGATGGCGGTGTAGTCGCCGCCCAGTTTCTCGATCTGGTATTTCCTCGCAGCGTTCGGGTGATATTCCGCGTAACCGGACATTATCGAGTTCTTGAGTACGATAGTCAGCGTGCCCAACTCGCAGCGAACTGCCGTCTCGAAATCCATACCGGCCATACCGATGGCGGCATCACCCATGATATTCACACAATTCCAGTCGGGCTTAGCGAGCTTGGCCCCTTGTATCAGCCCCAGCCCCATGCCGAGCTGCGTGGTCTTTCCCCAGCCCATGTAGCCATGTGGCACGATCGCCTCGTAGAACGGCGTGATCTGATCGCGAGGGCTGCCGGCATCGTGCGTCAGCACGGTTTTGGAACGATCCACGGTGCGCATCAGATCCCAGACGACGCGGTATGGATTTATCGGCTCCTCATCCGAAGTCAGCATCGGCATCCACTTGTCCAGGAACGCGTTCTTCTCCGCCGCTGCGCGCTTGGCGACCTCGGGACGTCGCATGCCCTTGCCGCCGGTTTTCTGTCTGACGGCGGCAACCAGCGCCGCGATGGAGGGCTTGGCATCTCCGATGACGCCCAGATCGATTGGATAACTCTTCGAGATGTCGCCTTCCCAATTGGTCAACTGCACGAACTGGCGTCCTCTCACGGGGAACGGAGTGATGTAGTCCGAGGTCGTGAAACTGGTGCCCAATCCTAGGTAAACATCTGCCGTCTCCAGGAACCGGTTGACCGCATCGGTGCGTGCCCCGCCTGCGCAACCGAGCGACATCGGATGATTCTCGGGAAAGCAACTCTTGCCGTTCAGGGTGGAAATAACCGGCGTGTCGGTCAGCTCGACGAGCTCTAACAACTCGTCCCACGCTTCGGCGTAGAGGATGCCCTGACCCGCGATGATCACCGGATTTTTGGAGGCGAGCAGGATGTCGGCAATTGCCGCGATTTCGGTCGCACCGGCACAAGGGGCCGAGCGGCGTTGGACCTTGTAGGTGTCCAACAGCGCAGGGTCAACCTTCGCGGTGAAGATGTCGATCGGCACCTCAAGGGTGACCGGACCCGAGCGCCCGTTTCTCAATATCGCGAAGGCGTTCTGCATCATTCGCGGGATGCACGCGGCCTCATAGACCATCTCGCACCACTTGTTGATCAATTGCAGGTTGCGCGCCGCGGCGTAGTTGGGCGCAATGCCCTGGTCGGCTCGGCTATAGCCGCCAGGGATGTGCAGAACCGGCACATTGTCCGCATAGCACTGCGCCACGGCGCCGACCGCATTCTCGGAGCCCGGGCCATACTGAACCGTCGTGCAACAGATCTTGCGGCCCCCGGTCATCCGCGCGTAGCCGTCGGCCATATGCAGTGCGTGGCGCTCTTGACGAACGATCAAAGGGCGCAGGCCGAGTTTGGCGGCAGAGTCGATGAGGTCGCTATGGGGAAAGGCGGGAATGAATTCCACGCCTTCTTTCTGCAGAATCGCCGCAATCAGATCCGCACCGTTCATGTTCCCGTTTTCCTCGTTTAGGCCGCCTGCCGTCGGAGCAGACTAGTGAAGCGAGCTACGGGGCATTTGACATCCCCGGCCCTAGGGCGAGATCTGACGAGCGACCGCGTCCGCTCGGGCGGCACTCGAACCAAGCCGCCGCGGGCGCGGCTCGCTTCCCGAGGCCGTGAGGTCGAGCGGGTACGACTCTGGCGGAGTGGGAATGAATCGCGAAAATCCCTCGCGGCGAAATGCCGCCATGAACTTGCTGGGCGACTGGCCGAATTCGGTCTTGAAAGCGCGGGAGAAGAGCGACAACGCCGTGAAGCCACAACTCATCGCGACTCCGGATATCGGCTGCGCGCCCTGGTACAGGAGCGTACGCGCATGCGTCAACCGCAAGCGTTGATAGTAACGCATCGGGGAGGCGCCGAACCGGTGTTTGAATGCGCGCGTGAGCTGGCGAGTCGAACACCCGGAGTGGCGGGCGAGCTTGCGCAGGCTGACCGGCTTGTCGACGGTACGCTCCATCAGAGCGACTACCTCGTCGACTCGAGGGCGTCCATGGCTGCGCTTCGCCGAAATCTGCGTGTGCTCCGATCCTGGAGATGCCAGGGCAGATAGATGAAGATCGCTTTCGATCCTGCCGGCCACGAGTTCGCCAATCCGCGTTCGGGTAATTGCAAGAATGAGGCGAATAACCAGCGCGCCTGCACCGCAGGTCATGAGCCTCGTCGATATCGAGACGGGCTCATCGACCACCGCGATGCAGGGATACTTGTGCTGGAACGCGCTCCTCGACTCGAAATGAATGGCCGTCGCCTGGCCCGCCAGGACGCCCGCCTCGGCCAGAACGAAGGCGCCGCTATCGACGGCACCGAGCACCGCGCCTTGGCGACCAAGGCGTCGCAGCAGCGCCTTGATGTTGGGATGACACTGCCGATCCGGGTCATAGCCCGCGATGACGAAGGCGTAATCCAACTTCTGGATGTCCTTCGCGGCCACCGTGATCAGGGACATCCCATTACTGGCGGCCACCGGCAGGCCATCCTCGGATATGAATACCCAGTCGAACATCTTGTCGTTCGAGTATTTGTTCGCCAACCGCATAGACTCGGCGGCGAGCACGGCCCCATAGAACGGATACATTTCCGTCAGAATGAGCCCCACACATGTGACACCATGGCGATCGAACGACATACCGCGCACCTCGTGGCTTGGAGCACACCTCGCGACCCGTGAATTGGGATTATAGGAGTGTACATAAAGCTCATTTGGCATTTCCGGACACACAGATGTCTATTTTTGCCTAATGCGCCCGCAGAGGCGTCGCATGGCCTTGCCAGAGCCACCGTTTCTGGTCGAAGTGCCGCGATTTATTTCACTGCACTTGGGCGCGCTCAAGAAACACTCTATGCGACGGCGGAGACCTCGAGCGCCACTTTTTTGACGAGATTGAGCGTGCGCTCACCGCGTGATAGTTTCCGCGAACATGGAATACGGGAGCCCATGAATGAAGCAACGTGTGGCGATGGTAACGGGCGGCGGGCGGGGGATCGGGCGCGAGGCGGCGCTACTGCTGTCGGCAGCTGGAGTGCGCGTGATGGTGGTAGCGCGCAGCGAGGCAGAGCTCGCCGCGGTTGGTCTTGAGTATGTCGCGGCCGACCTCGGCACCGCCGAGGGCTGCGCTTTAGCCGTTACCGAAACTGAGCGGCGACTCGGGCCCATTGACGTGCTTGTCGTGAACCACGGCATCGGCTCGGTCCACGAGCGGCTCGTGTGGGAACAGGACCCCGAGGTTTGGCGTGAGACAATGCGTATCAACCTCGACGGTCCGTTCGAGCTCACTCGACTGACCGTAGGCGGTATGTGCACGCGCGGCTTCGGCCGGCTCGTATTCACCAGCTCGACCTCGGGCGAAAAAGCGGGACGGTCCGTCAGTGCCTACACCGCTTCAAAGCACGGGGTCATCGGACTTGCGCGCGCGGTTGCCCAGGATGCCGGGCCGTTCGGAGTCACATCCAACGCAGTGCTGCCTGGCTGGGTGCGAACGGCAATGGCCGAGCACTCGGCGAAGATAACGGCCGAGCGACGCGTCATCAGTGTCGAGCAAGTGTGGCACGAGCGTGCTGCGAGCTACCCGCAGAACCGGGTACTGGAGCCTCGCGAAGTCGCGCAGGTGATTGCGTTCCTCTGCAGCGATGCTGCCGGAGGGGTGAACGGGGAGGCGATCACCGTAGCTCTTGGCGGCTTGTGGTAGGGGCTCGGATCGCGCGGTGGGCATCAGCCCGATGATCTGGCGTGCTCATCACTTCGCGTCTGTACCCAACACCGCCTGAGTCCCGTCGCGGTGTGCTTTGAGATCATCCCGTGCCCGAGAGCGAATGAACTGGTACAACTCGTCCACTTCGCCGTCGCTGACGTCATCAAACCGCGGCATACTCCTCACATCCGAAAGGCCTTGTTGCAAAATTCGCCGCATCGTATCGCGGTCGAATGTGGCGGCCGATCCGCGTAGGTCGGGCGCATTACCGTTCGCCACAGCAGAATCGCCATGGCACTGCGAGCACACCTCGCCATAGAGAACACCACCGGCTGCGACCTTGTCCGTACTCAACTGAAGCGACGGATCGTCTAACGGTGTCACCTGCTTGATCGGAAGCGGAGCGGTAGGCAAGTGCGCCACGCCGCCCAAAGCGAACACGAGAAGTCGCCTGGGCATCCCCCATTGCCAGCCCTCGTAGCCGGTGCTCACGCTTTCCCCGGCCGCGCCGCCGTATCCCGCCAACACGGCCACGAATTGTCGGCCGGCAACGCTGTAGGTAATGGGCGCAGCCTCAATGCCCATATGTGCTTCAAATGACCAGAGTTCCTTGCCGGAGTCCGCGGCATAGCTTTTGAAATTACCATTCGTCAAGCCCTGGAAAACAAGGTTTCCCGTTGTCGTCAGAGTGCCACCATTGAACTCAGAGGGCTGAGCCACCTGCCATGCTGGCCGACGCGTTACCGGGTTCCAAGCCATCAGCTCCCCTCTCGCTGTGGGACTCGCCGTTCTAGTAACTGCATCGACGCCCTCCACCGGAAACGTGCGATCCAGAACTTCATGAAGCGCTTCCTCCGCGGCCTTGGATGGGCTGAACACGGACACCGTTCGAATCACAGGGAAGTAAACGAGTCCGGTCACATCGTTGAACGACATCGACTGCCAGTCGTGCGCCCCCATCAGACTGGGTTCTACGACAATACGACGTTGCCCGTAGCGGCTTCCCGTCACTTCTTCAGGCCTGCCGGTCTTCAGATCGACGCGAGTTGCCCAACTAGCTGGCACAAACTTATCTGCCGCAATCAGCTTGCCATCGATACGATCGATGACGTAAAAGAATCCATTCTTATTGGCCTGCATCAGCACCTTGCGTGATACTCCGGCGATCTTCAACGTCACAAGCGTGATGTCCGATGTGGCATCGAAATCCCATACATCGTTGGGTGTCGTTTGATAGTGCCAGCGATACTGGCCGGTTTCCGCATCGAGCGCGACGATCGAGGCGGTGAACAGGTTGTCGTCACCGGCACGTGCCCGGACCTTGGCAGACCAGGGGCCTGCGTTGCCAGTGCCCACGTAGACCAATCCGAGTTCTTCGTCGTACGTGATAGCATTCCAGGGAGTTCCGCCGCCTCCATATTTCCACCATTCGCCCGACCAGGTCTTGGCGGCCCGCGCCTGTGTGGCATCTTCGAATCCCTTGGCAGGATTACCTGGCACCGTGAAAAAGCGCCACACAATTTTCCCGGTCTCGGCGTCCACCGCTGTCACCGAGCCGCGTCCGGCAAAGTCGGAGCCCGATGTACCCACGATGATCTTGCCATCGAGTACCCTTGGCGCGCCCGTCGACAACGTCCTTGTGTTGGGAATGAGGAATTTGACGGACCAGAGGACGTCGCCGTGCCTCGCCTCCAGCGCTACCAGCCGTCCGTCTTTGGTAGCTGTATAGATCCGCCCTTGCCAATACGCGATTCCCTTGTCGGTCGCATAGGTTCGCGGAATTGTGCGCGCATTGGCATCGTCCGGCCGGACCTCGAAGCTCCACAGTGCACGACCACTCACGGCGTCGAATGCATATACGGAGCCTGTTCCACCGTTTGCATAAAGAATCCCATCGATCTCGAGGGGCGTACCCTCGAGCACGCCCGACTCGTTCTTCAAGTCGGCGCACCACACCAAGCCTAGCTGTGACACATTGCTCGCGTTGATCTGCGTGAGGTGACTTTCGCGTGTCTCTCTCGAGTCGAGGCCGAAGCGGGGCCAATCGCCAGGGTCGAGCGTGGAATCCGCTCCGGCGTTACCGATTAGAGCGGCGAAAAGACAGACTGTCGTTGCGATGCTCGACGGATATCTGAACTTCCACGACGGACGAGAACAACGCCTCCCCATGGGGTATACGTCGCGCAGAACCGCGCGCACAATAATT
>Ga0302324_100019575_pt1 | contig 13282 bp, 14 predicted proteins | sample Palsa_T0_1_FD_201949 | JGI IMG/M metagenome (GOLD analysis project Ga0302324, IMG submission 201949) | Peat permafrost microbial communities from Stordalen Mire near Abisko, Sweden - Palsa_T0_1 | ecosystem: Environmental > Terrestrial > Soil > Palsa > Peat permafrost | place: Sweden: Abisko...
CGAGGAAGCTCACCTGCTTGGTTTGCAAATTGGCGATGGTGGTCCGTTCCGCCAAGGGGTAGAGATAGTAGTCGCCCAGGCGTTCGCGGCTACCGCTTTCGGTACCGGCCTGCTGCAAGGTGGGGCGAGGCGGCGGCTGACGATAATAATTCGCCTGTCGGACACCTGCGTCGACCTCGGAAGGGGAGCCCGCGACGAGCAGAGTTTGCGCATCGTCGTAGGTCACCCCGCTCGTGTTGGTCAGCGTCACCCATCCCTGCACGTCGATTTTGCCGTCGCCTTCGTTGTACAGCGCCACATAGTCCGCCCGCCAGCCCAGGCCTGGGGTCAGGTAGCTCAGGGTGGCGGCCCGGGTACCGGCATGGCCGCCGATGATGGTGACCGACAGGGTCGGATGCGCGCGCAGGTTGTCCGGCACCTTGTCGAAGATCACGCGCACCGGCAGGCCATCGTCGCGCAGCACCTCGATGCGCTGCCCGATCTTCAGCACGACGCCGCCGTTGGTGGCGAGCACTTCGGCTTGTTCCCGCGTTTCGGCGCCGGTAGCCGGATTGACGCGCACGATGGTGACCTCGTGGCCCACCGCCTTCTCCATCAGCTTGGAGGGAGTCAGTAGATCGAAATCGAAGTTCTGCTCGACGATGCTGATGTCGCTGGCTGCGAGCGCGGCGGTTTCGGGACGGATTTGCGCCGAGACATCCTGGAATTCGATGCGCTGGCGGCCGCCCTTGACCTCGATGTCGCGGCGATCCTGCACCAGCGCCAGATCATCGGAGTAAATCGTGACCGATAGAGTCCTGTCGGCAGCCGCCGCCGGGGAGGGCACCGGCAGCCACAGGAGCCAGCCGATGATGAGGAGACGTGTATGCAATCAGGTCTCCAATGTCAGATCCGGATCAGCGCATCGAGACCCGAACGCGCGCGTCCGAGCTTGCTTCCATCCAAGACTTGATCCGCTTGGCGTCCGCGACACGGGTGTACCTGCCCAGCGAGTCGAGCAGCACGATGACCACCGAACGGCCTTCGATGACGGCGGACATGACCAGGCACTTGCCGGCCTCGGTGATGTAGCCGGTCTTCTGTACGACGATGTTCCACGCCGGGTTCGCGACCAAGTTGTCGGTGTTGCGGAATTCGACCATGTGCCGGCGGACTTGCACGGCATAGTGGCTGTCGGTCGAATATTCACGAATGCTGGGGTTGTGCGAGGCGGCGATCACCAGCTTGGACAGGTCCTCGGGGCTGGCCACATTCTCGCTGGAGAGGCCCGTGGGATCGACGAAGTGGGCGCTGGTCATGCCGAGCGCCGCGGCTTTGGCATTCATGGCCGCAACCAGCGCGGGCGTGCCGCCGGGGTAATTGTTCCCCAAAGCATGCGCCGCTCGGTTTTCCGACGACATCAGAGCCAAGTGCATCAAGTCGCCGCGCGACAGCGTGGTGCCGACGGTAAGGCGCGAAGAATCGCCTTTCAGTAAATTGCGGTCGGCATCGGTGATCCGAATCATCTCATCGAGAGGCTGTTTGGCATCGAGAACCACCAGGGCGGTCATCAGCTTGGTGATGGACGCAATGGGCGCCGGCACGTCGGGATGGCGCGAGTACAGCACGGTGGAGTCGGTCTGGTCGATGACCAGCACCGAACTGGACTTCAATTTCGGGTCACGGACCGCCTTTGGGTCGTGGATGGGCTTTGCGCCGGCTTGGAATGCCAAAATCGCTAGAAACAGGCCGGTCAAGGTGCGCAGTGGCACGGACGGCTCTCTAAAATTGAACGCCATTGCTGTCTCGAGGTTCCGACGTAAGGCGGCAAGCTGACATATGTCATGCGCACCGCGACGTGATGCAGTGCTAACTTTGCCATTATTTTTTCGAAAGTCCAGCACATTCAGTTCGTTGCTTATACAACCTCAAGCATTTGCCTCGCTCCCGGGCGCCCGCCGCAGTTCCTTGTCCCGGTACATCTTGCGGTCTGCGATGCTGAGCAGTTCGCGTGCATCGCGCGAATCCTTGGGATAATTGACGACGCCGATGCTGACGCTGCAGCGGATCATGCGCGAGCGCAGATCGAGCGTGGTCTTATAGACATTGTGTCGCACGCGTTTGACCACGGCCTCCGCGATCTCCGGCGAGGCGCCCGGCAGCAGCACGGCGAACTCATCGCCGCCGAAGCGCGCGGCATAGTCGGTGCCGCGAATGCTTCTTTGCAGACACTGCGCCACCAGCGTGATGGCGCTGTTTCCCGCCTCGTGGCCGAAGGTGTCGTTGATGTCCTTGAGCTTGTCCATGTCTATCATCAGCAGCGCGTACACGCCGCGGCCGCGTTCCGCGGCGTCGTGTTCGCGCCGCCACACTTCATTGAACATGCGCAAGTTGTACAGACCCGTCAACGCGTCGGTCTGCGCCAGATTCTCGATCCGTTCGCGTGCCTCGGTGACATCCGCCGACAGCGTGGTCGTCAGATAGGCCACCAATAGAAACGGCGCCAATTGGCCCACGGCCTGGCTGGCATAGAACAGCGACATCACATCCAGGCCTGGGGTCGCGGCGGCGAGCAGCCAATGGCAGATCGCGACCACCGCCACTTGCAACAGAGTCACCAGCCGCCCGAGCGTGAGTGCGCTCAAGATGATGGGCAGCAGGTACAGATTCAGCAGCGGGCTGGAACTCTTGCCGCTGAACCACAACACCCCGGTGATGAAAATGAGCATGGACCAGGACTCGATCAGCAGCCGGGTCCGGGTCCGCCGCGGGAAGAACCGCCGGGCGCGAAATGCGACGATGGCCATCACGAAGGCGGCGAGCAGGCCGAGCACCGGCCATAGTTGCTTGGCCAGCCCCCCGGACCATACGAGCACCAAGGCGGCAAGCACCAGACACAATATCTCGATGGAACGAGTGCTGCGCACGCTCTAGTGGAATCGAGCCGATGCGGAGACCGATCCGCTGCCGCGGTTGGTGGGCAGCTTCAGCTCCTCGACCGCGCGCTTGACTTCGGGATCGCGCTGCAGCAGCGGCGCGTTGGCAGGCACCGGCACGCTGGGCGGTTTTGGATCGCGCTCCAGTTCGATGTCAGGGGCAATGCCACGGTGATTGATGGAAACTCCGGAAGGCGTGTAATAAAGCGAGGTGGTCAGCTTGAGGGCGCGGTCACCGGGCAGCGGAATGACAGTCTGCACCGAGCCCTTGCCGAAGGTGGTGCGCCCCATGAGCTTCGCGCGATGATTGTCCTTGAGCGCGCCCGCTACGATCTCCGCCGCCGACGCCGATCCGCCGTTGATCAATATCACGATGGGCGCACCATTCAGTGCGTCGCCCGGAGTGGCATCCATTTCAAATTTGGATTCCGGCGTGCGCCCCTTGGCGGTGACGATGACGCCCGAGTCGAGAAAGGTATCGGATACCGACACCGCCGCCTCGAGCACGCCGCCAGGATTATTGCGCAAGTCGAGCACCAAGCCCTTGAGCGGCGCGCCGTTATGCTTACGCAAGTCTTTGAGCGCGGCCTCCAGATCATCGCCGGTGGATTCGCTGAACTCGGAAATCCGTACGTATCCCATGCCCGGCTCGAGCAGTTCCGCTCTGACGCTGTGCAATTCGACACGCGAGCGCTTCAGGGTGAATTGCAGCGGTTCGGCGCTGCCCTCGCGCAGAATACCTATTTTTACCGACGTTCCCTCTTTGCCACGCATGCGCCCAATGGTATCCGCCAAAGTCGTGGTATTCACCGGGACGCCGTCGATCGTGGAGATGACGTCGCCGGGGCGAATCCCTGCAGCGGCCGCGGGCGAGCCCTCGAAGGGCGAGACCACCACGACCTCCTCGTCCTCCATGGACACCTCGATGCCCACGCCCGAGTATTGGCCCGTGCTCATGATCTTGACCTCGTCGTAGTCCTCCCCGTCGAGGTAGGCGGAGTAGGGATCCAGGGAGGAAACCATGCCGCGAATCGCGGCCTGCAGCAGCTGGTGATCATCCACGGAATTCACGTAGTCATGCTTCACGCGCTCGAGCACGTCGGCCAGGGTGCGGGCGTCCTGCCAGGGCAGATCGGCGCCAGGCGCCGCCTGCTTTTCGGATTTATTGTCGGGCTTATCGTCCGGTTTATCGGCGAGCGCGCCAGCCGCCGGGCTGAGCGCCAGGCCGATCGCGGCACCTACGCCCAGCAACCATACATAACGGGATTTGGTGACCATCGGCCCGCAGCATACGTGCGGCGGCGATCCGCCGCCAGCCGCTCAGGGATTGGTCTTCAGCCAGGCCTTGGGATCCACGGTTTTTCGCCCGTCGCGGATTTCAAAGTACAACTGCGGGGGGGACCCGCCGGCGTCGCTCAAGGCCGCGATCACATCACCCGGAGCCACCCAATCGCCCACCGATTTATAAAGCACCTCGGCATGGCCGTACAAAGTCATGTAGCCGCCGCTGTGGCCGATGATGAGCAAGAGGCCGAGGCCCTGCAGCCAATCGGCATACACGACCCGGCCGAAGAACGGAGCGCGCACCTTGGCGCCGCGCACCGCCTCTATCATCTCTCCGTTGGTGTGCTGTTCCTGATAGTGAGCGGTCACGCGTCCCTGTACCGGCCACGGCAGCTTGCCGCGCATCTGCTCGAAGCTCTGCGTTGAATCGACGGGAAAGTCCTGCAAGACTCGCGCGAGGTCCGCCACCAGCGACTCCACCGCCTGCTCCTCGCGCTTGAGATCGGCGAGCTGCCGATTGCCGCTCGCCACTTGCTGGGTGAGTGCCGCGAGCGCGGCGCCACGCTCGGCCCGCGCGTGTTCGAGCGCGGCCATCTCACTGCTGACGTCGTTTTCCAACGACGTCAGTTGCGCGCTTTGCTGATCGATTTCCGCGACCAGCTGTTGCAGCCGCAACACTTCGCCCTGGATCGCGTCGATTTTACCTCTGCGTTCCTCTGCGAAGTAGCCATAGTAGGTGAGCGTGCGGCCGAGGACGGCGGGGTCGCTCTGGTTCAACAATAACTTGAGCTGTTCCTGCCTGCCCATCATATAGGCCGCGCGCACCTGCGCCGCCAGCGCGGCGCGCTGCGCCTGCAGCGCGTTTTGCTGGGCCTGCTGGTCGCCGCGCAGCGCCGATCGGCGCTGCTCCGCCGTGAGTTCCGCGGCGCGCAGGGTATCGAGCCGCCGGCGCTTGGCGGTGATGACGAGCTCCGCTTCGCGCAGGCGTGCGCTCAACGCATCGCGTTCCTTGAGCTCCCCGCTCAGCCGAACGGTGAGCGCCGCTATTCGGGCGCGCACGGCCGCGAGCTTTGCCTTCGCCTGAGTGGGGTCCGTGGGCCTGGTCTGGGTGGAGTCGAGGGGCGCCGCCTGAGCCGAATCCGTCGGTTGCGCCGCCACCGAATCCGCCTTTTTGGCGGCGGCCGCCGCAATAACGGCGCAATACAGGACGGCGGCCGCAACGGCGGCGCATGAGGCTGTGAAACGGCGTTTACTGGTGAGGTTCATCTTATGGAGGGCAAGCATACAAGCCCTGTACCCGCTGCTATACTTACCGGCCCAAAAACCCATTGTAAGAGCCGCATGCAGCGACTGTTCGAGTTCATTGGCCATCATTATTACCTGGCTGGCGCAGCGGTGTTCGCCGCCGCGGCCGTGGCATTCTACGAGATTCGCGAGCGCATCCAGGCGTTTGCTGCGTTGAGTGCAACGCAGGTGGTGCGGCTCATGAATCAGGGCGCTTTGGTCATCGACCTGCGCACCAAGGAATCCTACGATGCCGGCCACATCGGCGATGCGCGCAATGTGCCGATGGCGCAACTCGAATCGCAGGCCGAGTCGCTGAAGAAATGGCGCGACAAGAACGTGATCACGTATTGCGACAGCGGTACCAGCGGTGCGAACGGCGCACGGGTGCTGATGAAGCTGGGATTCACCAAAGTGTTCAACCTACAAGGCGGCTTGAGTGCCTGGCAGAAGGACAACCTGCCCTTGGCGAAATCCCCGCAGGGCGGCCAAAGTGGCAACAAGGGAAACTCGAAGTGACTCAGCCCGCCGTGACCGTGTACGTCTCGGACTGGTGTCCCTACTGCGAGCGAGCCAAGGGGTTATTGGCCAGTAAGAATCTGGTTTTCAGCGAAATCAATGTCGAGGACGATCCGAAGTTGCGCGAGGAAATGATTGCGCGCAGCAATCGACGCACGGTTCCGCAGATTTTCATCGGCGACAGACACGTCGGTGGCTGCGACGATCTTTTCGAACTCGATCACAGCGGTGAACTGGATCGACTAATTCAGAGGGCTTGTTGATGAACGAGGTCAGAAATCCGGGTCCGGAGGCCAGCATCGGCGGCGTCCAAGTGAGCCTGCAAAGCGTTTACTTGAAGGACTGCTCCTATGAATCGCCGAACGGGCCGCGGCTGCCGAACAATCAGGCATGGGAGCCGAAGTTTCAGCTCAACATGAATACCGCCGCCGAGGAACTCGCGGCGGATGTCCGCGAAGTTCTCTTGACCATCACCTTGGAAGCAAAGCAGGGCGAGGCGACGCTGTACTTGGTCGAAGTGAAGCAGGCCGGAGTGTTCTCGATCGCCGGAGCGTCGGTGGAGGACTTGAAGCGCCTGATCGGCAGCTTCTGTCCCAGCGTTCTGTTTCCTTACGCCCGTGAAGTCATTTCGGATTTGATCATCAAGGGCGGCTTCCCGAATTTTCTGCTTCCATTAGTCAACTTCGATGCCCTGTTCGCTCAGGCATCGGAAACGCCGCAAGCCGGCCTCGTCAACTAAGCCGGATCCGGGAATGCAGAAACGGCGCCTAGAACCGATGACGGTGATCGGCGCCGGTTCCTGGGGCACGGCGCTCGCCATCCAGCTGGCGAGAGAAGGACACCCCACGCAATTGTGGGGGCGCGACGGCGCCCAGCTCGAACAGATGCGGCTCGCACGCCGCAACCGACGCTACCTGCCCGACGCGGAATTTCCCGCCACCTTGAGTGTGACGAGCGATTTGGGTCGAGCGCTCGATAAAGCACGCGATGCACTGATTGCGGTCCCATCGCACGCATTTCGTGCGACCTTGGAGAACATCGAGCCGCACCTGGGTCCGCACACGCGGATCGCTTGGGCAACCAAGGGATTCGAAGTCGCGACAGGCTTGCTGCCGCACCAGGTGGCGCAGCAGATATTGGGATCGCGCCCCGGAGCAGTGTTGTCCGGGCCCACGTTCGCGAAGGAAGTGGGCGCCGGCCTGCCGACCGCCATGACGGTCGCTTCCGGCGACGAACGCTTCGCCAAGGAGCTGGCGCTGAGCCTGTCGGGACCGAGTTTCCGGGCCTACACGCAATCCGACATCATGGGCGTCGAGGTCGGAGGCGCGGTGAAAAATGTCATCGCCATCGGCTCAGGCATCGCCGACGGCATGGGATTCGGAGCCAACACCCGGGTGGCACTGATCACGCGGGGCCTCGCCGAGATGATGCGCTTAGGGGTCAAGCTCGGCGCCTCCCGCGAGACCTTCATGGGCCTCGCCGGCCTCGGCGATCTCGTGCTCACTTGCACCGACGATCAATCCCGCAATCGCCGCTTCGGCATGGCATTGGGGCGCAGTGAGTCCCTGAGCGAGGCGCAGAGCAGCATCCACCAGGTCGTCGAAGGCTTGCCCGCGGCCCGTGCCGTGTACGAAGTGGCGCAACGCCTGGCAGTGGACATGCCCATATGCCAGGAGATTTACCGCATCATGCACGAGGGCAAGCCGGTCCGAGCCGCGGTACAAGCCCTGATGGGACGCGAAGTACGTTCGGAGACTGAATAAGGCTCGCGGATATATGAAGCGGCACTATGTCACCGCCGATGTGTTCACCGACCGCATGTTCGGCGGCAATCCGCTCGCCGTGGTCCTGGACGCCGAGGGGCTTACGACGGCCCAGATGCAGGCCATCGCGCTCGAGTTCAATTATTCGGAGACCACCTTCGTGCTGCCGCCGCGGGATTCGGCACACACGGCAGAGGTACGCATATTCACGCCCCGCACGGAAGTGCCCTTCGCCGGACATCCGAATGTGGGAACGGCCTTCCTGCTAGCGCGGGAGAGCGGGTACTCAGCGGCGGCGCTCGGCGGGGAGTTCGTTTTCGAGGAGGCTGCCGGTCTGGTGCCAGTGAGGCTGCTGCGCGATGGCGCCGTCGTCGCCGGTGCCGAGCTGCGCGCGCCGGAGAGCTTGTGGGACGCACCCTGGCGCGCGCCGGAGCCCCGTCGGAGACTTATATAGGCGGCCGCTGCGTACCCGTGCTCGAAGGCACCTTTGCCCTGTAGCGTAGATTTCGTTTCACGCTGGCGCTTGTCCCGCGAAGCCGATCTGACGCCACGCTTCGTAAGCGACCAGCGCCACGGCAGCGGCTTGATCAAATGCAACGCGGCGCCGGTGTTCGCGCACAATCGAATGAAGACGCGGGAGCGCTGTCGACAAGAGACCGGATCGCCTAGCTCATCGCTCCGCCGCTACCAGCTCGAACCCGTGGCGTCGCGGCGACCGCCAACGCGCACTCCCGACCCACTGATGCCGGATTGATTTGTACCGCCGCTGTCGACCCGATGCCGCCACCGGTGACCGTCGGCTCTCAGGAAGCCAAACGAGTCAATCGTCTACTCCACGCTCAGTTCAGGCGTTTCAGCGTCGAATCACAGACACCGTAGAACTGAGCGGTATCAATATCCTGTGTCCCGTCGTGCATCGAGAGGACGGCGGTGTGATGTCCCGCATTATCGAATCTTGAGAACATCGTGACTAGTGTAAGTGTTCCGTTAGCAGCCACGCCCGTGAAGTTGAGCCCGGAACTCGTCGTGGAAACGGTGACTGGCACCTGACCGGTACGTGAGCGGGCGACACTGCCAAGCATTTGCGCCGTGTCGGCCTCGTAATCAATCGATTGAAAATCGACAGGTCCGCCCTGCCAAGCTGCATCGCCAACCGTGAGTTTACCCTGCGGCCAACTGCCGCCATTTCCCGGTCCGAATGTGCAACGGATATTAGCGGAGGCTAGAAGATCATCAAGCGTGGGCGTTAGGCTTGAAGGTGTGGCGGATTGCGCGGCTTCAGCTACCGCAGAAGTTGATGGACGCTCTATGGATTTTGCGGCGGAATACAGCGGAGTCTCTCTGCTGCGCGCCGGATTCGGAATCCCAGATGCTATGTTGGTCGCCTGCACAGCACGCGCGCGGGCGGAATTCGCGGGCAAACTTTGCCTCGCCGATGTATCACTTTGTTGGGCGACGAATTCGCTGCGAGCGGAAGAACCGCTGGCCGGCCCAGTTGGGACAACGGGCGCGCGGTGCGCGAACCAGCCCCCAACCACGCCACCAACCGCACCAATGAAAAGCATCACAATCGATGAGCTTCTTTGTACGGGTGTCGTAGCCATGCGAGAAACCATGCCTATGCGCCGATTCGTTACCGCCAGCACGGCCTTGGGGCCGCGCGCGTTCAGTCTACCGCGAATGCGCGAACGTCAGGAATAGGGCAATCAAATGGGTGCTGGCAACGCCAGCTTTTGGCCGGGAACGTCGCGGAATGACTGGTGTCCGCCGGCCACAGCTGTCGTTCGAATGAAGGCATTTTACAAATGGGGGGTTGCTCTGGCATCACAACGGTCAAAGTCGAACCCAAGCGGCCCGCGGTGAGTGACTGCTACGAGGCGGGCATTTAGGGTGCACGACGCCGCAATACGTAGCTTATCTTCTCGTTTTCTTTTGCGCGGCGCCGTTGCCACAATCCCAAGAGAGCAAGAAGAATTAACGGACTCCCAATGAGTAGACCGCGAACTAAACCGTGCCAAAATAAACCCATTGATTACTCCTATCGCCCGGCAAATATATTCAATGGCATTTGTACGCTCCCTGCAATCCGGCTCGGTTCCGTATGGTTTAGTTTATCGCAGCGCGCGAATGGCCGCTTCGTGGGAGGCATTCGAATGTCTTCTACTTCCGCTCGTGCCCGACTGCCGCCCGATGCGAACAGGACGGGTGTCCATAATCCGGTCGTGAGTTCTAGTAATTGCGACGCTCATCCGCAACACTACTCATTTGAAGAGCGCCGCAATGCGCTCGGCGATCAAGCCCAAATGATCCGCCGTGGCTGGCACAAGACGCAAGCGCGTGAGCAGCACCGATTGCTCAACGAGACCCAGCGCCGCAGCCGCGCTTGCGAATTCCAGATCCTTCTCGCGCCCGGCACCGAGCTTACTCAACACAACATCATGTGGCTCCATGCAGTGCGCGACAATTTTTCCGACGGACACATCGATCGCGCGCGCTTGCCAGCCGTGCGGCGCGTAGGTCGGCGTTTTCATGGAGACGCCTTGTGCGTGATAGCCGTATTCGATATCGAAAGCACTCGATTCTCCGATGACATACGAGATCTGATCGGCCACACGCTCATCGCCGTCGTTTGGCGGGACGATATCGACATCGCGAGTGCTCGTGAGCACGCCTTCCGGCGGATCCGGCAGCACGGCCAAGATGGCGGACGAGCCGATGACGAAGACTTCCGTCAAAGCGAAGCGCTCGCCGACTTCAAGGATGATGTGTTGCAACTGACGGCGACGCAATGTCCTAACCCGCACGCGTCGAGTCGAAGATCCGTTGCCGCTCGGCGGGAGAGACGAACACACTCAAGGGCGACTCCTTGCGCAACGCGTTCGCCATCTCCGAAGACTCAGTCATTACCCGCACTGCCTCGACCAGGGGGCCTCGCAAGAGTTCGGACCAGCGATCGTGGTAGCGCCGGCCGTGCGGATTGGCCGCCCGCAGCTTGTCTAGACGTTCGAGCGCTTGAATCCGCAAGGCGGGTTCGCGCAAGAGTCGCTTGGCAACACTCTCATGCATGCGCCGCGAACGTAGGACCGCCACGTCGGTACGTGCACAAGCATGGTAGCGAGTGGCCCTCGCCTTACCTTCGCGGGTGAGCTCGCCACGCGTGCGCAGCGTATCGAGCGCGCGCCACAGCGTCGGCTGGCTGACACGCGGGCGCAGCTTCGCCATGAGTTCAGGTGCGCTCAGCCCCTCTTCGTGCAGTACAAGTAGGTTTAATACCTTGTTTTCTAAAGAAATATTCATGGGATTCGAGAGTTTTAAGAAATCTTATATGAATAGATATTGAATAGATTATGGGGCCTTCCTGTGCCCCCGTCCAGCGCACGCAGCTTGCCCGCCTGGCCACGCCGCCGTTCAATCGACAGACCCTGAGCCCCCAGAACCTCGCAAGTATTGCTCCGACTTGAAAATTGGCAGACGCGCAGACGGAAGGCATTTTGGGACGGGGAATTACCGCTTTTGGCAGGTGGTTGCCCGTGACGACCGTACTTCCAGTCTCGACCCCGATCCGGTCAGGCCGGCACTGACCGTGTTGTCGTCCTGATACGCAAATCGCTCGCCCTGGATTGCATACGCTTCCGAAATAAATTCATCTCGCTGTTTGAACATGTCTCCTTCCGGCAGCTTGCACACGTCGAGCAGGCGAGATTCCAGCGTTCTGTGACCTTCAAGCGAGCCGTCGGCATGGATATGGGCTATCTCGAGACCGGCCTCGCGAAGCTTGCGCGCAACCAGCAAGGTTCGGTGGCATTCCAGCGGATCTTTTTCCGCGCACATGAGAGCGATGCGGTGCTGCTCTATTCCCTTGGTGACACGATTTATTCCCTCGGCAAATTGCGGCTGCCTGGCCAAGCGGTCATATTGGACTTTGCCTTTCTTGTAACAGTCCGGATTTTCACTCCTGGCGCCCAACTCCCTGCCCAGGAAGACATATGCAATACCCATCCGTGCCAAAGCAGCTTTCAGCGGATCGCGGGAGTATTGCGGGGCGTAGCGGCTATAGGGATGCGAGCGCACGTCGCCGACGGCAGTAACGCCATGCCGTTGAAGAAGCGTAACGAATGTATCTATTGGGTGATTCGAATGGCCGATGGTGAAAAGCATGGGTCAGCCCGGTGCTTGGCCGACGAAATTCAGCTGCCGCCAGGCTTCGTAGGCTACCAGCGCGACGGCATTGGATAGATTGATGCTGCGGCTCTGTGGTTGCATGGGAATGGACACGCAGTTCTCGCGCCCGACTCGAGTCAGCACAGCGTCCGGCAGCCCGCGGGTTTCGGGACCAAACAGGAAGGCATCGCCGGCGCAGTATTGGACATCGCTGTACCTGCGCTCGCCACCGGTCTCCACTGCAAAAAGCCGTGCGTTGGCGAGCTCAGTCAAACCCGCGTCGAGATTTCGATGCACTTTCACGGTTGCAAGATCGTGATAGTCGAGGCCGGACCGTTGCAAGCTCTTATCATCCAGACGAAACCCCAATGGCTTGATCAGATGCAGAGAGGCGCCGGTGTTGGCGCATAGACGAATGACATTGCCGGTATTACCCGGAATCTCCGGCTCGAACAGCACGATATGAAACATTTACGGCATCATTTATCGACAGTCGGCGGCAGCGGCTCGAGAATCACGCGCTGTGTCGGATAGTCGAAGTCGACGCCCGTACGGCGAAATTCTTCGATGATGCGAAAATTCACGGTCTGCTGCAGATCGAGCAATGGATTGAGACTGGGTCGCTGCGCGAAGTAGGACAGTTCGAAGTGCAGGGCCGAATCGCCGAGAGTCTTCAAATGACAGCGGTCGAAACGCGCGTTCGGCTGCTCGCGGACGATGCCTTCGAGCATCTTGGGAATGGCCCGAAGCGTGTCGGTGGGCGTGTCGTAGTTCACGCGGATGGTCGTGAGCGCGCGCTGCTCCAAGGCGCGGCCGTAATTGCGCACGCGGCTTTTCAGAATGTCCGCATTCGAAAGAATGATTTGTTCGCCGCTGTCGCTGCGCAGCCGCGTGGTCTTGATGCCGATGTGCTCCACTTTGCCGGCGTACGCATCGATCTCCAGGCGGTCGCCGGTGGCGAAGGGCTTGTCCAACGCGATCGACAGCGAGGCGAACAGATCGCCCAGCACGTTTTGCAAAGCCAGCGCCACTGCGACGCCACCGACTCCGAGCCCCGCCAACAGCGCGGTGATGTTGACGCCGAGGTTGTCGAGCGCCACCAGAACCAACAGCGACCAGATCAGTATACGCGCGACAAAATTGATGATGTCCAGCGACCCGGCGAACACCTTGTCCGCGCCCCGCTCCAGTTCCTTCGTTTCCAGGTAGAAGCGCACGGCCCGGCCGGCCCACAGTCCGACCTGCAGCAGAATTAGAATCAATACGATGTTGGCAACGGCGTGCTGAACCCTCTCCGGCAGCGTGAGACTGGCTTGCGCGGCATCGATCGCGATGGCGATGAACAAGAATTGCTTG
>Ga0302324_100019576_pt1 | contig 13282 bp, 7 predicted proteins | sample Palsa_T0_1_FD_201949 | JGI IMG/M metagenome (GOLD analysis project Ga0302324, IMG submission 201949) | Peat permafrost microbial communities from Stordalen Mire near Abisko, Sweden - Palsa_T0_1 | ecosystem: Environmental > Terrestrial > Soil > Palsa > Peat permafrost | place: Sweden: Abisko...
CGAACCCCCATAACTCCATACGCGCGTCGCTGGCAGGTCGCGATGCAATTTCACCTGCATTTCCCGCATCGCCATCCGGTAATAGGGAACTTGCACCGCGGCGTTCGCCGGACTCGGCCGCTTCCCACTACTCTTCGCCACCGGCATAATTGGCAGCGCATCGACCCATGGCTTCAGCGAACTGGCGTTCAGCGAAGCGGCAGCCACCTGCGATTCCCCTGAGACGGAATGCCCTGTAACAACGGCTCCCGCCATCCACAATCCCGTTTGGCCCAGGAACCTGCGACGACTAATCAATCCAAGAAACCTCAAATTTCATCATAGGCAAGAAATTGGGGGCATGAACGCAAAACCACCCATGCCCCCGATTGCAATCAAGCACTGCTTTTCAGCAATGCGCTAGGGTACCGGCAACGGAACCGGCGGAGGAGTCGTCACCGGCTCGCCCGTCGTCGGCGAAAGGTAAATCACCGGCGCTTTCGCACCGCTCGTGAAATCGAACATGAAGTTCAATTCATTCGCCCACGGATCGAAGGAACCATTGGCAATGCGTTCGCTGCCCAGCCAGTTGTTCTCGATAAAGTGAATCACCGAAGACTGGTCGGTCACCGTATGGTCGACAAAGTTCTGCCGCGCATAGGGCGAGATCACCAGCAGCGGAAGCCGCGGACCAAAACCGCAACGGCCCTGAGCATGTTCGACCCCTGGAGTGATGCCCGGAAGAATGTTCTGACTCGTCCCGCAGACGCCCGGGCCATTGAGAGCATCCGCCGCGCTAAGTGAGGAATTCACGATCGGAGGCATCTGGTGGTCGTACCACCCGTCGGAATCGTCATAAGCGATGATCACCGCCGTGCTGCTCCAGTCAGGCTGCTGTTCCAGGAAGTTGATCGTGTTCACCACGAAGTCCTGTTCGTCCAGAGGATCGGAATAACCCGCATGACCGTCCTGGAATCCAGGCGCCTTCAGATAGCTGACCGCCGGGAAATTCCCAGCCTTCACCGCATCGAAGAAGTCGTGAATGTCGTACTGGTGGTTCGCCGCGTCGCCAGCTTGGCCGATCGTCGCCACCGAAGCAGGCCGCGTATGCTTCAGGTTCTGCGTCGAAGCATAGTATTGGAACGGCTGATGGTGCGGAACATAGTCGACCTTCTTCGTCGCCGTTACCGCCGAGGTCGTGCTCCGCGCGCAACCCGTCGTGCCGTTCGAGTTGGTGATCGTCAGATCGAAGCCGCCCGAGAAAAAGCCCCAGGAAATACCCTTCGCATTCAGCAGGTCGCCAATGTTTTTGCCCGACATCGCCAGATTCGTCGCGCTCGAGCAGACATCGCCTGCCGGGTCGGCGTCGCTCACCAGCGTCAGACCACCGTAACCGTCATCCACTGTCGAGGATTCAGCCCCGTTCACATCGATCACGCCGTTCGTCTGTCCCGAAATCACATTGAGAGCGCCATCCGTTGAAGGTCCGAAGTTCGTCCCATACGAGTTGTCGCTCATCGCGAAGTGCTGCGCATAGTTCCAGTACGCGGTCACCGTGTTGCCGTCGTAATAGCCCATCACCAGGCCGGTCGTGGTCGCGCCCGCTGGCGGCGGTCCGGCCGTCCCGGTATAAGACGGGAAAAGATCCATCAGCCCGCCATGAAACGCCTCTTGCTCGGGAGTATAGTCATGGTCCTGATCGGCGGTCGCTGCCTGTGAACGATCCAGGCGGAAGGGGTTGGATGCGCCCGAACCATTGATCGGGCTCAGATTAGGGTTCACCGTCTTGAGCCAGTTCGTCAGGCCATTCACTGTCGGCGTCGACGGCAGCGGATTGAACACCGGCTCTCCTGCAGGATTAGTCGCATTCGGATAGGTGCCAAAGTAGTGATCGAACGACACATTCTCCTGGAAAATAATTACGACGTGCTTGATCGGGGTGCTGGTAGGGTAGTCGTTCGATGTCGCGTGCGCCGACATTGGGGCTGCGAACTGCCCGGCAATGAGCACTGAGGCCATTGACCATGCAACTAGTTTTTGCATTACAACTCCTTTGGACCAATGATTTGGCCGCGTAAAAACTATTACTTGGGAAATGTGAATGTAAGATGATTGCAATATGACGGCTCCGAAAATACGGTGGAACCTCGAATCTCACCCGTCTTCACCCCATCCGCTTCCCCCTCCCCGTCTTTGGCACCGAAGCCTCTGCCAGGCGCTGTGGCGAGATTACGCGAGAGACTCGGCTTTCCGATCTGCTAGGATGCAGCCCAGAGCCTAGCTCCGCATGCGCCGAAACCGCCTTCAATTCGTGCTGCTCGCCCTTGTCGCCATTGCCTCGCTGACCTACTACCTCGCCTCGGCGTCGGCCGTGCTCGAACAACTCTACGGCGACCGGGTCGCGCGCAATCCCACCTACCACGGCTTCCATCTGCAAGCGGTTACCGGGCTGACTCCAGAAGCAAAGTCGGCCGGCGTCTCGATGGGCGACAGCGTGCTCGCCATCGATGGCCGTCCCTTCACCGGCTACAGTGTAATGCTGGAGGAATTGCGCAAGTCCCACGCCGGGGACTTGATGCAACTCACCATCCAACCGGAAAATGCGGCGGGCGCGCCGCGCACCGTTTCGGTACAGCTTGCGCCCGTCTACGCCACGCGTCCCGGCTTCCTGGAGTTGGCGGCAAGGGTTTTCTTCCTGCAGATTCTCTTCCCCCTCGGCTGTCTGCTGCTGGGCCTCTGGGTCGTAGCCGCGAAACCGCGCGACAAGAACGCCTGGTTCCTGCTCGGAATCATGGAATACTTCCTGATCATCTTCGGCGAGAACCAATTCTGGCCGGGGCCGCTATTTGCCTTCACCGGCATTTGGGGCGACATCGGCGCGGCCGTTGGACCGATGAGCATCATGCTCTTCGGGATTTACTTCCCCGACCGGTCCAGCTTCGATGTCTCCGCGCCATGGATCAAGTGGGTTCTCGGAGGGCTGCTTACCGTTTTCCTTCCCTTCCTCATCTTCTACAGCTTCGGCTTTGCGTTCTCCTTCCGATCGATCGTCTGGCTCGCGCCCCGCCTCGCCCCCGTCCTCAAAGCGCTCCAGCTGGTGGTCATGGTCGCCATCGGGCTTTATTTCGCATGCCTGGGCCGCAAGGCGGCGGCCGCGATGTCGCCTGGCGTCCAGCGCCGGCTGGGTATTCTTTACGCCGGCTCGACGATCGCCAATGCCCCGATGTTCCTGGTCGTTCTCTACTCCATGTTCACCGGCCGCGACCTCGGCAATGGCGTCCCGCCCTATCTTTTCTTTGGGGCGTTGCTCGTTTTCACCCTATTTCCTATTTCGCTCGCCTACGTCGTCGTCGTCCATCGAGCCATGGACCTCCGCATCCTCATTCGCCAGGGGACCAAATACGCGCTCGCTAAATCTTCACTATGGTTCCTCCGCGCGTTGACCGGATTCCTGCTCGCGCTCGCCGTCATGCATGCGCTTCGCCACCATCCGGTCAAGCTTGAGGACGCCACGCTTGTTGTCGCCCTCGCCTTGCTCCTGCTGGTCGTCCGCTTCCGCACCACTAAAGTGCTCTCTTCCTGGATCGACCGCAAGTTCTTCCGTGAAGCCTACTCCACCGAGCAAGTCCTCGCCGAGCTCGCCACCCAGGCCCAGGGATTCGCCGAGACCCCGGCCCTCATTCACACCGTCTCCGACTGCATTTCCAATGCCCTCCACGTCGACCGCATCGCGGTCCTGCTCCGCTCCGGCGACACCTTCCGCCTCCAATATGCGACCGGGATAGAACCCGCAGGCGAACTCCTCCTGCCCAACAATTCCGAAACCATCGCCAACCTCAATCTCGTCAAAAGTCCCGCCAACGTCTACCTCGACAACCCCGATTCCTGGCTCCTCGCTGCTACCGACGCTGAACGCTCTGCGTTACGCAACCTCGGCGCCGAAATGCTCCTGCCCCTCCGCGGACGCAACCGCCTCCTTGGCGTCATGGCGCTCGGCCCCAAGCGCAGCGAAGAAGCCTATTCCCGCAGCGATCGCGCCCTGCTCCAATCCGTCGCCGTCCACACCGGCCTCTCCATCGAAAACAGCGAACTCCTCCATTCACTCGCTGCCGAGGCCGCCCAGCGCGAACGCATCAACCACGAAATCGAAATCGCCCGCGAGGTCCAGGAGCGCTTTCTGCCCCAGTCCTACCCCGAGGTCCCAGGTGTCGAACTCGCCGGCGCCTGCCGCCCTGCCCAGGGAGTCGGCGGCGACTACTACGACTTCATCGAAATGAAAACCACTGACCCCGGTTCAAGCAATGGCGAACTCTCGCTCGGCATCGCCATCGGCGACGTCTCCGGCAAAGGAATCTCCGCCGCCCTGCTCATGGCCAGCCTCCGCGCGTCCCTGCGCGGCCTCACCCGCAACAGCAACGGCGATCTCGCGACCATGATGTACGAGGTCAACGAACTCGTCTACGAAGCATCAACCAGCAACCGCTACGCCACCTTCTTCTTCGCCCACCTCGACCCCATCCGCCGCCAGCTCACCTACGTCAACGCCGGACACAATGCCCCCGCGCTCCTGCGCCGCCAGTCAGGAAATTCCCACCCGTTCGAAATCACCCGCCTTGAAGCTGGCGGTCCCGTCATCGGCCTCATCCCCGGCGCAACCTACCAGCAGTCCACCTTTACGCTGCAACCCGGAGACATCCTCCTCGCCTTCACCGATGGCATCAGCGAAGCTATGACCTACGAAGAAGAAGAGTGGGGCGAAGACCGCCTTATCGAATGTCTAGCCCAATGCCCCGACATGCCCGCAGCCGCGCTCGTCAAATGCTTGGTAGAAGCCGCCGACAACTTCGCCGCCGGAGCGCCCCAACACGACGATATGACCCTGCTGGTGCTGAAAATGCTACCCGTCCGCTCAGGCACACTCCCCGCCGCAGACCTGATCATTCCGTAAGTCTGGAGCAACGCACCCGCTACTTGCCCACCCGCAACATCACCACTCCATGCGAAGGAACCGTCGCCGAATAACCATCCGCAACAACTCCCTCATCGGCATGCGCCCAAAGATCCCGCACCGCATGTTCCCCACTCCACCCGAAATCCTTCCACGCCGCCGTACCCTTCGCCGCCGCAGCGCCGCGATTGAAAATCGCCACCGCATAATCTCCCGAAGCCAGCGGCTTCGCCCAAACCTCAACGTCGCCATCCTGCGCTACGCGCGATCCGCCTTTCCCCAGCGGATCCTGATCGACCGCAATCACTTCCTTGTTCATCAGAATCGCCTTGATCTCCGCATTGTCGATCCGCAAATCGTTCCCCGCAATCAGTGGCGCGGCAATCATCGCCCACAAGCTGAAATGCATGCGGTATTCATCGTTCGTCATGCCCCCATTGCCAATCTCCAGCATGTCCGGATCATTCCAATGCCCCGGCCCCGCATACTTCGCCAGATCGCTCTGCGCAAACCCAATCTTCGCCATCGAGTCATACCGGTCCCGAATGTCCCCCGTCGTCCGCCAAAGATTCCCGCTCACCAGCGGTCCCCATTCCTGCACATCCGCTCGTCCATACTGGCATAGCGAATACACGATCGGCCGCCCCGTCTTCTGCAACGCATCGCCCATCTTCTGATACGCCGCCCGCATGTCAGTGTCTTTCCAAACCCGCGAAGCGCTGCACCAGTCGTATTTCAAATAATCGATGCCCCACTCCGCATAGATCTTCGCGTCCTGCTCCTCATGCCCATAGCTGCCTTCAAACCCAGCGCAAGTCCGCGGCCCCGGCGAAGAATAAATCCCCAGCTTCAGCCCCTTCGAATGCACATAGTCCGCCAGCGCCTTCATGTCCGGAAAATTGGGATTCGTATGCAGCACCCCACTCGCATCCCGGGTCCCTTCCCAGCCATCATCGATATTGATGAAGAGGTAGCCCGCCTCCTTCATGCCCGACGAAACCGCCGCATCGGCAATCTCACGCACCGTCTTGTCATTGATCCCGGTACGAAACTTATTCCAGCTGTTCCAACCCATCGGCGGAGTCTTCGCCAATCCGTTATAAGCCACATCCTGAATCGCCGGCAGCTCCACCTTCGGCAAAGTCGCATAGTCCACCACCGGCGCGCGATACGAAGGAGTCGGCGTACCCCGCAGAAACGTGGTCGGCCCTAATTGATATGGAGGAGTAGCAGCCGGTGGAGGAGCCGCCGCAGCCGCCGCGCCCGTCTGAGGTCCACCCGGAAATCCCGGCGGAGGTCCCGGAAACGCCGGCGTCAGCACCAGCGTGTCACCCACAATCTTGCCCGTCACCTCACGGTTCTGCACCACGCCAAACCGATCGATAGCAACCGTGAAGTGAAAAGTGTCGCCATTGACCTGTCCATCCAGAATCTTCGAATCGCCAAAAGGAAGCGTCTGAATCCCAGAAATCTTCCCATCGACAACCTTCAGCCGATAAGAAATCTCCAGCGGCCCCATCGGCGAAGTCACCTTCGCCACCCACGTCCCGGAAATATCAGCGCTCGCCGCCGCGCCCGAAGAAGCCTGCGCCCAGGCAGCCTCAAACCCAACTACCGCGCCGCTAGCAACGCCAGCGAACACCAGTAAGACCAAAACCCTCTGCCAGCCACCCAATCGCTTCATATCATCCTCCGCTCGAGTATCCTGTTTCTCAAAACTACCTAAATTATTGTCATCTCGACCGAAGCGTTGCGGAGTGGAGAGACCTGGGTTTCAGCGATTATCCATCTCGACGAATACGTCAAAGTTTCAAGTCGACCCTTCACCAAACCTTGCAAATCGGGGCCTTCACCATCGGCTGCCCAGCCTTGCACCCAAACGCCGCCGCAAACTGCGGCATGTTCGTCACAATCCCATTCACCCGTGCCCACGAAGGCGAGTGAGGGTCCAGCGTCGCCCGCATCCGCTCGTTTTCCGGACGATCGTTCTCGCAAGCCCACTGCGCATAGCCAATAAAGAATCGCTGGTCCGGAGTAAACCCGTCCTTAGACTGAAGATCCTCTCCAGCCGTCTGCTTCTTCCACGCAATATAAGCCAGCAGCGTCCCACCCAGGTCCGCCACATCCTCCCCGCTCGTCAGCTTCGAATTGATGTGAATGTCGTCAACTACGGTGTACTTCGCATACTGGTCCCGCTGGCAATTGATCCGGTCCTCAAACCCCTTCGCGTCTTGCGGAGTCCACCAGTCCTTCAAATTCCCCTGCGCATCGAACTGCCGCCCTTCATCATCGAAGCCGTGCGTCAACTCATGCCCAATCGTCCCGCCCGTGTTCCCATAGTTCGGCGCATCGTCTTCCTTCGGATCGTAAAGCGGAGGCTGCAACACCCCCGCCGGAAAATTGACATCGTTCATCTGCGCGTTGTAATAAGCATTTACCGTTGGCGGGGTCATGCCCCACTCCATCCGATCCAGCGGCTTGCCTACCTTCGCCCAGTCCCGCTTCTCCTCAAAAACATTCGCCGCCATCACATTGCCAAAATAATCGTCCGGAGTAATCGTCAGCGAAGAGTAGTCCCTCCATTTATCCGGATACCCAATCTTGTTCCGCACCGCATGCAGCTTCTGGATTGCTTGCTTCTTCGTCGCCTCGCTCATCCAGTCCAGATGCTCAATCTCGTCCTCCATCGCCGCCTCGATCTGCTCCGTCATCGTGACCACTTTCGCTTTGGTGTCGGCTGAAAATGTCCGCGCCACAAACTCCTGCCCCAGCGCCTCGCCCAGCGAATCGTCCACCTGCCGCTCGCACCGTTTCCACCGCGGCTGCATCTCCGGAACACCACGCAGGTACTTACTGTAGAAATCGAAATGCGCAGCTTCAAAGGTGCTCGATAGCGAACTCGCCGCCCGATTCACCGCATGGAAGACCAGATACGCCTTCAGCGAATCCAGGGGCTCGATGGCCAACTGAGTCTCCAGTGCCCCAAAGAATTTCGGCTGGCTCACATTGATCTTCCCCAGCGAAGCCTCCGGCAAGTTCAGCTCTTTCAGATAAGCCCCAATCTGCAGTTCCGGAGCGAGCGCCCCGACCTTATCGAGCGTCATCGGATGATACAGGTTGTAAGGGTCCCGCTCTTGCACCCGCGTCAACGAAGCCTCAGCCAACGCAGTTTCGATCTTCATGATCGCGGCAGCATCGCGGTCCGCCTTCGCCGGAGCCTCGCCCGCCAGCACCAGCATCTGGGCAACATACGCGACATACCGCTTCCGAATCTCCACGCTCTTCGCATCGGTCTTCGTATAGTAATCGCGGTCCGGCAAGCCAAGCCCCCCAGCGCCCAGGCCAATGATGACCGATTCCGCATTCTTCGCATCCTGCTCCGACCCCGCGCCAAAGAAATACAAACCACGACGGTTGGCGCCCTCCCGCAAAAACTCCGCAATCTCCTTCCGGTCGCGAATCGCCGTAATCCTCTCCAGCTCTGGCTGCATAGGCTTCAACCCCAGCTTGTCGATCGCCGCCGTATCCATGCAAGCAGAATAGTAGTCGCCAATCTTCTGCTGCGCGGGAGTCCGGTCCTTCAGCTTCGCGTCTTCCTCCAGAATCCCCCAAAGAAACTGGCTATTCTCATATTCCAGCTTCGAATAAACATCCCACGAAGCCTGGTCCGCCGGAATCGGATTGTTCTTCTTCCAGCCCCCGCAGGTGTACCGATAGAAATCCACGCAAGGATCGGCCGACCGGTCCAAACTATTCAAATCCAGGCTAGGCGTATAAGGGATCGCACTCAGCGGCTTCTCCGGCGAGGCGGCGAGCTTGGATTCTTGTGCGAAAGCAACAGCGGTGCAGGCAGCAATCAATGCCAGCCCGAAACAGCGAAAAGTCATGGCGAATCTCCAATCCGATGATTGTAACCAGTGCTCGCCGATCGGTTGTCACGGAGTTACAATCGAAACAGGATTCCTATGAAACTCCGGGATCACCAAACCGCCCCGATCACACCCCTCCCGCTCCGCCGCTTCCGCCGCGGACGTCCCGACCGCGGGCGTCCCGACAATAGACGATCCCTTTCTAAATAACTCGAGCCTTTCTCCTGAAGGTGTATACCGAAGAAGAGATGGCGGCGTGGGTTCTCCCCTAGGAAAAGCCACTCTTCACCACACTTCAAGAGTTCCTCGGATTAGGAGAAATGCTCTAAGCTTGCATCGTCGCCGAAAAGGCTCCGCTCCAGTTGGCCCCGTTCTCGAATCAGCAGCCAGCCAGTGAATCCGCGCCAGCTATCCGGCCAAACCGCCTCCAGTTATACCCGCAAAGGATGGGATGAAATGAACAGCTTCAGCAGTCAATCGCAACTGAAATCCGGCAACAAATCCTACGAAATCTTCCGGCTCGACGCGTTAGCCACGAAAGGCGTGAACCTCGTCCGCCTCCCTTACAGCCTCCGCATCTTGCTCGAAAACCTCCTCCGTCACGAAGACGGCAAATCCGTCACCGCCGACGACATCACCTTCCTCGCCAACTGGGATCCCAAAGCCACCCCATCCCGCGAGATCGCCTACATGCCGGCCCGCGTCCTCATGCAGGACTTCACCGGAGTCCCCGCCATCGTCGACCTCGCCGCCATGCGCGACGCCATGAAGCAACTCGGCGGCGATCCAGAAAAAATCAATCCACTCCAGCCCGCCGAGCTAGTCATCGACCACTCCGTCCAGGTCGACGAATACGGCACCAAGGGCAGCTACGACATCAACGCCGCCCTCGAATTCCAACGCAACCGCGAACGCTACGCCTTCCTGAAGTGGGGCCAATCCGCCTTCCGCAACTTCTCCGCCGTCCCGCCTGGAATGGGCATCTGCCACCAGGTCAATCTCGAATACCTCGCCCGAGTCGTCTTCACTACTGAAGTCAACGGCAAGCTCCAGGCCTATCCGGACACCCTAGTCGGCACCGACTCCCACACCACTATGATCAACGGCCTCGGCGTTCTAGGTTGGGGAGTCGGCGGCATCGAGGCCGAAGCCGCCATGCTCGGCCAACCCGTTTCCATGCTGCTGCCGCAGGTCGTCGGCTTCAAACTCAGCGGCAAGCTTAAAGAAGGGGCAACCGCCACCGACCTCGTCCTCACCGTCACCGAAATGCTCCGCAAGCTCGGAGTCGTGGGCAAGTTCGTCGAGTTCTACGGCGCCGGCATCAGCGAACTCTCCCTCGCCGACCGCGCCACCATCGGCAACATGGCCCCGGAATACGGTGCCACCTGCGGTATCTTCCCCGTCGACGCCGAAACACTCCGCTACCTCCGCCTAACCGGCCGACCCGAAAATCAGATCAAGCTCGTCGAGGCTTACTACAAAGAACAAGGTCTCTTCCACACTCCCGACGCCCCGGAGGCCGAATACTCCCAAACCATCGCCCTCGATCTATCGACTGTCCAGCCCAGCGTCGCCGGCCCACGCCGCCCACAAGACCGCGTCCTGCTCAAAGACGCCGGAGCCAGCTTCAAACAAAATCTCCCCAGCCTCCTCGGCCCCACCGCCAATAAGAGCGCCGAACGCCAGGTAGTCCGGTGGGAAACCGAAGGCGGCCATGCCTCCTTAAATGGCAATCTGGAAAGCCCCGAAGGCGTTCCCGAGCAAGGCCCCATCACGACTGTCAAAGAACGCTTCAACGTCGAAGTCGATCAATACCTCGACCACGGCTCGATCGTTATCGCGGCGATTACCAGCTGCACCAATACGTCGAATCCCTCCGTCATGGTCGCCGCCGGAATCCTCGCCAAGAAAGCCGTAGAAAAAGGCCTCTCCGTCCCACCCTGGGTCAAAACCTCGCTGGCCCCCGGCTCCCGCGTCGTCACCGACTACTACCAAAACGCCGGACTGCTCCCCTATCTCGACAAGCTCCGCTTCAACGTCGTCGGCTATGGCTGCACCACCTGCATCGGCAACTCCGGCCCATTGCCAACCGATGTTACGAAGTCGATCGACGACCACGGATTAGTCGCCGTCTCCGTCCTAAGTGGCAATCGTAACTTCGAAGGCCGCATCAGCTCCGACGTCCGCGCCAACTACCTCATGTCCCCGCCGCTGGTCGTCGCCTACGCCCTCGCCGGACGCATCGACCACGACTTCGACAAAGACTCGCTCGGTAAGAGTGCCACTGGCGACGATGTCTATCTCAAAGACATCTGGCCCACTCAGCAGGAGGTCGCCGAAGTCATCGCCAGCGTCATGAAACCGGAGCTTTACACTAAGGAATACGCCACCGTCACCGACGGCGACGGGAACTGGCAGGCGCTCAAGTTCCCCAAGAGCGAAGTCTACGAGTGGGAACCCGACTCCACCTACATCCGCAAAGCCCCCTACTTCGACGGCATGACGGCAACACCCGCCCCGGTTGAAGACATCCGCAACGCCCGCGTCCTGGCTGTGTTGGGAGACAGCGTCACCACCGACCACATCTCTCCCGCCGGCTCGATCAAACTCAACGGCCCCGCCGGAAAATACCTCACCGAACACGGCGTCAAACCCGCCGACTTCAACTCCTACGGCTCCCGACGCGGCAATCATGAAGTCATGGTCCGCGGCACCTTCGCCAACGTCCGCCTCAAAAACAAGCTAGCTCCCGGCACCGAGGGCGGAGTCACCCGCCTCCTCCCCGAAGGCGAAGGCATGAGCATCTTCGACGCCAGCGTGAAGTACGCCGAGCGCGGAGTCCCGCTCGTCATCCTCGCCGGCAAAGAATACGGCTCCGGATCATCAAGAGACTGGGCCGCCAAAGGCCCCAAGCTCCTGGGAGTCCGCGCCGTCATCGCCGAAAGCTACGAAAGAATCCACCGCTCGAATCTAGTAGGAATGGGAATCCTACCCCTCCAATTCGTAGAAGGAGAAACCGTCGCCAGCCTGGGCCTCACCGGAGAAGAAACCTACAACTTCGAAGGCCTGGCAGACCTACTAGAAGCCAAATTCGCCAACGGCCGAATCCTCACCGTAGAAGCCACTACCCCCGAAGGCACCAAGCAAACCTTCCAAACCACAGTAAGAATCGACACCCCCCAGGAAATCCTCTACTACGAAAACGGAGGCATTTTGCAGTATGTGCTGCGACAGTTAGCGGGTAAGAATTGAACGCACTACCATTGAAAACGGGGTTATCGGCGCGAAGTTGCCGATAACCCCGTTTCACGTCGCTTGGACGGGCTCTCTTGCCTGGATGCGCTCCATCTCAATGGGTCTGAGGCTCTCGTACGATGGCTGGGCCGGTACCGCACCCTGGCGGTAAAGGAAGGATAGTACCGCCTTTGACTCCCCCCTTGCCATCCGGTAAATACATTGGAAACGATTCACCGTCTCCCAAGTAGAAGAGCGAAACCCGAGTGCTGACGGGGATAGCCCGACCATTCTGCTGATATGGACTGTAGGTCCACTGCCTAACAGCTGAGAGGGAGGGGTTTTTCAGTTCGTCGAAACCGCTCGTCACTTCCGCATCTGTGACCTTGCCGCTTTCATCGACCGTGATTTTCAGCATGACCAGAGCGTTCGAGCATTGTTTCATAAATCCATCCGGTTTTTTTTGCCGCTGGACTGCTCAAAAGGTGAGCTGCCAGCACCTTCTCGGGAATTTCAACATGTGCAGTGATGGGGCTTGCATTCTGAGACGCGCAGAGAGCATAAGAAGGCAAGAGCAGGGCAACGCCTAACAGAAGCCGAGCGGAGACAGAAGGAATCATGGAACCGACTATACGTGAGGTACTTCTTCCTCGAAAGTCCGCGTTTTCGGAAACTTCGCATTAAGCCCGGAGAGCCAAGTCGTTCCGCTAAACAAGACAGATGAAAAGGAACGGAGACAGCAGGCGTCACCAAAGCCGCTGAACCCCATACCCATCGTACAACTTTTCATTGCTGACCAGAAGCAGATTCTCCGCCTGCGCCTGAGCAATCAAAATCCGGTCGAAGGGATCCTTGTGCTCGCCCGCCAAAAGTCCAGCGCGCTGCCCATGGCCAATGGTCACCGCGAGTTCCTTGAAGCGCATCTTGCGAAGACTTTCTTCGAGGGTGTAAACAAAGGGCGCAGCTTGGGGCAGCTTGCCGATGCGGAATTTTGTGCCAATCTCCCACGCGCTGGCAGCGGAGACGAAGATGTCGTTGGCATAATCCCTCACCGCCCGCAGTGCTGTCGGGCTGAGATTCTCATCATCGGAGAACGACCAGAGCAGCGCGTGCGTATCGAGCAGCAACCTCAATCGCCTTCACCGTTCCAAAGGCGGAGTTCCTCTTCGGGCAAGGGCTCGAAGAATTCCGGCCCAACCGTGAACACACCCTTGAACATGCCCAGCGGTCGGGTTTGCGGCTCTTTGGGCTC
>Ga0302324_100019577_pt1 | contig 13282 bp, 11 predicted proteins | sample Palsa_T0_1_FD_201949 | JGI IMG/M metagenome (GOLD analysis project Ga0302324, IMG submission 201949) | Peat permafrost microbial communities from Stordalen Mire near Abisko, Sweden - Palsa_T0_1 | ecosystem: Environmental > Terrestrial > Soil > Palsa > Peat permafrost | place: Sweden: Abisko...
TAAACCTCAAGCATCCCCGCGTTGACGATGCCCATGTCTAGGCCGGCCACAATCGCGTGATACAAAAACGCGGAGTGCATCGCCTCGCGAACTTTGTTGTTGCCGCGAAAGCTGAATGAGATATTCGAAACGCCGCCGCTCACCTTGGCATGCGGCAAGTTCGCTTTAATCCATCGCGTCGCGTTGATGAAGTCGACCGCGTAGTTGTTGTGCTCCTCCATCCCCGTCGCAACCGTAAGAATGTTGGGGTCGAAAACAATGTCTTCCGCCGGGAATCCAACTTCATCCACCAGGATCCGATAAGCTCTCTCGCAGATACGAATCTTCTCCGCGTACGTCGCCGCCTGCCCCTGCTCATCAAACGCCATCACCACAACCGCGGCGCCATATTTCAAAACCGTCGCAGCGTTGCGGCGAAATTTCTCCTCGCCCTCTTTTAGCGAAATCGAATTGACGATGCCCTTGCCCTGCAGGCACTTCAGCCCCGCCTGGATCACCTCCCACTTCGAGGAGTCCACCATGAACGGCACCTTGGCAACTTCCGGCTCGCTCCCCAGCAGCTGCAAATAGCGCGTCATCGCCGCCACGCCGTCGATCATGCCCTCGTCCATGCAGATGTCGAGAACATTCGCGCCGTTCTCCACCTGCTGGCGCGCCACGCTGACGGCTTCTTCGAACTTGCCTTCCTTCACCAGCCGCGCAAACTTCGGCGACCCGGCAACGTTCGTCCGCTCACCAATCATGATGAAGACGCCGGCCTGCTGCGTGAACGGCTGCGATCCGGAAAGCCGCAGCGGCTTTATCTCAATCAACTTCGTCGAGCTCTCGCTGTCAGACTCGCTCATGCCGTGCTCTCGCCCTGCAGCACAAGAGCCTCATCCGCCGCAGCTCCCCACTTGCGCGGAGCAATCCCCTCCAGCGCTTTCGCGATGGCCGCAATGTGCCCGGGAGTATTGCCGCAACAGCCGCCAGCAATGTTGATCAGCCCCGCGCGCGCAAATTCACTCAGGTACCGCGCCATGTCCGCAGGCCCCAGATCAAACCCCGTCTCCGACAGCGGATTCGGCAAGCCGGCATTCGGATAACACGAGATCGCAACGTTGGCCTTTTCCGAAAGCTCACTCAGGAACGGATACATCAAGTCGGGCCCCAGCGAACAATTCAACCCAACCGCCAGCGGCTGGATATGCTCCACCGCATTCCAGAAAGCCTCTGTCGTCTGCGCAGAAATCAGCGTCTCCCCGCCGCGCCCCACCGCCGCCGAAATCATTACCGGCAGCTTGACGCCGTCCTCATCGAACACTTCGCTGATCGCCACCAGCGCTGCCTTGGCGTTCAGCGAATCGAAAATTGTCTCGACCAGCAGAACATCCACGCCGCCTGCAATCAGCGCGCGCACTTGATGCGCATACGCGCTCTTCACCTGGTCAAATGTAACGACGCGAAAACCCGCATCTTCAGGATCTGGCGAATTCGACAGCGACACCGTCAGCGGCCCAATCGCCCCCGCCACAAATCTTGGCCGCGAAGTCTCCTTCGCAACCCGATCCGCCTCCGCACGACACTGCCGCGCCGATTGCTCGTTGATCTCCCACGCCAGGTCATTCAGAAATGGATCGTCGATGACTTTCTGATAGAACTCCGGATCCTTCCGCCCACCTTGCTCCCGCGGGTCCTCCACAAAAAATTCGCTCTGCGTGATACTGGTCGCGCCAAAAGTATTCGTCTCAATGATGTCCGCCCCAGCCTCCAGGAATCGCCGATGAATATCGCGAATCATCGCCGGCTGGGTCAGCGTGAATAAGTCACCGTTATTGAGCAAATCCTTCGGCGAGTCCTTGAAGCGCTCGCCACGAATGTCAGCTTCCGTCATCCCATACGTGCGGATCGTCGTGCCCATCGCGCCATCGATAATGGCGATGCGGCTGTCCAGCAGCTTCTGCAAAGGATGTGGATGAGTTGTAGTCATATCTCTCCGACGTTTCGCTACTTACTCTTCACCGCACGAAGCAGGTGGCACTCGGTCGAGACGAACCGTTCGGGTTCCTGGGACGCTCTCGCTCCAACTGCCAAATTCGGCAACGCAGCAAGCCTTCTACTTCTCATTATAGCGACGTAGCAAGCTCCCCCTTCAATGCAGCGGAACTCAAATTCGACTCTGCGACCGCCGAGCGAATGATCAACGCGACAGCTCGCAGACCCAATTCACTTCCCAGCTCTTCCCACCATCTGCCGAGAACGACTGCTCCATCCGCGCCGAGTGTGGCGAAATATTCAGCCATACATAGCGAACCAGAATCGCTCGCCCCTTGTAGTCCTGCTGGTTATAAAACTCCCCGCGATTGCCAGTGAACTGCCCGCGCACCGGCGGAAGCGTCAGCGTGCCCAACGCAACATCCAACAGATAGATACTCCACTCGTGCGTCCCGGGATTGTAAAGTCGCAGAGTCTGCCCCTTGATATGCAAATGTTTTTCGGGGCTGTCGACTTCGAATTCTTCGAAGTTAGCGTTGCTGTCCAGAATCTTCTTGTGGTTCGATATGCCGGAATACTCGTCCCACGCATTCGATCCGTTCAAACGGTCCGGCAGCCTGCGAACCCGCGCCTTCCAGTTGCCAATCAGAAAGTCGAAGTCATGCGCTCCATCATGCGTCGCGCTCGCCTGGGCAGGGCCGGCGTCCGAAGAACTCGGCTGAGTCTGTGCTTGCATCAGACCACACGTAAGAATTCCAGCGGTCAACGCCAGCCGAACTTTAGTCAATCTACGAAGTGCCATCCAGCGCCTCCAGGCGGACAAACCATAGAACTGCAAAACTATCCGTAACTATATATATGGTTGAAATCCGGGAGCACCGCCCATCCTCCGTGATTTCTCGCGAGTCTCCCTGCGAAGCCCGATTTACTCAGCATCAAAATCTCATGCACTACATCGGCACCGCCGGCTGGTCCATTCCCCCAAACCCGACAGATTCAGGCACCCGCCTCCAGCGCTACTCCGCCACACTGCCCTGCGTCGAAATCAACTCCACGTTCTACCGCCCCCATCGCGCAACCACGTGGCAGAAGTGGGCTGCAGAAACTCCCGAGCTCTTCAAGTTTTCCATCAAAGCCCCGAGAACCATCACTCACGACGCAAAACTCGGCGGAGTCCGATCGCTCCTCGTAGACTTCCTGACGCAGCTCGCCCCGCTGGCAGAAAAGATCGGTCCCCTGCTCTTTCAACTACCGCCCTCCTTCGAGTTTGATCTCGCGCTAGCCGAAGATTTTCTGGCTCTGCTTCGATCCCTCTACCAAAAAGAAGTCGCCCTCGAACCGCGTCACGCGACCTGGTTCACCGCCGCAGCAGACGCGCTCCTCCAGCGACATCGCATCGCCCGCGTCGCCGCCGATCCGCCCAAAGGCTCACCGCAAGCCGCCGAGCCCGGCGGAGATCCCTCGCTCGCCTACTACCGGTTCCACGGCTCGCCGCGCACTTATTACTCAAGCTACAGCGAAGATTTTCTCCGCTCACTCGCTGAAAAGACATCCGCACTCCCGAACGTGTGGATCATCTTCGACAACACCGCCCTCGGCCACGCTTACTCTAACGCGCTGCATCTCAAAAATTCAGCAAGCTGACGTGACAGAACCCGCGCAGCGGTGGCGCCTTCCCCATTTTTTCTGCACAGCCTGGCATTCATCTGGCATTGATTCACCACCAGTACTCTGTTCTGGAATCATGCCATCGCAGTCGAATAGATTTTTGTTCCTCGCCAGCCTCGCGCTCTGTCTTGCCAGCTGGTCCGGATGCGCAACCGCGCAGTCCATTCCGGCAGATCCATGCCCGCGCCCGCAAGCCGGCAGCGTCGTTTTCGACCCGCAGGATGTGCGCAGCCGCGACGGCATCCTGCAAATCGACCTGACCGTGCACGGCACGACTGAAGCAGACGGCTCCAGCCGCTATTGCTATACCGACGCCGACGGCCACCAGTCGCCGAATATCCGCGTCCATCCCGGCGACCTCCTCATCATCCATCTCAAAAACGATCTCGCAGATTTGCATCCCACCGCCACACCCCACGCTCACATGCATGGCGATCATCCGAAAACATCGGACCCCTGCACCAGCGGCCTCATGTCTCCAACCTCGACCAACCTTCACTTTCACGGACTCACCGTCCCCCCGGTCTGCCATCAGGATGACGTCCTCTCGACTTCCGTCCAGCCCGGTGATCCGCCATTCGAATATCGCTTTCGCATTCCGGCCGACGAGCCGCCCGGCCTCTACTGGTATCACCCGCACATCCACGGCTTCAGCAAGGTTCAAGTTCTTGGTGGAGCATCCGGCGCTCTCATCGTCGAAGGCATCGAGCGCGCCAACAGCGCATTAGCTGGGCTCCCCGAACGCGTCTTCATCATTCGCGATCAGGACCTGCTCCATCCCAATGCCCCGCCCTCCAAATCCGAGCCCGTCATTCCAAAATTTCTGGTCGACCACGACGGCGACGCCGTCAACAACGGCACTGGCTTCGGCAAGCCCGCAAAAGATCTCTCTATCAACTTCGTCCCCGTCCCCTGGCCCGACTACACGCCCGCCGTCATCGAGACGAAGCCCGGCCAGCGCCAGCTCTGGCGCGTCATCAATGCCTCCGCCGTCACCTATCTCAATCTCGCCGTCCTCTTTCACCGCACGCCACAGCAACTGGGCCTCGTCGCACTCGACGGCGTTCCACTGAATCTCTATCAGGGCACACATGACGCGGTGGATTGGCAGACTCATCTCGGCGTGCCCCCCGGCGCTCGCGTCGAATTCATGCTTACCGCGCCTCCCGCCGGCGTCTCCGCATTGCTCGTCACTCGAACTGTCGACACAGGCCCCGGCGGCGAAAACGACCCCAACCGCGCCCTCGCAAAAATCGTCACCTCCGATCAGGCATCCGAGCCGCAATCGAAACTCGCTGCCGCCACCGATCCTCTGCCCGCTCCATCAGAATCGTGGCTCGGCTCCGTGACTCCAGGAAAAACGCGGCGCCTCTATTTTTCAGAGAAGCTCCTTGAGCCCGATAATCCCAGCAGCCCGATCGAGTACTACATCACGGTGGAAGGAAATAAGCCCACCATCTTTGATCCTAAAGTTGGCGTCCCCGACATCGTCGTCCAACAAGGCACCGTCGAAGATTGGATCATCGAGAATCGCTCCAACGAGCTCCATGACTTCCACATCCACCAGCTGCATTTCATGCTGTTGGATTATCTCGGCACGCCCGTCAATGAGCCGTTTCTCCGCGATACCATCAACGTGCCTTATTACGACGGAAGGTCGCTCGAATATCCATCCGTAAAGTTGCGCATGGATTTCCGCGATCCCAACAGCGTCGGCACCTTTCCCTTTCACTGCCACCTGCTGGAACACGAAGACGGCGGCATGATGGGGTTAGTCCGCGTCGAGCCGGCTTCTCATCATTGAGTTCATCAGAACTTTTATTGTGCGGTTCACAGGATCCAAACTTATCAGCAACGTTCGAGGACTAAGCCTAGGTGTGTTGGGCCAGCGAATGGCCTGACTCCCCTAGGAGGCTGTATGAATTTGAAGTTTGTCGCAGGCAAGACCTGGTCTTCGCTGCGCATCGGATTGGTATCCCTCGCGGTATGCCAGATGACTCTCGCCAATTGCTGGGCAGCAGGCCCGGCTCCGGAAAAACAGAACGACAAGAAAACCACCTCGCCCATCAAGCATGTCATCGTCATCGTCGGCGAAAACCGCAGCTTCGACCACGTCTTCGCCACCTACGTCCCGCCGAACAGGAAAGAGAAGGTCTGGAACCTGCTTTCTGAAGGCATCATCAATGCCGACGGCACCCCGGGCCCGAATTTTCATAAAGCGAAGCAGAAGGCCGCCACCGATCAGGCGCCGGATGCATTCCTGCTGAGCCCCGACAAATCAGCTTTTCCCGGCGATGTTCTGCCGGCCCCACTCGTCGGCGGCCCGAAAGATTCCTATGTCGCTGGAGATAGCCTGACCCTGGCAAAGGAGTCCGAGAACGGTCTGGCCGATGGCTATTACAAATACTTGGTAAGCGGAGGTACGGGACAAACTTCCAAGACCCCCGACCAAAGAATCACCAATGTAAATAATCTTCCCGCCGGCCCATTCCAACTTACCAACGGATCGGCCTTCACTTATAACTCCTACGCAGCCAGCCCGGTCCACCGCTTCTATCAAATGTGGCAGCAGTTGGATTGCAGCACCGCACACGCCACCGATGCCAACCCGTCAGGTTGCAACGCGAAGTTATTTCCTTGGGTCGAAGTTACGGTAGGTGCGGGCACCAACGGCCTCGCCCAACCTGATAACTTCAGCACCGAATATTCGCCGACAGCCGTAACCACCGGCGAAGGCTCCACCTCCATGGGCTTCTATAACGTGCAGAAAGGCGATGCACCGTATCTGAAGAGCCTCGCAGAAACCTTCGCCATGAGTGATAACTTCCACCAATCCGTCAACGGCGGCACCGGTGCCAATCACATCATGCTCGGTCACGGCGACATGATCTTCTTCAGCGACGGCAACGGCAACCCCGCAACTCCGCCGCACAACCAGACAGCCGGTTCAGGCGCCAACGCCGGCGTCGTCGACGAAATCGAAAATCCCAACCCTGCCGCTGACACGAATAACTGGTATGCAGAAGACGGCTACGGCGGCGGCTCCTACGGCTCCGCTTCCTACGGTGGTGGCTCTTACACCAATTGCTCGGATGACGCGCAGCCCGGCGTCAAGGAGATCAAGCAATATCTTTCTTCCCTCCGCCAGCCAATCAGTGCCCACTGCGAAAAGGACCGCTTCTATCTGCTCAACAATTACAACCCCGGCTACTTCGGCAACGGTAAGAACGCCTACACTGATCCGAGCCCGGACAACACCGTCTTCACCATTCCCCCATCGTCGGTCCGCAGCATCGGTGACGAGCTCATCGACAACGATATCTCCTGGAAGTATTACGGCGACCAGTGGAACAATTACGTTCCCGATCCTTACCAGCTCAACTACGGCGCCATCGGTGCAAAGTCAGATGAGTACTGCAACATCTGCAATCCGTTTCAGTACGACACATCCATCATGGCGAATGCGTCCGTGCGCACCGCCCACATCCAGGACACCGCTAACCTCTACTCCGACATCGCCAGCAACTCTCTGCCCGCAGTTTCCATCGTCAAGCCCAGCGGCCTGGTTGATGGTCACCCGTCCTCCTCCAAGCTCGACCTCTTCGAAGGTTTCGTGAAGAAAATCGTCGACGCCGTCCAGGCCAATCCGTCGGTCTGGAAAGACACCGCCATCTTCATCACCGAAGATGAAGGCGGCGGCTACTACGACTCCGGTTACGTGCAGCCGCTCGACTACTTCGGCGACGGCACTCGCATCCCCATGATCGTCGTCTCCCCCTACACCCAGCCCGGCCACATCTCGCATGACTACACGGATCACGTTTCCATCCTGAAGTTCATCGAGCGCAACTGGTCACTCGCTCCCGTCACCAGCCGCAGCCGCGACAACTTCCCCAACCCCGTCACCGACGCCAGCAATCCCTACGTCCCGGTCAACAGCCCCGCCATCGGCGACCTGTTTGACCTGTTCGATTTCAAATAACCAGCGGCTGCACTGCGCGTTGTAACCAGTTATAAAATCCGAGAGGGCCGAGGCTGATGTTCAGCTTCGGCCCTCGCCTTTTTCGCCGATCTACTTTCTGCTCTTTCGTCTCGCAGAATCTTTTCGCGACGAAGTTACTTCCCTTCTTCCCCGTCCGCTGCACCCGCCGCAGCCCCAACCTCATATTCACTCTGCACCAGACCGCCGTCATAACTCCGCGTCGCAACATGTCGCAGCCGAATGTCATGCGGCAACGGACCGAACAGCGGAATCCCGCTCCCAATCAGCACCGGCACACGCGTGATCACCAATCGATCAATCAATCCGGCGGCGAGAAATCGCTGAATCGTTATCCCGCCGTCGATATACGCATGCCTGAACCCTCGCTCTTTGAGTTGCTCCACAATTTCAGCCGGCTCACCCGACATCTGCTCAACCACTCCCTCTTCGATCGATGAGAAATCCAGCGCGCCCCCGCTCAGCACGACCACCGGCTTCTTGCCGTAAGGCCACTTTCCAAATTTCAGCACGACGTCAAATGTCTTCCGCCCGATGACAAGAACATCGATGCTCGCAAAAAAATCCTCGAAGCCATGCGGCTCTTGTCCCCCAGCCTCAAGAAAATCCAGCCTATGATCCGGCCGCGCAAGAAATCCATCCACACTCACGCCGCAGAAAACCGACAGCTTCATCCCGCGCCTCCCGGCTCCCGTAACCTTATATATGCACCCGCCAAGGAATCCCCCGACGACGCCTTTTGCAAAGAAACACTGCCTGCACTTTCGGCACCCACCGGCGACGGCGAGCGATTACTTTCGGTCCCATTTACTCAATCGACACGGTGCGGGGCCGCTGAAAGTATGTTTTAATTATTGCTTATTCACATACCCCGAGCAGACCTCGACATGAGCGACGCCAACGTTGGGAGCCAACACAAGTGATTCGAAAAATTTCTCTAGGCCTTTCCTGGGTAGTCATTGCCGTCGGATTCATGCTGGCGTCTGAACGCCAAGCCCACGCCTACGCGGACCCCGGCTCCAGTCTCTTGATCCTCCAGGCCGCCGGAGCGGCTTTCACCGCCACCGGGCTCTATTTCCGCCGCCGAATCGCCGCACTCTTCAAGCGCAAACCCAGCATTCAGATTGACTCGAGCAGCGCATCCGGCGCGCCTTCAGTCGAATAACAGCTGCCCCGCGCCCCTGAAAGCGCTGCGGAATCTCTGCGTTCAAAGCCTTCCCTCTTTCCCCAGCACCTGCGAATCGCAACATCAGAGTTATCCAGAATCTTAACCATCAACTGACACACTTTCGTCAGCATGATTCTCACCTGACTCGGCCACCGCTCCCACTTCGCGCCTCGGGCTGAGTTCGGGAATCACAGGCCCGTCCAGGGAATGCCCGCGAGCCGAATTCCACTTGACACAGGACGCCATGACCGGGAGTATGTCCCAATAGCTCTTGCGCTTTCTAAATCCACTCATCCGCGCGGACCTCGACCCCCTGCAGACGCCGACTTCTCGGAGCCAACTCAACTGATGCGCAGAATCCTCGCAGCCTTTTCCTGGACAGTCATCGCCATTGGCTTCCTGCTGGCGTCCGAGCGTCAGGCCCACGCCTACGCCGACCCCGGCTCCAGCCTGTTTATGCTGCAAGCCGCCGGCGCTCTTGTCACCGCCACTGGCCTCTATTTTCGGCGCATGATTACCGGCCTCTTCAAGGGCAGGAGCGGAGCCAACCTCGAGCGCAAGCAACCGCCCCCCTCCTATTCACCTGAATGACGGCTCCCGCAGAGGCGCAATTTCGTACCTTCCGTGATCCCGCAGGCTCGCTCACCATCGAAGCCGACCGCGTCGTCCGCCGCGTCCGCCCCGGCTTCGAATCTTCCACCCGCGAATTCCTCGCCTCCAATTTACGTCAGCAGTGGGAGCAGCGCGGCGACCTCGTCCCCACCAGCATCGTCCGCGATGAAGCCACCGGCATCGAGCTCCATCATCCGCGCATCTGGTTCGCTACCTACCCGTGGGAGTGGACACTCGGCCAATGGCGCGCCGCCGCCGAACTCACGCTGAAGCTGCAGCAGGAAGCTGTCGCCGCCGGCTGGATTCTCAAGGACGCAACTCCCCTCAACATCCTCTTCGACCGCTCGCGCCCCGTCCTCGTCGACGTCCTCTCCTTCGAGCGCCGCGATCCGCAAAGCCCCGTCTGGCTGGCCTACGCGCAGTTCGTCAGAACATTTCTGCTCCCGCTCATCGCCCATCGCTGGCTGCACTGGCCGCTCACCGCCACGTCCAGCCGCCGCGACGGCTTCGAGCCCCACGAAATTTTCACCGCCCTGCCGCGCCTGCGTCGCTTTCGCCCGCAGCTGCTGTGGCCCGTCACCCTGCCCGTGCTTCTCGAAGCCAAGGCCGACAATCCGGAATCTGCGCGCAAGGCCCGGCAGATGCACAACGATCCCGAGATCGCGACATCCGTCCTGCTCAGCTCCGCCAAAGGCCTGCTCAAGCAAATCCGCAGAGCAGCGCCCCCACCGGCCGCAACCGCCTGGTCGAAATACGAATCCACCGCGCAGCATTACACCGCCGCTGAAATTTCCGACAAGCAGCGCTTCGTCGCCGCCGCGCTCGAAACCGCTTCGCCCGCCAGCGTCCTCGATGTCGGCGCCAACACCGGCACCTATTCCCTCATGGCCGCCCGTGCCGGCGCAAAAGTTCTCGCCCTCGAGGCCGATCCCGCCGCCGCCGACCGCATCTGGCAAAGAAGCATCGAAGCCGCGCTCGATGGAAAAGCCGCTGCCAATCTGCGAGGCAGCGTCCTCCCCGTCATTGCCAACCTGGCCTGGCCCACCCCCGCCTATGGCTGGGAAAATCGCGAGACCCACGCCCTGCTCGATCGCATGCAACAGAAGTTCGACATGGTCTTCATGCTCGCCGTCGTTCACCATCTCCTTCTCCACGATCAGGTGCCGATGGAAAATATCGCGCGTCTTATGGCGAAACTCACCCGTCAATGGCTTCTGGTGGAATGGGTTCCGCTCGAAGATCCCATGTTTCAAAAACTTCTGCGCGGTCGCGAGGAGCTATATGGGACAATCTCTGAAGCGGGTTGGCAAACAGCAATAGGACAGTACTTCGAGCAGCTCCAGCGCCAGGAGCTGAGCAACCGGCGCGTCATGCTACTTTACAAACTTAAATAATCTCCAAAAAAAGCAGGCCGATGAGCAAGAAAATCTTTCTCGCATTCGGGTTTGCGACATTGCTTTTGCTCAGCAATCTCAGCAACGCGGTGCATGGCGACGGAGTCCAGGCCTTTCATAGCCCCCTTGCAACCCTGGGTGTGCTGGCCGCCATCCTGCTCGACTACGCCCTGGTCATGGCCGTCGCCTTCCTTGCCTTTGTCTGGATGCAGCGGAAACTAACTCCGCCCACTCTGCATCTCGTCATCCTCGCCGTCTTTCCCGGACTCGCCCTCATCTCCAATCGCCTCCTGCTCGCCGGCGTCTGGCTTCGTCTCCTCGGCCGCGCTCACCCCGCGGACGTCCTCACCCCCAACGAAATGCTCCTCCCCCTGCCTCTCGGCTGGGCGCTTCTCTTCTGGGCACTGTGGATCGTCCTCGTCATCGCCATCACCCGCGGTCTCCGCCGCGGCCCCGCCATCTGCCACGCCGCCGCCAAAAGTTCGCTCCTCGCCGGCGGCTTGCTCGGCCTCCTGCTCATGGTCAACCTGGGACGCAGCGCCATCCGCCGCCTGCCCGACGCCCGGCTCGCCACCGTCAACGCCCACGCCTCCACCACAACCCCGCGACCCCGCCTCATCTGGGTCGTCATGGACGAGCTCGCTTACAAACCCGTCTTCGAAGCCCGCCCCGCCGGCCTCGAGCTCCCCCACTTCGACGCACTGCACCAGCAGTCCGTCGTCTTCACCAACGCGCGCCCCATCTCGTATTGGACAGACTTCGCCCTCCCCGGCCTCATCACCGGCCACCAGCTGTCGGACACCCGTTACACCTACTCCAACAAGCTCAGCTACCAATACCTGCCCGACCACAGCTGGCGGCAGTTCGATCCGCAGGATTCTGTCTTCGCCGACGCAGAAAAGTCGGGGTGGAACGTCGCCGTCTCCGGCTGGTATATCCCCTACTGCGCCATGTTTCCCGGCATGCTGCAGCGCTGCTTCTGGACCGACAACGACAATTACTCCTTCATCCGCGCCGACCGTCCCATCCTGACCAACGTCTGGAATTCATTCGTCCCGCAGCTCCAGCCGTGGACCGACTCCCCGCTTTACGCCATGCGCCAGCAGGACAATCACGCCATCCTCGACCACGCCCGGCAAAACATCAGCAACGACCAGATGGACTTCGTCTTCATCCACATCGGCGCCCCGCACGGCCCCTATCTGTTCGACCGCCGCTCCGGCCGCGAAGACCAGCAGCCCGGCCACTCCTACCTCGATGGCCTCGCCTACGCCGACCTCGTCCTCGGCCAGCTGTTCTCGCAAATGCAAACCACGCCCCGCTGGAGCAGCACCACCCTCATCGTCAATGGCGACCACTCCTGGCGCACCGCCATGTGGCAGCGCATGAATATCTGGAGCGACGAGGACGCCGCCGTCTCCCACGGTGGCAAATTTGACGACCGTCCCTTGCTCCTGGTCCACCAGCCCGGTCAGACGGAAGGCAGAACCGTTTCCACTCCCACCCCGCTGGTCGGCGTCCATGACATCGTCGAATCCGTCCTCCGCTCCGGCGCCCCCGCCCTCCCTTAACCGCCTTCATCTCAACCCCCGCGCCGGCATTCTAGAAAAAAGTTGCGAACAGCCGGCCGCCGCCGCCGAAATCAACATCAAAGAACTCGAAACAACTTTGAAAGAGGATGGAACCCCCACCATGACCACCATGAAGAAATCGCTCTCCGCCGTCGTCCTGCTCCTCTCCTTGTCAGGCTTCGCTGCAGCTCAGGGTGAAGACAGCCCAGCCAAGCTCAACCACCGCATCGACCGCGCCCATGAAGTCCTGCACGCGTTGATGAACACGCCCGACAACGGCATCCCCTTCGACATCGCCTCCAAGGCGCATTGCATCGTCGTCATTCCCAGCTTCAAGAAAGCTGCCTTCGTCTTCGGCGCGGAATATGGTCAGGGCGTCGCCAGCTGCCGCACCGGCCACGGCTGGAGCGCTCCAGTTTTCGTCCAGATGGAAGGCGCCAGCTTCGGCTTCCAGATCGGCGGCCAATCGACTGACCTCGTCCTGGTCGGCGTCTCCAACGACAGCATGGATCACCTGCTGAGGGAGAAAGTGAAACTCGGCGCCGACGCATCCGTTGCCGCCGGTCCAGTCGGCCGCAATTCGCAAGCCGCCACCACCGAGCTCGCCAACGCTGCCTTCCTCACCTACTCGCGCAACAAGGGCCTCTTCGCCGGCATCGATCTCAACGGCGATGTCGTCCACCAGAACTCCGCGGACACCACGTCCTATTACGGCAAGGACATTCCCTACAAGGTCATCCTGACCGGCGGCGTTCCCACCCCAGCCAGCGCAGCCCACTTCGTCAAAACCTGCAACGAAATGTTTCGGATCGGCAGAGAGCGCGACGGCAAGTAGTCAGCTCATCTCTCACCACCAAATCGCGGCCGCTGTCTCCGAGCAACTCAATGGAGCCAG
>Ga0302324_100019579_pt1 | contig 13281 bp, 13 predicted proteins | sample Palsa_T0_1_FD_201949 | JGI IMG/M metagenome (GOLD analysis project Ga0302324, IMG submission 201949) | Peat permafrost microbial communities from Stordalen Mire near Abisko, Sweden - Palsa_T0_1 | ecosystem: Environmental > Terrestrial > Soil > Palsa > Peat permafrost | place: Sweden: Abisko...
GCCACTGCCGTTGGTCGATCGCATACGGACCGAGCTCCAGCAGTCGCGTTTTCTCGGGATGCAGCTCCAGGTTGAACCTCTTCATTCGTTCCGTAAGTTCCGCCCGAAACCGATCGGCATCCGCTTTGCTGTTAAATCCAACCACGATGTCATCCGCGAATCGCACCACGATTACATCGCCATGCGCGCACTTCTGACGCCATGCTTGGACCCACAGATCAAATACGTAGTGAAGATAGACGTTCGCCAACAGCGGCGAGGCACTCCCGCCTTGGGGCGTTCCTTCCTCCACCCGTATTCGTTTCCCCTCCTCGAGCACGCCGGCGTTGAGCCATTTCTGGATCAATCGCACAACGCGCCGATCGGCAACCCGGTGTTCGACGAATTTCACAAGCCATTCATGGGAGAGCCCATCGAAAAAGCCTTGGATATCCAGATCGAGCACCCCGTTCACTTTTCTCGTCAGCAGTCCCGTGTAGAGCGCATCCAGCGCTTGATGTTGGCTGCGTCCTGGCCGGAACCCGTACGAAAATCCAAGAAAGTCCGTTTCGTAGATGGCGTTCATCACCTCGACCGCCGCGCGCTGGACGATCTTGTCTTCCAGCGCCGTTACTCCGAGCGGTCTTTGCCGCCCGTCGGCTTTGGGGATATACACCCTACGCACCGGCTTGGCTCGGTACGCTGCGCGCTTCAGCCGTTCGGAGAGGTCTTGGAGATTCTTGTCCAGTTCCTCGCCGTAATGCCGCCAAGGTACTGCCAGGCTGTCCGACTTCCCAGGTCCGTTCGTCATCGGCGTACGTCCTTAGACTTCCCGATGCGTCCCCAGGCTACTGCTACCCTGGGCGAACCTGGGTTCTCCCGGTTACCGAGCGAGGTGTCTGCGTACGTGCACGGGGTCTATGACCGCGCGGGACTCTGGCGCACCTCGCGATATCGGTGCACCCGATGGGGCCTTCCGCTTCTCCTTACAGCGTCGGCGTCCCGGAGTAAGTGTCTTCCGCCGCTGAATACCCGGCCCGCACGTTGCCCTGTCAACGCTTCGACGCCGCCCTGGCGGGCGGCTCCGCATGACTCGGGGCCGATGTGGGTCGCTAACTCACATTCGTATGACTTTTTCATTCACTACACCTCACCGGTTTAACCGGCGCACAAGGAGTTTACCAACATGAGCGACACCGTCGGATTCATTGGGCTGGGCAATATGGGAGAGCCAATCGCGGGCAACCTGTTGAAGGCCGGCTACGGGGTGCGAATATTTAACCGCACCGCGTCGAAAGCGGAACCGCTCGTAAAACAGGGGGCGCTTCTCGTTTCCCGATCGGGTGACGTGGCCGAACCCGGCGGCATCGTCCTCACAATGCTTTCCGACGATCCAACCGTGGAAGCGATATGCGCTGAGCCGGGCGGGTTCATCGAAAAGCTTGGTGCGAACGGAATCCACATTTCGCTCAGCACCATTTCGCCCGCAGCGGCGCGGCGGCTGGCCGAGCAGCACCGGAAATTTCAAGTCGCCTATATCGCGGCGCCCGTGTTTGGGCGCCCCGAGGCGGCAGCCGCCAAGCGCCTGAACGTGCTGGTTTCCGGCGCACCCGATGCGAAAAAGAGAATTGCGCCGATCCTCGCGGCGATCGGGCAGGCCACCTTTGATTTCGGCGATGCGCCGGACGCGGCCAACGTGGTAAAGGTCTGCGGAAATTTCATGATTGCGTCGGCGATTCAAACCATGGCCGAGGCGATGACCCTGGCGCAAAAAAATGGCATCGATTCCGCCAAAATGATCGACATGCTGACGCAAACTCTTTTCGCCGGCCCCGTTTATCAGGGCTACGGGAAGGCCCTCGCCGAACAACGCTTCGAGCCGGTCGGTTTTCGATTGGTGCTGGGGCTCAAGGATGTAAACCTGGCGCTGGAGACCGCCGCTGCCTCCACCATGCCCATGCCGATTGCCAGCCTGTTGCACGATCGCATGCTGGCCAACGTCGCACGAGGCCGCGGCGAGATGGATTGGCTCGCGGTAAGTTTGGGAATTGCGGAAGATGCCGGGCTCGGGACAGGCGGCGAGGGAACGCAGAGCGCTGGGAGCTAATGAATGTCGCGCAGCGCAGGATACAGCTTGGAGTATTCGGCGTAGCGCGCTTCCATCAGCGCCACGCGTCCGGCGTCACAGGGCACCACCTGGGCAACGTGGACAGCAGCGTCGCAGGCCGCCGGAACTGAGGTCCAGACACCCGCGCCCACTCCAGCCAATAGCGCAGCGCCATACGCGGCGCCTTCTTCTGCGACGTTTACGGCCACCGGCAAACCGTAGACGTCCGCTTGGATCTGCCGCCACAGTTGGGCGCGCGCGCCGCCGCCACCCAGCCGGATCGACTCCACCGGCACTTTCATCTGTTTCAGAATTTCGAAAGTGTCGCGCAGCGAAAACGCTACGCCCTCCAGGATTGCCCGCACCACGTGCGCGCGGGTGTGCTGCGCGGTAATGCCCACCAGCGCGCCGCGTGCCAGCGGATCGAGATGCGGAGTTCGCTCGCCCATCAAATACGGCGCCCACAGCAAACCATCGGAGCCGGCCGGGACGCTCCTGGCTTCGTCCATCAGTGCGTCGTACGGATCTCGCGCCGCTCCGTTTGCGTCTGGTCCGCCGCCTGATCCGCTGCCCGATCCGCTGCCTGACCCGGCGCGCGATTCCATCCGGGTACCGAATTGATCGCGGAACCACCGCAGCGAAAGCCCCGCCGCCTGGGTCACCCCCATCACGTGCCAACGATCCGGGATAGCGTGGCAGAAGGTGTGGACGCGCCCCTGCGGATCGAGCAACGGGCGATCGGTAGCGGCGAAAACCACGCCCGAAGTCCCGATCGTCGCGCTCACCACTCCGCCGCGCACAATGCCCATGCCCACCGCACCGCCGGCCTGGTCGCCGGCGCCGCCCACCACCGGGATTCCGGCGCGCAGACCGCAGGCTCGAGCGCCTGCTTCGGAAATTTTCCCGGTAATTTCCGGCGATTCTAAAACTCGCGGCAGCAAGTTTTCGGAAATCTGCGAGGCCGCCAGCATTTCCGCGGACCATTTGCGATTGGCAACGTCGAGCATCAGCGTGCCGGAAGCGTCAGATACATCTGTCGCGCGCTCACCGGTCAAACAATACCGGATGTAGTCCTTGGGAAGCAGCACCGAGCGCGTGCGTTTCCAAATCTCCGGTTCGTGTTCGCGCACCCACCAAATTTTCGGGAGCGTGAAGCCGGTTAAAGCGGGATTAGCAGTTAGTTCGATCAGGCGCCGGCGGCCGATCGTCGCTTCGATCGCGGCGCATTGTTCGCCAGTGCGTTGATCGCACCAAATCAGTGAAGGGCGCAGCACCTCTCCGCCCGCATCGAGCAGAACCAGGCCATGCATTTGTCCGCTCAGGCCAATCGCAGCGATGTCCGACGGCAGTGCACCGGCGAGGCGTAAACATTCGGGAATAGCCACGCGCGCAGCGCCCCACCAATCGCTGGGGTTCTGTTCGGCCCAGCCGATTTGCGGCGACGAAATCGGCGGGTGCTCGGCGGTGGCCGCGGACAGCACACGGCCCGAAGCGTCTAGCAGCACGGCTCGTGTGCCGCCGGTGCCGACGTCGATTCCCAGGAGCTTTTGTGTCATCGGGGATTCAATGTGAACGGAGGACCCGGCAAACGGGTCCGCCAAGCCGGTTGATTCTACCTAGTATTGCGGTCGTTGGGAAATCGCGGAGTGGATTTCTTGCGTTGGTTCCACCCGGCTCGCCTCATTTCTCATGGCGGCGGTATACTCCTCCCGAGCGAAAAGCGGAGAACGGCGATGAAACAAAACTTAGTTGTGGCCACGGTAATTTGCATCGCATTGTTAGCAGCAACCGCCAGTGCCGTCGAGTATGACGGTCACAACAAGATGATCCTTCCCCAGGACTATCGCCAATGGGTTTTCTTAAGTTCCGGCCTGGGCATGAGCTACCGCGCCAGCGCCGCACCGGAAACGAATCCCGGTTTTGACAACGTATTCGTCAACCCGGCGGCCTACCAGGCATTTCTCAAGACTGGCACCTGGCCGGATAAGACCGTGCTGATTCTGGAAGCTCGCGGCTCAGACACCAACGTATCAATCAACAAGACTGGAAGAGTACAAACCGGCCTGCTGGCAATAGAAGCGCATGTGAAAGATGCGTCCCGTGGAGGCTGGGCCTTCTACAGTTTTGGCAACGGCTCGCAGCGAGAGGGCACACTCTTCCCGAAAACCGCAGATTGCTATTCTTGCCATGAACAGCATGCCGTGGTGGACACCACTTTTGTTCAGTTCTATCCCGTCCTCGCCGAAATCGCCAAGTCCAAGGGCACTCTTATGGAGCCCCCCGCCGTTACAAAAGACGGCCGAGCGACACCCAAACAGTAGCCCCTGCCATGGCAATCGAAAATTCCAACATGTCGCCAACCGGAAGCGAGCCGTGTCATCCGTCACGCTGGCCGCTAGCGGCGAGTTTCCTACCGCTCCCTCGCCGCCTCTAATTCCCGATCACTACCGGTCGGCCTATATCCCCTGCTGATGCCCAGCGAGCATGTCCTTCGCCGCGACGTAGCCGCTTGCGGCTTGGCGGGCGCCGCCGCAAACGGACTTCCAACTTCTAGCTTGGGCTATGCAAATCACGTGAAAGATCAGAAAGAGCGGAACCAGGAAGGTCGGAACCAAGCTGAGTGGCAATAACGTCATCGCGCCCATGGGGGTGCTGTGTGGGCTGAGCAACGAGGCCGTAGTCCCAAGCCCCACTGCGGTCACGAGGTCGATAATTCCCAGCACTTGCCAAAAAATGAAGCCGCCGCGATGACCGGGATTCCCCAACTTCCACGCCACCAGCGCAGCGGTAGTCCCGATGGCCACGTCGCCCCAACCCGCGGGCAGCGCGAATACAGCCGGCAGCACGTGGCGCGACTCCAATATCACGAACTGCAGACCGATAACTCTCCACGACTGCACGTACGTCAGGCTGCGCGGATTTAGCGAGAGCGCAAACTTCCGAAATCCATCCGAAGCGGCGAACCACAGCCAGAACAGTGCGATGGGAGCCAGTGCGGCTATTCCAACCGCGATTCCCACGCGATTTGAGTCGTTCTTGAAAAGGTGTAGCGCGGAAGCGGACAAAACGAACACGAACCACATGGCAATCAACGCCGCTGTGAGTTTCCCGTAGTCTTTCATAGTGAGCCTCCTTGAGCTGTCGCCAGCTCGGTAACTTGATGGGTGAGTTGCAGCAGGTTATTCCACGCTTGGTCGCCGATTTGCCCGCGCAATCGCGATTGAATCTTTTCCCAGGCGACCGTGGCGCGGTTGAGTTTTGTCTTTCCGGACCTTGATAGAGTGAGCCGTCGTTCGCGTTGATCTTCGCCGCGGCGCTCGGCGATCCAGCCGTGCCGCCGCATGGTTCCAAGCGTTCGCGTGAGCGTAGTGCTGTCCATCGCCAGTATTTCGCCCAATTGGCCCTGCGACACTTCTCCGGCACGTGAGAGCACTTGCAGAATGGTGAGTTGTGTGGCGCGCAACCCAATGGGGCGAAGAGCCCGCTCGTAGGACTGGGTGAGCGCCCGGGACGTCCGGCGGAAACTGCCGCACATGCACGGCAGCATTGGTAAAAGTGAGTGGCTCATACCACTATAGATGTATATACATGTAATTAGGTCGCAGGGATTTTAAGCCCCTCGGCCGCCACCGCAGCCCTAACGACAACCGTAACCACAACCACAGCGGCGGGCACAACGACAACGAAGATGACGATTAGCTGGAAGGTGCAAACCTGGTGCGGGAGAAATCGGATTCCTGGATTTGCGAGAGCCCCCGGCGAGCGCCAACCAATTCTTCCGCGCGAGTGCGCGCGAGCACCGCTTCTACTTGACGCCGATCGACTTCGCGATGCTCATGAATCAAGTGATACTCGATCACTTTGTTGCGCAAATTGCGGATCCTCGCGCCCATGAACTGCAGCCGCAGGTCCAGCTCGCTGTCTTCCCCGCCCCAGCCTTCGAACTCCTCGTTAAATCCGTTAAGCGTTTGCAGATCGGATTTGCACAGCGAGAAATTGCAGCCGATCAGCGCGGCGTGGCTGGACTCGTAAAATACCGGAGCTACGAACCCGTGCTCCACGCGTTTGGCTTTGCCTTGCAGCCACAGGCGCAACAAAACCGGCAGGCTGAATCCCAAGCCGCGCTCTTGAATTTGCTCAGTGGTGGGGACAACATCGCGCGAAATGTCCACCCGGCGCCCGGTGATCGCCGTTCCCGGCTCGAGGTAGGCCAGATGGTTGCGAACGAAATCGCCATGCGCCAGGCAATCCATGTCTAGGAAAATGACCCGGTCGAAACGGCTCACGTGGATCGCGCGGTTGAGTATGCGCGCGCGCCGGAAACCCTCTTTTCCCTGGGTGACGTGTTGAATGCCGTGCGCGAATCGCGGCGCCCACGCGTCCAAAACCGGCCCGTAGTCCTGGCTCGACCCGTCGTCGGCGATTACGATTTCAAAATCGTGAAAACTCTGGACGGATAACGCCGAGAGAGAGACTTCGAGAATTGCCAGGTCGTTGTAGCTCGAGACGATCACCGAAGCCGGGCTGCTGGATGCCATAATTTTTGTTCGCGTGCCCGTCGATGTCAGATCAACCCGCGGCCTTTGCCTATCGCCCCGAAAAACCGCCTCACTCGAATCGCAGCAGCACGATTTCGGCGATCGTGCCTACGCGGAACGGTGGCCCCCACGTCCCCGCGCCGCTGGAAGTGTAGATCTGCATCACCCCCAGCCGCTGCAATCCGTACGCGTACGCACCGTAAATTCTCCTCACGATCCACGTGAACGGCAAAAATTGCCCCAGGTGAGTATGACCGGAAACTTGCAGCGAGATGCCTTCCGCCGCGGCCGCTTCCCGGCGGTCAGGCGTGTGCGTAACCAAAATGCTCGGCCGGCTGCGGTCCGGCGCGCTCTTCCTCAAAATGGCGCGAAAGCCGTCGACGTTCAGAGACTCGCCGAAGTGCACGCCCACCACCTGCACTCCATCCAGATCGATCCCTTCATTACTCAAAATGCGGACGCCGGCGCGCGCGACCGCGGAAATGAACACACTGCGATCGCGAAACTCCTCGTGATTGCCGGTGACGTAGTACGTTCCCATCGGCGGCGACCACTCCGTCCAGGCTTGCGCCAGTTCTTCGGCGTTCGTCTTGGTGCCGTCGAAAAGATCCCCGGCAATAAAAACGGCCGCGGGCCGCAACGCGGCTAGCCTGCCAACGATCTTCCGGATGAATCCCAGGTTGCGCACGTGGCCGAGGTGCGTATCGCTCACCAGCGCCACCACGCGTCCGTTCCACGACGCCGGCAGATTCGCTAGACGCACCGTCACCCGAGTGACGCGCAGCGTCGCCGCGTTAATCAAGCCGTACAAACTCAGCGCCACCGCCGCTCCGAAAAACACAATTCCGAACGGCCGCCGCGCCACGTGCCCGCCGATCGCCGCCGCAGCGCCGTAGAAAATCCAGCAAGCGCAGCCGCAGAAAAACAAGTAGTTGAAAACGCCCAGCCACACCGCCGCAGCGGTATAGAAAATCCTTACCGCAAAATTCGGATACCGGAATCCCAGCAACGACGCGCACACGAAGCTCACCGACGCCACCGCAAAAAATATCCGCACGCCGGAAATCGCCGGCGCCGGAACCAGCCAGAAGCTCACCAAAGTGCGGTAGACCGCCCAGTGCGCCAGAATCAAAATCAACTGGATGATAGCCACAAACGTGGCGATTCGAGATCGCATTCAGGAAATTCCCGGATGTGCGGAGTTCGAGCGGGCAGCGGAGCGAATCGAAGTATCCTGAGGTTTTTTGCGCAAGGATTAGACTATCACGACTGGCACGCTGGAACGGCGCGGAACGCTGGGAGCGCGGGCGCCACATGGTCGGGCGCTGCGCGGTGGGGTGCTGCGAACGCAGTGCTGCGCGCGAGCTACAAATCGCGCTCCCACGTTTCCCCGGACACATCCTGGCCCCACTCTTTATGCCGCTCACGCCGCATCATCTGAAAGCCGGTTTTTAGGTAGATGTGGTGCGCGGCGTCCAGCCCGGATTGCGTCCACAGCATCATCTTCGAATACCCAGCGTGCCGCGCGAACCGCAGGCACTCGCTCACCAGCCGCGCCCCGATTCCCGCACCGCGCGCCGCGGGATCCACCAGCAACAGCCGCAGCTGCGCCACCGTCTCGGAGCGCTTCACCACAAACACCGACCCCACCGGCCGCGAATCTTTCTCCGCGATCCAGCAACGCTCCCACTTGGGCTGGAAGTTGCGCACGAACGCCGCCACGATTTCCGCCACCAATCCTTCGAACCGCTGGCTGTAGCCGTACTCCAGCGCGTACAGCGCGCCGTGCCGCTCGATCACCCATCCCATGTCGCCCGCGCGCGGCGAACGCAAAAGGCAAGAAGCCTCTGCCGGCGAGCGGTCCTCCACCGGTGCATGCAGCAGATGCTCGATGGCGTGCATCGCGTTCACCAGGTAGTGCTGGTCGCTCAGCGGCATCTCTTCCAGCAGCGCGCCTACCTCGTTATGCGACCGCGTATTGATGGGAGCAAACACCGTTCGTCCCCGCGGCGTGAGCGAAAGCAATTCGCGGCGGCGGTCCACGCCGGAAACAATTCCGCTGATCAACCCGCGCTTGCGAAAACTGCGCAGAATCCGGCTCAGGTAGCCGGGGTCTAGCCCAAGTTCCCTCACCAGTTCCGCGGCTGTGGTTTGCCGTCGATGCGCCAGCTCGTAGAGCACGCGCGCCTGCGTCAGCGAGAACGGGCTCCGATAGACGCTGTTGCCCAGCACCCCAATCTTGCGGGTGTAAAAACGGTTGAACTGGCAGACCGCGTCGATGCGTTGGTGCCGGGATTCGTGGGTAGGCATGATTCCAAGGCGCTCCCCAGGGCGCACCACCGCATTTTGGCCGAGATAGTTGACTCAGTCAAGTAATTCCATCTCGCCCTTCATCGCCTATCGCGCTGATGCTTAACCACTAAGCCTTTCCCGCCCTTATTTAACGGACCGTTACCCTCCGTTAATGCATCTAATCAACAAATCCGATAAGGATATGTAGACGAGTATTGATAGTATGAGTACGGGAGGACATTTATCCCCATGATGGAAAATCATAAGAAGCATTACCTGTTTGCCAGCGATTTCGATAAAACGCTCACGTTCAACGACTCCGGCTACGTGCTCAGTGAAATCGTCGGCATTCCTACGTCGGAATTCGAACGCAAAGCCGAAGGCATGGCTAAGATCAATCTGGTCCAGCAAGGCGCCGAGCTCGCCTACCTGCTGCTGCACGATCCGGAATTCCGCGGGCGCGTCCGCCAGGAACATCTCTACGAAGTCGGCAAGCGCATCCGCCTCAAGCACGACATTCGCGTGCTCTACGACATTCTCGACCACGGCATTCCCGGCCATTGCTTTGATTTTTCGGTTCTATCCGCGGCCCCCGTGGAAATCGTGCGTTCCGCGCTTGAGGGCATTGTTCCGGAAGATCACATTCACGGCACCGAGTTCGAATACACCGCTTCGGGAGAAATCGACAAGATCGTGCGGGTCACCGCGGGATACGGAAAAGTAGCTGTCTTGGATAAGCTCCAGGCCAGCTTGCAGGTGGGTCCAGACCACGTCGTCTACGCCGGTGACGGCAGCTCCGACGTTCATGTGATGTTGCACGTCAATTCACGCGAAGGGTTTACCATCGCCGTTTCCGAATCCACCCAGCTCGCCCATATCGCCAGGCGCACCGTCCTGGGCGACAACGCCAACGTCGTGCTCGTGCCGATCCTCGAGAATATCGTCGGTTGGCAGCGTCCTCAGATTCGCGATTTTCTAAAGTCCTACGGCTTCCTCATTCAGGAGTGGGACCGCACCCGAACCGACTGGCTCACGCTTCGTCCCATGAACACCAGCGTGCCCCAACCGGTTACCGTGCAGTAAGCGGGGTATCTTTTCGAATCCGTCCGAATTCAATCCTTCAAAGCGTTAGCCAATTCGTCGTGCACCACTAGCCCACCGTTATAGTGGATGTAGCCTAATTTTCGAAACCGGTTCATAAAAAAATTGATCCGCGAGCGGGTGGTCCCCACCATCTCCGCCAGGGTGTCCTGTCCGATTTTGGATAGTACCGACGAGCTTTCATCGCCCGATTTTCCGTGCCGGGCCAGCAGCAACAAAGTCCGCGCCAGGCGCTTTTCGCTCGAGTTCATGAAATGATCGATCAGATCCTGCTCGATGCGTTGATTGCGCGCCAGCAGATGATGCATGAACATCGCGGACACCACGTCCTCATCCGCAATCAGCCGCTCCATCTGTTTTCTCTTGATCGCCGCGATCGTAGTGGGCACCAGCGCTACCGCCGACGCCAGATGGTTCAGGTTGCCGCTCATGCAGCTCTCCCCGAAAAACTCACCAGCCCCCACGATGCCTAGCACCGCGGACCTGCCGCGCTCGGAAACCACATGCAGCTTGATCAGGCCTGCCTCGACGTAGTGTATTTCGTCGCATTGGTCTCCTTGCGTGATGATCGTATCGCCTGCCTCGTACTCGCGGATCTTCGCCGACTGCGCCGACGGCGGAAATACCTCGCTCAATTTGAATGAGCCCTTTCTCTTCTTTCGATCGGCCAAGTTAAATTACCGTCCGTGTTGGATTTTGAAATATCGAGGCTGCGCGAGGAAATACAAGTCGCCCGTCTCGGGTACATATATTTCGCGCTACGTTTTTACTGGGCGCGGCACCGATTCGTCTGTTCAAAATTGAACAGACAAAGCATTTCCCCTCGCACTACACTGCGCTCCTGGATTCACCCTCTCATACCGCCGGATCCAGATCACAGTTTCCATCGGCCCTGCAGCGGGAGACCTGAATCGCGGCGCCTCCGCCGGAGCGATCATGAATCTCGGATTCGATATTTTCAAAAAGCAACATGATGGAAGTCCCGTTTGGGTAACGCAGGTTTCCACCCTGCGTGAAGCGCGGGAAAAACTCGCCGTACTGGTGCACGATTCGCCGGGCGAATTTTTCGCACGTGACTCGGTCACCGGCGAAGTAGCCGTGTCGCATGGCAATCCCCAGTACGCGGAAAATTCCTGACTATCGGGCCTGGAACCGGGCCGCTTGCCATATGGAATCGAGCCTGTAGGGAAACTGTGGGCCTAACTAGGTCTGCCACGCGCCCGGAGCCTGGGAACCGATAAGACTCGAGCCGTGCCTGATATTACCGCGGTCGGCGTTACGCCTGGTGCATAACCGTCACCACGCCTCGCGCGATGCGGCTAGCCGCCCGCTCGCTACGCGCCAGCAGCGCTGGCGGTCACGAGCGGAAACATGAAAGCCGTTGGCGAGCCGACGGACGGTCCCGCGGGCGTGGCCCTCAGCGAGAAACCCACCCCGCGCCTGGCATTTTCATCAATCGTACGCTGCACGTCGAAGTCGCGCATGTCGATCGTATTTTCCCCGCCGTTCAACACCGTGTAGTGAATCTGATTGTCCGCTACCCAGTAGTCATTCGCCGCAAACATCACGCCGTCTTTGCGATACAAATAAACGGTCCGGCCGGGCGCATTCATATCCGGCCTCTGCGAACTGCTCACCGAGGGAGTGTACGGCTGTTGCTCTTGCGGCGCCGGAGCCGGCTGTTGGGATTCATTGTTTACGCCGGGACCGGTATAGCCTCCGCCGCCGTTGTCGCCGGTGTATCCATCAATTTGGTAGGAACTCGCCGCTGGTGCGTACGGACCGTTGTAGTCCGGGGAGTAGCCTGGGGACCAATAGTAGCTGCTGCCCGGGCATCCCCATCCCCAGTAGGGATCGCAGCCGTAATACGACGGCCACCAATAAGGATTGGCGAAGCCCCAGCCGCCCCAGCCCCATCCCCAGCCAAATCCAAGCCCGAAGCCCCACCCAAAGCCCCATCCGCGGCCCCAGCCATATCGACCGTAGCCGAAACCACCGCCGAACCCGCGGCCATACCCATAACCGCGATTGTAAGGGCCGAACGCAGTTCCCAGCCGCGCGTTACCGTAATTTGTCCTCAGCAGGCGAGAACCGCCAGCGCTGCTCGCGAGATTGTGTGTGGCCGCTATCGAGTTCGAGCCAGAGCGCGCCCCAATTGCTGAATTCGAGCGGCCCGCGCCTACAGAACGATTCGTTGCCACCGAACGATTGGCTGACGCAGTCCGGTTGGCGCCGGTCGCGCCGCCAAACGAGTGCCAGCCACTGGCATTGGAATTCGCTGCCCGCGACGCCATAGAAGCCCCGGCTCGGTTGCCCCCACCGTACGCGCTGCTATTCCGATAACCGCCGCCGTTCGCGCGGTTCGCATATCCGCCACGAGCGTACCCGCCAGGACCGCCACCGCGATAGTTGCCGCTTCCAGCACCGCGATAAGCCCCGCCACCACCGCCGCTGGCACGATAGCCGCCACCCGCACCGCGAGAAGCTCCTCCACCGCCACCGCCGCGGAAACCACTTCCGCCGCCACCACCGTGAGAGCCACCACCGCCGCCGCCGTGACCGCCTCCACCGTGCTGCGCGAAAGCAGGCTTGGGCGCAAGACACAGCGCCACCATCGCTACCAACGCAAACAGGATTCTCGAGAGGGTGGATATTCTCATTTTAGACTCCCTGGCCATTCCAAAACTCCTGGACATCATCTTATAACATTGGATTCCGTTGCCCCCAAGTTGGTTGTGAGAACTATGCGCCGCGCCCAAGAATGGTACTAGTGGTCCTACCGCATGCCGGGAGACCCTACGGCCGGGTTCCGGACGGTGAGGTCGACGTAAGAACTACGGCGCGCGAGGGGTGTAGGCGTAGAATTAGGGCGGCCCGCGATGCCCGTTTTTTTTGCGATCATCGCCACAGCCGGTCTGGAACACGATTCGGGGAGGATCACCACGGTGTACTTTCAGCCACATACGCTAGCGGAAGCGGCCGACGCGCTGACCGAGTCGGGAGGCCAGCTCTTGGCCGGCGGTACCGACTTCTACCCCGCGCTGGGCGACCGCCCGGTCACCTGGCCGGTGATCGATATTTCGCGCGTGGCGGAGTTGCGCGGGATTCGCATCGAAGCCGAGGCAGTGGTAATCGGCGGTGGAACCACCTGGACCGAGATCGTACGGCATCCCCTGCCGCGCTGTTTTGACGCGTTGAAATTCGCAGCCAGAGAAATCGGTGGGATCCAAATTCAGAACCGCGGAACCATCGCCGGAAACCTCT
>Ga0302324_100019580_pt1 | contig 13281 bp, 11 predicted proteins | sample Palsa_T0_1_FD_201949 | JGI IMG/M metagenome (GOLD analysis project Ga0302324, IMG submission 201949) | Peat permafrost microbial communities from Stordalen Mire near Abisko, Sweden - Palsa_T0_1 | ecosystem: Environmental > Terrestrial > Soil > Palsa > Peat permafrost | place: Sweden: Abisko...
ACGCCGCCGATGACATACACGTGATGCCCGGTGACGATGTCCCAGAAGTTCTGCGCGATGTCGTGATACTTGGCGCTGCCCGTCTCCTCCCACATCCGGACGCAGGCGACGATCTTCGGGGTGGTCACGTTCGCCTGCAGTCCGGGCAGCACATCCTCGCCGTCGGCCAGCGGATCGAGGACCTGCGCGTGGTAGAAACGCTGCGCTGTGGCCAGGAAGCGTTCGGCGCCGGTGATCGTGTAGAGGTTGGCCAGGGCTTCGGGCATCCCGCCGAATTCGGTACCGAGAACCATCTGCATGTGCGCGTAGGTCAGCCGCGACGTGCGCCACTGCACCCAGTCGGCCAGCTTCGTGGCCACGTCGAGCGCCTGGTCATCGCCCGCCAGCTGGTACTGGTCGATCAGGCCAGCCAAGTACTTGTGGATCATGTAGTACGGCGACCATACCGGCTTGCCCTGCTCCAGCCAGTCGAAGTAGACCTCGGGGAACGCCGACAGGTAGCCGGGGTGGAAGCCCGCATCCGCGGCCCGGGCCTGCAGCGCCGCGAGCTGGTTGACCAGATACCGGCCGCGGGTTCGCGCCGCGTCATCGCCGGTATTGGCGTAGGTCAGCGCGAGGCCGGACATCAGGTGCCCAGTGGTGTGGCCGCGGATCTGCGAGGCGGGCCGCTCCCAGCCGCCGATGGGCTGAGCTGCCGACGGCTGCCCGTAGTTCAGGCGGAAGGAACGCAGCATGCGTTCGGGATCAAGAAATAGCAGGTAGCTGGTGTTCCTGGCCTGGTTGTCCTTGAACGGGCTGTCCAGGAGTTCCACCTGGTTGAGCGGCAGCGCGGCGAGGCGGCCCGCCGTGCCGTCGGGCGCGTACCCGCCGGGCACCGCAGTGGCGGCGGCTTTGGCTGGTGGGGCGCTGGCCTGCGCGGTGACTCCGGGGGGAATCCCGTCGGCGACCAGGGCCTGCTCGGCGATCAGGGCGCCGACGCCGACGCCGAGCGCGATCAGTGCCTCCCGCCTGCTCAGACCGCCGCGCTCGTTCACATCTGTAATCCTTTGCCGGTTCTCATCCAGGGCAAGATCGTACCCAGCGGGGGCGGCCGGGAAGCGATCGCGCGGCGATGCGTAAGCGTTTCCCTCAGACAGGCCTTTATCCGTGGACAGACCTTTATCCGGGGCTAGGGTGTTGGCCAGGAGATAGGTCTTACGAACTCATTACGCCGGGTCGGGCCGTCGAGCCGGAGCCGGTGGCGGCTCGTAGTCCTGAGTAGTGGTCAGTGCACGCGGCGGCCAGATCATGAGCATCGTTCGTGAACGCTCCCCAATGCTCATGGTCGATCGTCTCCCCTATCCGTGCGGCGGTCGGGTGCACTGGCCACGGCCGCTGTCCGGGGCCCGGTTGGCTCTGCCTGGTTCAGCCGCGCAGGACCAGGGCGCTAAGAGCGGCCAGGACGAAGGTCAGCGTGGCACCCGCGCCGTGCAGCGCGACGAGGCGGCCACGGAAAGACGGCGCGGGCTCCTCGGGGTCGCGGTTCTCGGGGTTCTTGGGGTTCTTGGGGTTCTTGGGGTCGTGGCGCTTGGCGGCGCGCACGTTGATCGTGAACCAGGTCAGCCCCGCGCAGGCCGTGGCGGCCGCGAGCCCGAACCCGATCCAGCCGAGCACCCGGTAGTGCACCAGCGAGAACCCCAGCCAGAACGCCAGGCCGATGATGCCGAACGCGGGGTGAGCGAACTCAAGCAGCGCACGCGCTCCCGGCACCACCGGCGCGTTCCTGGCCGCGACGAGGGAAGCCGGAGCGAACCGATCCTTTGGTGGCGCGGCGGGAACGGGTGCGGCGGGCACGGGTTCTGCGGTCCGGGCCTCGGCGGGGACTAGCTGCGGCGCGGGGACGGCCCGGTCGCGCTTGAGGTTGCTGGTAATCAGCACGGAGAAACCGACTCCCGCGGTGAACAGCCACAGCACCAGTACCACGATGGCCATCGTCGCTCCTCTCCGCGGCCCGCGGATCCGCAGCCCCCGAATTTACCCGAGCAACCTGAAAGCCCCGCACGCCGAGCGCAGGCTAGGAGTGGTTCACCGTGACGACAACGCCGGTCGGGCCGGCGGCCAGTTCCACCGGGACGGGCAGGCTGCCCGGCTGGCCTACGGCAACGGGGGCGGGGTCGCGGCCGTTGACGACGGCCGGTAGCCGGTGCTTCCTGGGTACCTGGCCCTGATGGTGTCGTAGTCGTGTTCGGCCAGGAGGGACTGGGGACCGGTGAGCACGCAAGTGGCCACGCCGGTGGTGCTGGTGTCCAGGATGCACAGCTGGGTGGGCCCGGTGCTGAACGATACGGGCTGCCCGCTGAGCGGCCGCCCGGACGAGGTCAGCGTCGCGGTGAGGGTGATCGCCTGCTGCGGGCTGAGGCGGATGCGCTCGGTCAGCGCGCTCGGGGCGCGGGTGATGGTCTGGGTGAGCGTGCCGGCGGACGTGGCGTAGCTGGCATCACCGGGGTAGACGGCGGTGATCATGCGGCGACCGGCCGCCAGAGCCTTGGTGGTGCAGGTGGCGTGGTACTTGCTGCCGCTGACCTGGGTCAGGGACACGGCGCGGCACAGCGCCTTGGAGCCGCGGCTAAACGTTATGGTGCCGCCATCCGCCGGGCCGACCATCGCGGTGAAGGTGACGTCCTGGCCGGAGGAACTCGGGTTCCTCGACGAGGTCACCGTCGTGACGGGAGTTGGCAGGGCCGCGCTGATCACCGACACCGTGTTGGCGTTCTCGTTGGTCACATACGCGGTGTCAGCAGTGGCATCCACCGCCACCCCGTCCGGATCGGAGCCCACCGGGACGGTGGCGGTCACGGTGCCAGTCGTCTCATCGATTACCGACACGGTGCCACCGAGGTTGGTCACGTAGGCGGTCTGGGCAGCGGGATCCACGGCCACCGCGTCCGGTCCGGAGCCGACGTCGATGGTGCCGGTCACGGCGCCGGTCGTCTCGTCGATCACCGACACCGTGCCCGCGCCTCCGTTGGCCACGTAGACGGTGTGAGTAGAGGGGTCAAGCGCCACGCCGTCCGGCCCGGAGCCGACGTCGATAGTGCCGGTCACGGCGCCGGTCGTCTCGTCGATCACCGACACCGTGTCATCGCTGAGGTTGGTCACGTAGGCCGTCTGGCCAGCGGGGTCGACCGCCACCCCGGACGGATCGGAGCCGACGGTGATGGTGGACGTCACGGCGCCGGTCGTCTCGTCGATCACCGACACCGTCCCGGCGCCTCCGTTGGCCACGTAGACGGTGTGAGTAGAGGGGTCAAGCGCCACGGCGTCCGGCCCGGTGCCGACGGTGATGGTGCCGGTCACGGCGCCGGTCGTCTCGTCGATCACCGACACCGTGCCGTTGCCTCCGTTGGTCACGTAGGCAGTGTGGACGGCGGGATCCACCGCCACCGCGAACGGGCCGCCGCCCACTCCGATGGTGCCGGTCACAGTGCTGCTCGCCTCGTCGATCACCGACACCGTGTCGTCGTCGATGTTGGTCACGTAGGCAGTGTGGACAGCGGAATCCACCGCCACCCCGTCCGGGCCATCGCCCACTTCGATGGTGGCGGTTACGCTGTAACCGCCCGCGGCCGAGGCTGGCGCCGCGGTGGCCACGCAGACCGCCAGCGGCAGCGCGGCGGCGACCGTCGCCGCGGCCACCCGGCTCCAGCGGACTGAGGTGCCGCCACGATAACCGGCGGCGACGTGATGGGCCCCCATGGGAGCGTAACCTGGCCCTGCGCTGGGCCTGCTGCAGCTGGTCTTTGAGCTGGGCCAGCCGCGCCCGTCGCTCGACCTCGGCCAGCGCGCGCAGGATGACGGTGGGCAGTCGCGCGGGCCGGTCCTTCAGGACGTAATCGGTGGCCCCCTGCTTGATGAGCTCGACCGCCGCTTCGTCGGCCAGTACGCCGGACCAGAAGATGAACGGTATGTCCGGGTTCTCTTCCTGGGCAATCTTGAGCGCCTCCCGGCCGGAGAAATCGGGCAGGCGGTAGTCGGCCAGGATGACCTCTGGCCGGAAGGCGGCCAGCTGCTCGATGAACGACGCCTTGGTGTCAACGACAACGACGCTGAAGTTAAGGCCCGCCCTGACCAGGAGACGCTGGGCCAGTTCAGCGCCCAGGGCTTCGTCCTCCAGGATCAAGATGCGTACGACGCGTCCCGCTGAGTCCGCCTCGGCCACGGTCGCGGCGTTCGCGGCAGGTAGACCGGTGGTTGTCTCCGGCTGAAACGTCTCCGGCTCGTCGGGCTGAAGGTCGCCGCTCATTGATGTCCTACCTCAATCCGATTCCATCGGATGGCGCGTCCAGATACGTCACAATAAGTATTGTAGTAGTAACTTTAAGTTATAAGGGAAATGGATCCGCAAGGCCCGCATCAGGGTGCCTATGCCGGGTTGAGGGTGAAGTAGAACGTAGCGCCGTGGTCGACCGCGCCTTCGGCCCAGACGCGGCCGCCGTGGCGTTCGACGATCCGCTGGACACTGGCCAGGCCGATGCCGGTGCCGGGGAACTCGGCGGCCGCGTGGAGCCGCTGGAACGGCTGGAACAGCTTGGCGGCGAAGGCGGGATCGAAGCCGGCCCCGTTGTCGCGAACGTAGCAGCAGACTTCGGTGCTCCCGGGCCCGATGGTGGCGAACTCGATGGTGGCGTCCTCGCGCTTGGCGGTGAACTTCCAGGCGTTCTCGACCAGGTTCTGCACCACGGTGCTGATCAGCGAGCGGTCCGCGGTGACCCGGACGTCGTCACTGATGGCGAAGCGGACGTCGCGGCCGGGCTCGCGGGCGTGCAGTTCGGCGCTGAGGGCGGTGACCTCAGCGGACAGATCGACCGGTTCGAGGTTTATGGCGGTGCGCGAGACCTGGGCCAGCAGCAGCAGGTCATCGATGAGCCTGCCCATCCGCTCGGTGGCGGCCTGGATCCGGTCCGCGTACCAGCGGCCGGTCTCGTCGAGGCGGTCGGCGTAGTCCTCGGTCAGCGCTTCGCTGTACCCGCTCAGCGCGCGCAGCGGGGAGCGCAGGTCATGGGCGACGGAGTAGGCGAACGCCTCCAGGTTCTTGTTGGCCACCACCAGTTCCGCCGTGCGCTGGTCGACCCGGACCTCGAGCTCGGCGTTGAGCGCCCCGATCTCGGCCTGGGCCGCGCTGAGGTCCTCCAGGATGCTGATGCTGGCCTTGACCGCGGCCTCGGCCCTGAGCCGGTCGTCTGTCGCGTCCTCCAGGATGTTAAGTACAGCGAGCTGGGCGTCCTTGAGCTGCTGTTTTTCCTCGATGAAGTCCTCCAGGAGGTCGAGGGTGGCCCGGGCGTGATCCGCAGGATCCGGTGGATAACCCGGGACCGTTCCGCTCTGCTTGACCGCGCTCATGCTCATGTGCTTCCCGCCGCGGCCCGCAGGTCTTCGATCTCTTTCTTGAGCTCGATCATGCGCAGCTCCCGCCCGACGGTGAGTTTCTGGAAGCGCTCGAGCTCGGCGAGCCTGTCGAGTTCCCGGGCTCGCTGTTTTGTTACCTCGCTCTCAGCCCGCTTCCAATCGGTGACGTCGCGGGCGGCGGCGAACACGCCGAGCACCCGGCCGGCCGCGTCCTTGTAAACCGAGGCGTTGTAGAGCACCTCGGTCAGCTCGCCGCCGGTGTGCCGGATGGTCAGCGGGTAGTCGGTGACGAAGCCCTGCGCGAAAACCCGGAGGTAACCCTCGCGGGCCAGGTCGGGCTCGGTGAAGTAGTCCGAGAAGTCGGTGCCGACCAGATCCCCCCGCGCCACCCCGGTCACCCGGCTCGTTGCCTCGTTCACGTCGGTGATCTTGCCGTTCGCGTTGATCGTCACCAGCGGGTCCCGGCTGGCCTCGATCAGGCTGCGGGCGTACTCCGACGCCGACCGGAGCTGGTCCTCGACGAGCTTCTTCTCGGAGATGTCTTCGCTCATCAACAGGAAGCCGATCGGGTGGCCCAGGGTATCGTCGCGCCGGGTCACGACCGCGCTGGCGATGAACCGCGAGCCATCCTTGCGGACTCGCTCGAACTCACCCTCCGCCGCACCATCGGCATACGCGGCGGCCAGCAGGTGGTCCACGGCACCAGACTCCACGTCGTCCGGTGCGTGCAGGATGCTTGAGTCCTTGCCGATGACCTCGTCCGCCGTATAGCCGTAGTTGCGGCGCGCTCCTTCGTTCCAGAAAACGATACGGTGCTTGAGGTCTTTCCCGATGATCGAATACTTCGCGGAGCTCTGCAGGATGTTGCTCAGCAACGAGTTAGTTTCGGAAAGCTCTCGCAGCAGTCGCCTGGAATCGGTGACGTCACGTACGGCGGCGAATACGCCGAGCGGCTCGCCGCCCGCGTCCCGGTACACCGAGGCGTTGTAGAGCACTTCGATCAGCTCGCCACCGGTGTGCCGGATGGTCAGCGGGTAGTCGGTCACGAAGCCCTGCCCGAGAACCCGAAGGTAACCCTCGCGGGCCACGTCCGGCTCGGTAAAGCGGTCCGAGAAGTCGGTGCCGGCCAGATCCCCCCGCGCCACCCCGGTCATCTGGATCGTCGCCTGGTTCACCTCGGTGATCTTGCCCTCCAGGCCGATCGTTACCAGCGGGTCCCGGCTGGCCTCGATCAGGCTGCGGGCGTACTGCGACGCGAGGCGGGCCTGATCCTGAAGGCGTTGGCGGTCGGTGATGTCGCGGGCAATGGCCGACGCGCCGACGACTTTGCCGCGCGCGTCGTGAATGGGCGAAACGGTGAGCGAGACCGCGATGGTGGCGCCGTCTTTCCTGCGTCGCGTGGTCTCGTAGTGGTCGACCCGCTCACCGACGCGGATCCGGTCCAGGATCTCGTCCATCTCGTTGGGCAGGTCCGGCGGCATCAGGAGCGAGACGGAACGCCCGATTATCTCCTCGGCCCGGTAGCCGTAGATCCGCTCCGCCGAAGAGTTCCAGGTCGTGATGACGCCGTCCAGTGTCTTACCGATAATGGCGTCATCTGATGAGTCGACGATAGAGGCCAGGAGCTTCGACCCGGTACCCGCGCGATTGCGCGGGCGCGGTGGACGCACGGCCATGAGTCTTTCTGGTGAATCGCCTGCGTGAACCGTCATAAAAACCTCCTACCGCGAACCAGCACAGATCGAGCCGGTCGGCACCGTGTTATTCACGTGCTCGCCCCCGAGGCGGTAGTCACGGACCCGTTTCGGACAGTTACATTATATAGGTTACGGCACACGAACTCGGTCCCGGAAGTGCTAGAAGAGTCCTATAGCAACGGGATGATCATCCGCTGCGGTAAATTATGCCGGAACCAAACCGGGATACGAATAAACAATTTTCGCAAATTACCACTAAGCCACCGAATGCGGCCATAAAAAACAAACCAGAAAACCTGGAACACTTCACAGCCTCGTTATCGTGATAAATCCGATGATGATTCCTCCCGCAGGCATATCGCTGGTATTGCGAGCTTTCTCAGTGGACCGGAGATGTTACCTCCGCGAGGATGATGATCACGACTACGAGAAGGACGACGGTGACCACCACGTACTGCCTGACCTGGCGCAAGCTGATCCTTACCTGCCTCTCGGCGTCGGTGGCCACGCCTGCCGAGGCCATGGCCGATTCCGCCGCGTGAACCGCGGCCTCGGCCGCGGCTCCGGCCCCGGCCTGCAGCTCGGCGTACGCTCGGAGCGCGACAGCGATGTCTGCTTCCACCTTGGCCGCCGCTGCCTCGATCCGGTCAAGCGTGGCGACGCCGATGGCCGCTGCGCCCCAGCCCGCCAATCCGGCGGCGCCAGGGCCGGCGGCGGGCGTCGTCTCCGGTGACCCGGGAACCGGCGCCTGGGCGGGGATCCCGACAGCCTTGCTCGCGCCAGCGTCCGCCCCCGCGGTAGCGGAGGCCTCACCGTCGGTCACTCGGACGGCTTGCCTGTCCGCCGTGGCTATGGACGCGTCATGCAAGAAGCTGATGACAGCCTCCCTCGCCAGCACGGCCACATCGGCAGGGCCGGGCTGGGCTTTCGCTGGCTTGGGCATGCTATCTCCTCGAGCGAGTCCGTCTGTGCAACCCATTGATAACTATACGTGACTCATCTACTACGGATCGGAGTCGAACGGCTCCTGTTTTCCCAGCAATTTTTCCAGCAATTCGGCCTGGGCCATCCGACCCGACCCCGGCAGCTGACCCGACCCCGGCAGCTGACCCGACGGGGCCGCCTCCGCGATGCTGACACCCACGCGACCGGCATGCGCTGAGCGTTCAGTCATCGTGGTCCCGAGCGTGCCGGGCGGCGAAGGCAGCAGCCTCCGTGCGGCGATGCATGCCAAGCTTGGCGAGCAGCGAGGAGACATAGTTCTTCGCGGTCTTTTCCGCGAGGAACATGCGCTCCGCGATCTGGCGGTTAGTCAGTCCTTCGCCTATCAGCTCGAGCACCCGCTTCTCCTGCCCGGTTAGCGCCGCCACCGGATCCTCGCTGGCCACGTGGACCCGCAGCCGCGCCATTACCTGGCCTGTCCCGCGCGGGTCGGGCACGGAGCGGCCGGGCCGGCCCGGCCGCTCGGGGCTCACGAGGTCGGCTCCGCGTGCCTGCTTCGATGCGGGGCCCCCGGCACCTGCCATGATCGCACTGAGGAGGGCCTGCTGGCCTGGGTCGGCTAGGACGGGCCACAGGTCAGAGGTGAGGGCAGAGACCAGACCGACGTGCTCGCCGCGCGTTCGGCGCAGCATCTCCGGCACGTCGGTGACGCGGTAGTCAAGGTCGAGGGCTTGCGGGCGGACCACCTCTTGCTGGACGGAGGCGAGCAGCTGGCGGGTGAGGCTCGCCGCCCGTTCGGCGGCTAGCGTGATCTGCCCGAGGTCGCTGCGGGCTGACTCTAGGCGCATGGGCCAGTCGGGTCCGGATGGGACGGCGAGTTCCGCCGAGACAAAGGATGCGTAGCTGAGGATCACGGCGAGGAGGTTGTTGAAGTCGTGCGCGATCCCGCCCGCGAGCTTGCCGAGGCTTTCCAGGCGCTGAGCCTGCTGCAGCTGCGCCTGCTGTCGGTCGGCCGGGGATTCGTGGTGTTCGCGGCGCCCGGTGCCCGGATCGACCATATGGAGTCATCCCCAGTTGCTGATCAGAACGCGCTGCGGTGCGGCGGGCCGCGAGCGAGCGTGCCCCTCAATTGATTACTAAGAGTGACAATATCACACGTTTAGTAGTTACGATCCATTCGCGGCCAGCGGGCTGGGTGATGCGGGGCTGGTGGGTGGGTTAGCCGGGGATTTTGGCGATGTCGGTGGTGTAGAGGGTGAAGGGCAGGGTGCCGTCGTGCAGGTGGATGTCGTGGGCCCAGTAGAAGATGGTGAAGTGGCACGATTTGGCCATGGCGATGGCGGTGGCCATCATGCCGGCGGTGGTGGTGTTGGTGTAGAAGGTGTCCAGGCTGGCGGGGATGCCGTAGCCGGGGTTCTCGCCGCCGGCCAGGAGGCTGTCGGCGGCGGCGATGCGGGTGATCCAGCGGGTGGCAGACCAGGAGTCCATGTCGGGGTCAGTTAGTGGCAAGGTGGCGTCGGCGGGCTGGCAGGTGTCGTTGGCTCCGGAGTTGTCGGCGACGGAGGAGATGTAGGCGATGACGTTGTCTTTGTCGTGGATCTGGGCGTAGTACAGGTTCCAGACGGCGCCGACGCCGGTGGTGCCGTCGTTGTCCAGGTTGGCCTGCTCGGTCTGGGTTAGGTCGTCGGGGCGGGTGCCTGATCCGGGGGTGACGGTCTCGTAGTAGCCGGTGAAGCCGAGGCTGGTCAGGGCCTGCATTTGCCAGCTGGTGATGTTGTCCAGGCCGCCGACGTACCAGTTGACCCAGGTGGTGAGCTGGGCCGGGGTCAGGCCCGCGGTGCCGGGCTTCCAGGTCGGGTCGGGGTTCTTGGTCATTCCCGCGGGCAGGCCGGCGCCGGTGAGCGCGGAGGGGTTGAAGGCCCAGTAGGTGCCGCCGCCGGGGTAGAGCATCTCGGGGTCGCCGCCCGAGGTGAGCCGGATGGCCCAGAAGTCGGTCAGCGGGAAGTCGGCGGCGATCTTGTTGAAGTAGCCGCGGGCGGCGGCCCGGACCGCGGCGCTGAAGATCCAGTCGGCTTCGGCCGAGACTTTGCCGTCCTGGTCGACGTAGGTGCTGTTGGCCAGGGAGAACACCCAGGACGGCGCGTTCTGGGTGCCCAGGCCCAATGTGACGCGCTGCCCGGCGGCCTGGTAGGCCGCCAGCTCGGACCGCATGGTGGCCAGGTAGGAGGCGCTGTACTGGCCCTTGCCGGGCTCGAAGCTGGCCCAGTTGAACTCGAACATGGCCATCGTGACCCCGGCCTTGTCCTCCGCCGCGGCCGTGCCCGTCTGGGTATCCAGGGTCCCCCACAGCGGCGCGCCGGACGGGGTGGCCGCGTGCGCGTTGAACGAGAGCACCAGCGCCAGCCCGCCCAGCGCCAGCGCCGTGATCACCGACACCAGCACCTTGGTCAGCCGCCGGGTCGGCCCGTGCACCGCCCGCGCGGCAAACCCGCGCACCGCCCGCGCCCGGAATCCGTGCACCGCCCGCGCCCGGAATCCGTGCACCGCCCGCACCCCGAAGCCGTGCACCGCCCGCGCCCGGAAGCCGCTGGCTGTCCTGCTGAAGTTCCGGCTGAAGGTCATCGCTCATTCCCTTTTCACGTTCACTTCAGATTCATTCCGTGAACTAATCACCACTCTCCGTGTTTTTCCGGATGCGCACCAGAGGCGCATTCCCTAGGTATCCCAGGCCATTGCCGTGACCTTTCGCCCGGCCATTCGGCCCGGGCCATTCAGCCCAGGACCATTCGGCCCGGCCCTTCAGCGCTTGACCCTTCGGCCCGGGCCAAACGCCCCGCCGCGGCTGGTTACCGTGAGCCGCCAGACGCAGGCCACCCGGAGGGCCGCCAGGCGGCAAGCAGACGATACTGGTACCGGAGGCATGGATATCCTGGTATGCCAGCACCTGTTCCGGCTGGTCGAGGTGCCCGACAAGGCGGTGCCCGCCGGCGGCGGTCAGGTGCTGCGGCCGCAGATCCAGACCATCGGCGACGGGCTGAGCCCGAGGCCGGCCAGGGTGGTGACCGAGCGGCCTGCTCGCGACCTGATGCCGCAGTCGGGCGAGCTCCCGAACTAGGCTGTAACCAGGCTGTAACCAGGCCCGATGTACACAAAAAACTGCAGAACGGCCTGAGCGGACCAAACCACGGCGCGTCACCGGTTTCGTCGTTCAGCCCTCGAAGGGACCGGCTGCTGCTATACAATTAATCATCACGCCATCACGTGAAGTGACTTGAATTATGTCCCAGAACACCGAATGAAACACTGATAACCTGGCTCCCAGGGTCGTCGCCCGTCACCGCCGTCGGCCACGTAATGCTAGAACACACACGGTGACGGCACCACGGCTCGTTTCGAATGATCGAGTGTTTCTTGGGTAGCGGGGGCTATCGGAAGAGCGGTCAAAAGGGGAACTATGACGCCGGTTATTGGCATAACCACATATGAGGATCAGGCCTCCTGGCGTAATTGGTCAGCCCGGGCGGCCCTGCTTCCCTGGGTCTACGTGGATGCGGTACGGCGCGGCGGCGGACGGCCGGTCCTGCTGCCGCCGGGCGGAGACGACGAAGAAGCCACCGCCACCGTCGCGGGCCTGGACGGCCTGGTCGTTTCGGGCGGGCCGGACGTCGACCCGGCGCGGTACGGCGGGTCCCGGCAGCCGGAGACGCAGGTCCCCGTGACATTGCGGGACGCGTGGGAGCTCGCCGTCACCAGCCAGGCGCTGCGGCTCGGCGTGCCGCTGCTCGCCATCTGCCGCGGTATGCAGGTCCTGAACGTCTGCCGGGGCGGCACCTTGAATCAGCACCTACCGGACCTGGTCGGGCACGGGCGGCACAGCGGGCCGCCGAACGGATTCGGGCGGCACAAGGTCCGGGTCAGCCCGGACAGCGTGCTGGCTCAGGTCTTGCCCGAGGACGGCTACTTCGACGTGCCCACCCGCCACCACCAGGCCGTTGACCTGCTAGGTGAAGGGCTGAAGGCGGTGGCGTGGGAAGAGGACGGCACGATCGAGGCAGTCGAGGCCGGCCAGTCTGAGCTGGGCGGTCTTTCCGGTTTCGTGCTGGGTGTTCAGTGGCATCCTGAGCAGGGCAGCGACCCGCGCTTGTTCACCGCGCTGGCTAGCGCTGCGTCCGAGCGGGCCGCCGCGCGGACGACGGCACTTGCACCGATCGCCTAGTCTTTTTGCCAAAGCGCTGCGCCGAAGCAGCGTCGGCGATCAGGAGACACGACCGTGCCCGTAGGCTCGCCCGCCATCATCGCCGCGGTGTTCCGCGCGGTGCGGACGGGAAACGCCTTCGAGGAGACCGTCGAGCGCCTGCTCGAGGGGGTCAAGCTGGGCGTCTACGCACCGGGCGACCGGCTCCCGCCGGAGCGGGAGCTCACCCGCAGGCTCGGGATCAGCCGCATCACCTTGCGCGAGGCCCTGCGCGAGCTGGCCTCCGCCGGGTACGTCGAGACCAAGCGGGGCCGGTTCGGCGGCACGTTCATCATCCGCTCGCCCGAGCCGCTGGTGCACGACGAGCTCACGGCGGCCGCGCGGGATATGGGCGGCCAGCTCGACGACGCGCTGACGTTCCGCCGGGTGGTAGAGAGCGGCGCGGCCGAGATGGCGGCCCGGGCCAGCCTGAGCATGCAGCAGCGGGAACACCTGGCCGAATCGCTGGCCGCGGTGCACGCCGGCGGGGTCGGCGGGTACCGGCAGGCCGACACTCGGCTGCACCTGGCCATCGCGGACGCGGCCGGCTCGCCGCTGCTGACCGCGAGCGTCGTCGAGGCCCGGGTTCGCCTGGTCGACCTGCTCAACGCCATCCCCATGCTCGAGACCAACCTCGAGCACGCGAACCTTCAGCACACGCGCATCGTGCGGGCGATCCTGGCCAGCGACCCCGAGCGGGCCCGGCACGCCATGGAAGAGCACGTGGCCGGGACCGCGGCGCTGCTTCGCGGCTTCCTCGGCGAATCCTAAAGTCCCAGGGTCCGCGGCGCGGCCCTGGGAACGGGCTGGTAACGAGCTCGTAGCAGAGCTGTAACGACCCGGCGACACCCGCGGCGGCGGCTCATCCGGCCCCCTTGACACGCTCCCTGGCGCAGTGGGTCAATACCTTCATTCAATGGATCACTTCCAGCTATTTACTGACCTGAGGAGCGTGCCGTGGCGGTCAACGAGCAGTCCGCGCCGCTGTCCACCGACGAGGAGACCCTGCACGCGCTTGGTTAT
>Ga0302324_100019584_pt1 | contig 13278 bp, 6 predicted proteins | sample Palsa_T0_1_FD_201949 | JGI IMG/M metagenome (GOLD analysis project Ga0302324, IMG submission 201949) | Peat permafrost microbial communities from Stordalen Mire near Abisko, Sweden - Palsa_T0_1 | ecosystem: Environmental > Terrestrial > Soil > Palsa > Peat permafrost | place: Sweden: Abisko...
CTGCTATCCGAGCCAACGCCACCATTATCAGTCAGGTAACTAACCGGGAGCACCCGCCAGTCGGTGGACGAGTTATACGCGGCTAGATCGTTCCAGGCTTGGTATTCCCGATGCAGCGCCTCCAGATTCGCGAGCACCGGCGCGTCCGGGTCGGAACCGGTATTTGCTGCCGTGATGTGATCGAAGGAGGCCGAAGTGCCATAGCGCAAGGCGTTGAGCCTTGCACCGATGTTGCTGAACTGTCCGGACGGAACGCGCAGAGCCAGTGCGCTTTGCGCATTGGTTTCCTCGCCATTGATCTGCTGCACCGTGCTGGCCAGCCCGCCGAAGCCGAGGCTGCGTGCCGTTGGTCCGCTGTCGGTCAGCGCATTGGCCGTCTGCACTATCTCATTGCAGCGCAGGAACAAATTGTCGGCCGACTCACTGGCGCCGGAGCCTGCAGGAGCGATCGCCCCGCCGCTGACAGGCGCTTTATAGCCCGCGTTCTTCATGGCGGTGCATAAATTCTGAATTTGAATGCCGGCGTTGATGACTCCCGCGCTCGCACCCTCGTTCACCAGTGCGGTCTCGACGCTCCCGGCCGAGCCCACACTGCTCCATGCGATCCCAGCGGCGCACAGGCCCAGAGCCGCGGCTACGCGCGGCACGTCCTTTCTAGTCACGGTCCATCCCCTTATCTTTATCGATTAATGCATCATCTGGCGATTACCGCAGCACAGCCACCGTTGTGGTAGCCGTGGGCAGGAAGAAAAAATCACCGTAATCATGGTTCGCGTCGTTGAGCGAGGAATAAGTAGGGGTCTCGGTCACCTTGAGCCGCTGCGCCTCGTCGTGCATGCGGACGTTGAGCTCATGAGCAAGCATCTCGCCGCTCATGATGTCATCGCTCTGACGCAGAATCTGAATGAAGTACTTGGCAAACAGCGAGTGCGTGCGATCGCCGGCGCTGTCCACCACGGGTGTGTCCATCCCCGAGGTGAGCACCATCCGGGCGCGGCGATTCCACTGTACATCGAAACGCCTCTGACTCATCGACCGGCCGACGGTGGTCGTCGTGGGGTGGGTAATGGCCGAGGAAAAACAGGAATCGGCGACCAGAAGAACGTGCTTGGCCTGCATCTCTTTGATCTTGCCGCGGATCATTTCGCTCGAGAGGTAGCCTTCACGGGTATCGGGGTCGGCATCGACTCCAAGCCAGAACGCCGCCTCAGGCGGCCCATTTTGGCTCCCGCCGTGTCCGGCATAGTAGACCAGCAACCGATCCGGCTCCCGCAGCAGGCGCGTGTAATCATGCAGCGCCATCATGATGTTGGCGGCGGTCGCATCGAGCAATAGCTTTACCTTGAAGACGTAGCGTTTCTCCAGAAGGTCCGCCACCGATTTAGCATCGTTGCTCGGTGTCACCAGGCTGCCCATGAAGCGGTAATTGCTGTTGCCGATCACGAGCGCGTAGTAATCTCCGTCGATGTTCGCCGGCAATACCACTGCACTGCCGGGCGGGGAGCCGGCGGCGGCCTCGGACGCCGGCGGGTGCGGCGCCGGTCCGCGCCAGACGACGTTGCTGGCCATCACAGCAGGCCGCTCAGTCAACTGTTTTTCCAGCGCGCTGATACGTTGAGCGCGGGCGGCAAGAATGGATTCTTTCTCTTGGATGTCCGCTTTGAGAGAGTCGACTTCCTGTTGATGCTCGGCGTTGTTGCGCGCCACAGCCGCGTTCAGCTTGTCCCGATCGCTCAGAAGCTGCCCGCGTTCAGTCGCGTACTGCGTCTTCAGCTCATCGAGTTGCTCGCGCTGATCGGAAATTTTCTGTTGGGCGGCGCGCAGTGCTTCCTTGGCGCGCTCGGAGTCACCGGTGTCCCTTTCCCGTGCCTCGCGATTACGGGCAACTTCGTCGCGCAGCATGGAGGCGTCCGCCTCCATCGAGGCGATTCGCCGCTGCTGCTGATCAAGGTCCGCGGTGCGCGCCTGGAGCTTTGCATCCATGTCCTGTGCCATGGCCATGCGGTCGCGCTCCGACTTGGAACTCCAGTTGGCAATTTCCTGGCGCTGCGAGGCAAGTTTCGCCTGCTGATCCGTGAGCTGCGTCTGCAGCCGCGCCACTTCGGCCTTCAGGCTGGTGTTTTCCGCATCGCTGCTGCTCGAGGCTGCCTGCTGCTTGGCTGCCTGCTGTTTGCGTACATCGTCGAGCTGCGTGGTCAGGTCTTGGACGCGGCGCGCGTCGAGATCGATCTCGGCCTGCTTGGCAGCGAGCAACGCGGCGCCGCCATCATCTTTTTTGGTCCGTGCCTCATCCAGGAGCGTCTTCTGCGCGGCCAGTTCGTCCACTGCTTGACGGTACCCGGCGCGCAGATCCGTGAGCTCCTGCTGCGAACGCAACAGACGCTGTTCCGATTGAGCGAGGCGCGCGCGCAAGTCCGAGGTGTCCTGCTGGCGCGAGGCAAGCAGTTCGGTGAGCTGCGCGTTCGCCGTCTGCGATTGGGTGAGATTCGCTTCGAGGGCAGCCTGCTGTTCGCTCATGCGGCGCTGCATGTCGCTCATGTCGCTCTGCGTTGCGCCGAGGGCTCTCTCCTTTTCGGATACCTCGGCCTGCTTTGCTGCCAGCTGCGCCTGAAGCTCCTTTACCTTGCCTGGGTCGAGGCTTGGCATGTCGGCAAGTTTCACTTGCAGCTCTTTGACGACGCTACGCGAGCGCGCCAGCGCGATGCGATCGGCCGCGATCTTGGCATTGGCAGCCTGCAGCTGATCCGCTATCTGGCCCGTCTGTAAACGCAAGTCGGCGAGTTGTCCGTTCAGATCTTCGAGCTGCTGACTCAATGCCGCCGACTGTTTTGCGGCTTCCTCTTTGGCGGCCGCCAGCTTCCAGGAGTAGTCGAGATCATCGCCCAGGCCTGAGGCTTGACGCTGCAGATTAATGGCACGCAGGCGATCTTGCGGAACTCCGAGTCCCTTCTCATACAGATACCCGAGCTCCTGCATGGCTGGGGCAAATTTCTGGTCAGCCGCACGTTCGTACCACACTGCGGCCATTCCGAAATCCGGAGAGACCCCGTCCATGCCGTTCGCATAGATGCGGGCGACATAGTATTGCGCCTCCGGATTCCCTTTCTCAGCCACGGGCAACCATCGCCGCAGCGAGAAGGTGCCGCCGGCAAGGTCCCCCACCGTGTATTGACCGCCGCGAGTGCGGCATTCGACGGCGCTGAGGCGCTGCAGGGTTCCGGGGGTGAGGTAGTTGCGCGTACCGCCAAGCTGGATCAGGCGACCGGGCAGCTGGCAGTCGATGACCACGGCATCCGACAGGCTGGCGGCGGCGATCTGCACGCGCGTCTGGGTCTCGGCGGACGGGGTGGCGGCGGAACTTGCGCACGAAAAACCGACACTGCAGGAGATCACGAGCAGTACGGGCTTCATCACGATTCGGCGTAACCTATCCATAATCCTGTGCCGTCCGTATGTTTGTTTTTTCAGGTCTCCAGCGTTTCCTTAGAGCCGGATCGTCCCTGGCTAGAATCTTCCGGAATCATAGACCATTCTATGGTTGCTTGGTAAGCCGGAATGCAGCGGCCCAAACCGACGCGCTCCCGGCATATTAGCTCATTCGATCGGGGGCACATAAAGGATTCACGCCGGGCAATCGCATGCGGGACGAGGCGCTCGACGAAAGACCAGTGGACAATGACAAAACCGACGCGCTACCGTACGCCTCGCACTCCTGGCGCAGGGATGAGCGTTTAGCACAAAAAAAACGGGTGGATGACAGTTGTACGCTCGTTTAGCGCGCTGATAATGATAATCATTTTCTTTTGCCGCCCGTGCGGCCGTTTGTCTCAATCGCCCTGCCGAGGTGATTCATGGGTGAAAAATATAAAATAGCCATCGTCGGCGCCGGGCCCGCCGGCTTGAGTGCCGCCGCGCGAGCGGCGGAAATCGACGCCAAGGCCAAGCGATCGAGTCCCACCTACATCCTGCTGGAGGGATCACCGGCGCACGCCAAAACCATCCAGAGGTATCAAAAGGGCAAGCACGTCATGGCCGAGCCCAGCTATCTCGACCTGCGCAGCGATTTGCGTTTCGCGGCCGGCAAACGCGAGTTGATCTTGAACAATTGGAAGGAGGATTACAGCCGGTTGGGCATCCATATCCGCTTTGACGCCGCAGTCCGGAAAATCACCGGAAAGTTGGGCGACTTCCTGATCGAAACCGGCCGGGAGGCCATTTCCGCTGAAACGGTGGTTCTCGCCATCGGCTTGGAAGGCAATCCGCGGAAAATCGGCGTGCCGGGCGAAGAATTGGCTGTTCAGTATCAGTTGGATGATCCAAAGGAATTCACGGACGAAACCATCCTGGTGGTGGGTGCGGGAGATGCCGCCATCGAGAACGCCCTGGCCTTGAGCGAGCAAAACGACGTCTGGATCGTCAATCGCGGCAAGGAATTCGCGCGCGCCAAGGACAAGAATTTGAGCGATGTGCTGGCCGCCATCAACAACGGCGACAGCCGGCTCGACTGCCTGTACGAAGCACGCATCAAGCAAATTGAGGCGCGCCCGAATCTCTCGCCGCCCTTCAGCGTGGTGCTGGATACCGCCGGCGGCGAGAAGACCATCGAATGCCACCGCGTCATCGCACGACTTGGCGCCGAACCGCCGCGTAAATTCGTCGAATCCATCGGCATCAACTTTCCCAATGCGCGCAGCGATGCCATCCCCAACCTGTCCTCTCGTTACGAGAGCAATGTCCCCGGGGTTTACATCATCGGCTCACTGGCCGGCTACCCCTTGATCAAACAAGCGATGAATCAGGGGTATGACGTCGCCGAGTTCATCAACGGCAACGACATCAAACCGGCGGATTTTCCGCTGGTCGAGTGCCAATTGCGCGGGCTGCCGTTCGACTTGGACCCCGACGTCATGCTGGCACGGTTCAAGGGCAGGATACCGATGTTCGGCGCGCTGAACGCGCTTGCGTTCCGCGAACTGGTCATCGAAAGCGAAGTCCGGGTCTCATACGCCAGCAATGCCGATTTCCAGGCGGCCTCCTCCCGGGTCGCCAAGCTCATCGCCGCCAACGCCGCTGCCGGCAAACGGCCGCGTGTGACCCGGGTCATTCGCGAAGGCGACGTGATATATAAGGCCGGAGAATTCGGCACATCGTTTTTCACCATCGTCAGCGGCGATGTGACCTTAAAGCCCATTGAAGCCGGCGCCGTCGAGTCCCAGCTGCACTTGGGCGAATTCTTCGGCGAGATGAGCCTGCTCTCGGGACGTCCCAGGACCGAGACGGCGATCGCCGGCGCGGCCTGCATCCTGGTCGAGACGCCCCGCCGCACCATGCTCAAGCTCATGAATTCCAACGAAGATGTCCGCAAGGGCATCGATTGGATCTTCGTGGTGCGCGAACTGCAGCGTCAATTCGCGCCGCATGCGACGTTCGCGGAGCTGCGCAGCATCGCCGCGAATCTCAAGATCCAGAAATACAAAGCCGGCGATGTGGTCTTCACCGAAGGTCAAATCGGCGACTGCTTGTACGTGGTGCGCTCGGGCGGCATCACTTTGACCCGCAAGCGCGACGGGCAGGATGCGCTGGTCGCGCAGATCCCGTCCGGCGAACTGGTCGGCGAGTTGGCGCTCATGGGCGATCCGCAACGGCGCGAAACCGCCAAGGCTGCGGTGGCCTCCGAGCTGATCGAGGTGAAGCGCCAGGCCTTCGTCGAGCTGACGGAGCGCGGCGATGCCCGGGTACTAGCAAGGCTGCAGGAGGGCGCCAGTCGCCGCGTGACCGACATTGCACGCATGATGGTGCAGCCTGAGGCCGGCTCGACGATGAATTTCATGATGGCGGACGGTTTGGGCGAGGCGACGGATGTGCTCATCATCGATGAGTCGCTGTGCGTCGGCTGCGACAACTGCGAAAAAGCCTGTGCCGAAACACACGGCGGCATCAAGCGGCTCGATCGCAAGGCGGGCGTGACGTTCGCCAATGTGCACATTCCCGTGGCCTGCCGTCACTGCGAGCAGCCGCATTGCATGAAGGATTGTCCGCCAAACGCCATCCGCCGCTCCGTCACCGGCGAGGTATTCATAGACGACACCTGCATCGGCTGCGGCAACTGTCAATCCAACTGTCCCTACGGCGTCATTCGCATGGAATACGACGCGCCCAAGAAGCCCTCGCTGCTGGCCTGGCTGATCGCCGGCTTGGGCCCCGGCTTGGGCGAAGAGCCGCACTACCATCCAACCGCAGCTGCCAAGGATAAGGGCAAGAAGGCCGTGAAGTGCGACGCCTGCATCGACGTCAAGAACGGGCCGGCTTGCGTCAAGGCATGCCCGACGGGGGCCGCCATTCGCGTCGGGCCGAGCCAGTTTCTCGATATGATCGAGGAACGCGGCAGGTGATTCACGAAGGCGTACTGCGCCATCGCAATGCTCGCTATCTGTGGGTGGCGCTGCTGCTGATCCTCGGCAGTGCGGTTCTCTATTCCACGCAACGCGGCTTGCGCCCGGCCGGCGGCGGCACGTGGCAGGGCTATGTGTTGGGCACGATCGGCGCATTGATGATCGTGTGGCTGGCGTGGCTCGGCATACGCAAGCGCAGTTATTCCTCGACCGTAGGCACTACGGCCGGCTGGACCTCCGCGCACATATATCTCGGCATAGCACTGATGGCCGTCGCGACTTTGCATTGCGCGGCGAAATTCGGCTGGAACGTGCACACGCTGGCCTATGTGTTGATGAGCGCCGTCGTGTTGAGCGGCATGTTCGGCGTGTACGCCTATTTGAGCTTCCCTCAAAAGCTGTCGGAGAATCGCACCGGCGGTTCGCGCGCCAAGCTATTCGCCGAGCTCTATGCACTCGACAACGAAGGCCGCGAAGTCGCGCGCCATTGCAGTGCGTCGATCAACACCGCCGTCAAGAGCAGCATCGAGCGCACCGCCATCGGCGGTGGCGTCATCAATCAACTGCTGGGGCGCGACCGCTCGTTATTCATATTGGAGGATGCCGGCGACGAATCCGCCAAGAACGGACTGACGAACAACAAGGATCAGCAGGAACTCATCGCCTATGTATCGAATCGGATTCCGCGCGTCGACAAAGGCGTGGAGGCTCCCAATTTGGAGTCCTTGTTGCTCATTTTGTGCCGGCGCCAAGCGGTACTGCGGCGTATCCACCGCGACATCCAGTTGAATGCATGGTTGAAGCTGTGGCTATACGTGCACGTACCGCTGACCATCGCACTGCTGGTGGCATTGAGCATTCATATCCTGACCACCTTCTTTTACTGGTAGCCCCGTGAAGGCGCTCATCCGGTATCTACGGCAGGGACCGGACGGCGTCATCGAAGCGCAGGATTCCGATGCGACGGTCAATGAATTGACCATCGGCAGCGCGGCGGACCGCCAGATACAGCTGATCGGCCGCGAGGTCGGCGCCGATCATGCGGCCATCAGGGCCTCCGGCGGCAAGCTGGCGATTGCCTGTCGCGGCAGATTCCGGGTTCAGATCAACGGCAAGAGCGTCGCCTCAGGCAGCCTCGCGCTCGGGGATCAAATCGATATCGCCGGCCATAAGCTGCGGCTCTTCAAGCCCCCCGCGGGATTCGACGTCGCGATCGAAGTGACGCTGACGAGCGCCGATGCCAGCGAATTCGAGAATGCCTTCCGCACCGACCTCGACAAGACCTGGCTGTCCAAGCGCAGCGGCGCTTGGTTGCTGGCCATACTCACTTTGTTGCTGGCGCTCGCCCTGCCGCTGCAGTCTGTCTTCATCCATCGCCAAGGTAAACCGACTCCGATTCCCTCGGTTGACGATGCGCTCTGGTCCGCAGGGCCCTTAAGCCCGGCGCATGAGCTCGCCGCCGGAAAAAAATGCAGTGCCTGTCACCAACAGTTGTTCGTGCACGTGCAGGACACTGCCTGCCGCGATTGCCATCGGTCCGTCGCGGATCACATCGCCGCCTCGACCCAAGCCCTCGCGCATCTGGGAACCCAGCAGCGCTGTGCGCAGTGTCACCGCGAACATGACGGCGGTGCTTCGCAAATCGCGGTGCGCGATGACACCCTATGCGTCGGCTGCCACGCCGATCCCGGCGCCTCGTTCGGCTCGATCCCTCGAAAACTCGGCGCGGTATCGGGCTTTGCACGCGGCACTCACCCGGCTTTTTCCATTCAGCTGTTGAAGCCGCCGGCTGGTTCCGAGATGGCGGCGCTGCAAGATTGGGTGCAGAGCCGTGAGCCGCTGGCCACGGCTCGCGAACGATCCAACTTGAAATTCTCCCACCAGCAGCACCTCGACGGCGCGCGGGTGACGCGCGCCCGCGACGGGGGAGTCCTCGGCTGCGCCGATTGCCACACGCTCGAGAACGACGGCCAACATTTCCTGCCGGTCACCATGGAGACGAGCTGCGCCTCCTGCCATCAGCTCACCTTCGACCCGAATGAGCCCACCCGGCAGCTGCCGCATGGCAAGCCGCTGGACGCCATCTACGTGATCGAGGATTATTTCGCACGCAAATACAGCGATCCGACGCTGCCGGTCAAAAAGTCCACGCAAGCTCGCCGTCTGCCGGACAAGGAGATCCCGACCGACTTGGCGGATGTCTGCACGGGTCCTTCATATATATGTGCCAATCGGCGCGCCGCGGCGGAAATCGAAAATCAATTCGCCGGCCGCGGCTGCGTCAGCTGCCATGAGGTCCAGGACAGCCACGCGAAGGACATCCAAGAGCGCTTCCAGGTGATACCGGTGCACCTGACGCAGGATTACTTCGAAAAGGCTCGGTTCAATCATCGGGCTCACGCGGTGCAAAAAAATCTCACCGGTGATGCGGCCTGTTTGTCCTGCCACAAGGCAAAGGACTCCAAGGAAAGCTCGCAGGTGATGATCCCGGACATCGGCAACTGTTTGCAGTGCCACAGCAACCGTTACGTCAAGGACCAGGTCACGGTGCAATGTGTGAGTTGCCACAGTTATCACCCCATGGCAATAATGCAGGCAAACAGCCAGGAACAATAATAAATGGCTATGAAGGGATGGTGTGCGATTTGTGTATCGGCGCTGCTTGCCGCTTGCGGCGGCGGCGGCGCAGCAATCAGTTCCGTCGGCGCCAGCGTTGCCCCCGCGGGCTCGGATTGCACCGGCGGCTGTGCCAACGCCAGCACGTACCTCACCGTCGCTGACGTGCAAACCATCGTCAGCCAAGGCGTCGCAGAGGCGACGGCGCAAAATGCTTTGGCCACCATTGCGGTCGTCGACCGGGTCGGCAACGTGTTGGCCGTGTATCGGATGGGAGCGGCGGCGAGCCATCCGGTCATCATCGGCTCGGAATTCGACGCCTCCGGTAATGCCATCCTGCACAGCGGCTTGGAAGGGATAAAGCTGCCAAGTCCAGGGCTGCTCGCCGGGGCCAACATCGATCATCTCGCCGCAATCTCCAAGGCCGTGACAGGGGCGTATCTTTCCTCCGAAGGCAATGCGTTCTCAACGCGCACGGCCAGCCAGATCGTTCAGGAGCACTTCAATCCCGGCACGGCCAACGCTCCATCCGGTCCCTTATTCGGGGTGCAATTCAGTCAGCTGGCCTGCTCCGATTTTCTGATGCCCGCCGGCATGACGGCGGCGACACCCGGCCCGCAATCGGCACCGCTGGGATTGGCCGCTGATCCGGGCGGATTCCCTCTATATAAGGGCGGCACGGTGGTGGGCGGCGTCGGCGTGATCGCGGACGGCGTGTACAGCTTGGACAAGAACATCGATGACATCGTGGTCGGCACCGACGAAGTCATCGCGTTCGCCGCGGCTTACAACTATGCGGCGCCCGTCGATCGGCGCGCCGATGAGATAACGGCCGGCGGCGTGACCTTGCGCTTCAGTGATGTGTCGGCCAGCGATTTGTTGAGCGATCCTGCTAGCGCGCCCTCCTATACCTCACTCAGTGGCGTCGGCGCCTTGGTTCCGGTACCCGGCTACGCCGACGGCATGGTGCATGCGGGTACGGCATTTGGACAGCCAGGCTCAGGCATCATCCCGGACGGCGGCGCGAGCTTCCCCGGGTTCAATGCGTACGTTTTCGCCGATTCGCACAATGTACCGCGATATCCAGCGATTGCCGGCACCGACGGCGCCTCCGCCCTGACGCAAGCCGAGGTACATCAGGTGCTCGAATCCGCACTCTCGGTCGCCGGCCAGGCGCGCGCGCAGATTCGCCTGCCGGTGGGAATGACGGCCAGCGTCACCATATCGGTGGTGGACACGAATGGTGCAATACTCGGCATGGTCCGCACTCAGGACGCACCGGTGTTCGGCGCCGATGTGTCGCTGCAGAAGGCGCGCACGGCGGCGTTTTTCTCGTCCAGCGGCGCCGGCGCCTACCTGCAGGCTCTGCCGGATGCCAATTACCTGACGTTTTCTCCGGCAGGTATAACCTTGAACCCGGTGAGCCTGGCGCAATATCTGCCCGCCGCACAGACCTTCCTCGCGAGTCCCAGCGCCTTTACCGACGGCAACATCGCCTACTCAGACCGCGCCATTGGCGATCTGTCCCGCCCTTTCTTTCCGGACGGCATCGACGGCGCGCCTAATGGACCTTTCAGCAAACCCGCCGGCCAATGGAGCATCTTCTCTACCGGACTGCAGCTCGATTTGGCCATCAACGCCATTGTGCAGAACGTATTGTTCGTCAACGGCGCGGCGCCCGCACCGCTGCCGGGATGCGCGGGAGTCGCTGCGATGGGCGCGCCTGTCCCGAGTTTCGCGCAAACCTTGTCCGCGCCGGCCAGTGCCAGGTTGGCCAACGGCCTGCAGATCTTTCCCGGCAGCGTACCCATTTATCGCGGCGCGACCCTGGTCGGAGCGGTCGGCGTGTCCGGCGACGGCGTGGGCCAAGACGACATGGTCGCCTTCCTCGGGCTGGAGCGCGCCAGCCTCGCCCTCAACGGTTCCATTGGCGAGGCGCCGCCCGCACGCCGCGCCGATACCTTGACACCCCAGGGCACGCGCTTGGTGTATGTGCAGTGCCCGCAATCGCCCTTCGTCAACAGCGACCAAGAGAACGTCTGTGCCGGCTTCTAAGCACATACCGGCTTTTAAGAACGCGCGGCACTCGCGAGAACCGGTCGCGCGGGTGCGGCTGACGTTCGTGCGGTTGACGCTGATTTCCGCGCTGTTTTCGATCGCCGCCACCGCGGCGTTGGACGCGCGCGGCGCCGACACGGACGCTGACACCTGCTACAAGGACCCTTCAGGCCGCATCGTCAGACGCCGCCAGCCTGGATTCACGCCGGTACCGTGTCCAACGGAAAAAAACGACATCGAGCAGTCTCGGCGCATGCAACCGGTCGCTCCGGATCAGCCGCAGAATCTACCGGGTCGTCCCGGCCTCTCTGACCGCGGCGCGCCGCCGCCGGCATCGCCGATCCAACGTCCCAGCGTCACCGATTACGTCGATGCCGTGCCGGTGCCCGATCGCTGGCGCATCGTCGACAGCTTGGGCTACACAGAGAGCTTCTTCGATCCCTACAACCGCAATCCGCTGAAGGCCGACAAGCCGTTTCACGGCGATTGGTTTTTCAATGTGGCCGTGTTCTCCGACAGCTCATTCGTATCCCGCAATGTCGTATCCCCTTCCGGGTCGAGTTCGATCGCCAACGCGGGCGAAAACGATGTGTTCGGGCGAACCAAGCAAACGACTTTCTCGCAAACCGTCGGCACGGAATTCGTGCTCTATGAGGGCGACACCACCTTCAAACCGCCTGATTTCGAGTTCCGCTTCGCCCCGGTCTTCAACTTCAACCATGCCTCGGTGAGCGAGCTGCAGCAGTTGAACGTCAACCCCGATGCGGGCGAGACCCGCAACGATGATTTCGTCGGCATTCAGACGGCATTTATCGACAAGCACTTGCGCGACGTGTCGGATCGCTACGACTTCGACAGCCTGCGCGTCGGCATCCAGCCGTTCTCGGCCGACTTTCGCGGCTTTCTATTCCAGGACAATCAGCTGGGAGTCCGCCTGTTCGGCAATCGTGAGAACAATCTATACCAGTACAACCTGGCAGCGTTTCGCCTCATCGAGAAGGACACCAACAGCGGCCTGAACGACCTGGGCCAGCGGCTGCGCAGCGATTATGTGGTGGTCGCCAACTTGTATCGCCAGGATATGCCGGTTTCGGGATTCACTTCGCAAGTCACCGTGATCTACAACCGCGACCGCGAAGGCGATGACGTCCATTACGACTCCAACGGCTTCCTGGTACGGCCGGAGCCCCTTGGCCTGCAAATCGGCCGTGATTACGACGTCGTTTATCTGGGCTACAACGGCGACGGTCATTTCGGCCCGTACAACCTCACGGCTTCCGCGTATTACGCCACCGGCCATGAAACGCCGGGCACCTTCGTGCTGGGCCGGGACGACATCAGCGCCTGGTTCGGCGCCGTCGAGTTGTCGCGCGATTTCGACTGGTTTCGCGGGCGCCTCTCGCTCCTGTACGGCAGCGGCGACAAGAACCCCTTCGACCACAAGGCCACCGGTTTCGACGCCATCCAGGAAAATCCTCAGTTCGCCGGCGGCGACACGAGCTATTGGATCAGCCAGGCAGTGCCGCTGGTGGGCGGCGGAGGCGTGACCATTTCCGGGCCCAACGGTGTGCTCAACGACCTGCGTTCCTCGAAGGATGAAGGGCAGTCCAACTTCGTCAACCCCGGCATCTTCCTCGCAGGCGTGGGCGGCGATGCGGATGTGCTGCCGCAGCTGCGCGCCTCTTTCAATTTCAACTATTTATCGTTCATCGACACCGAGGTGGTCGATGTTGCCCGCGCGCAGGGCGGCGTACCCAAACACATCGGCGAGGATCTTTCCGCATCGCTCATCTACCGGCCCTTGATGTCGCAAAACATCGTGCTGCGCACCTCGTACGCACGTCTGATCGCCGCGCGGGGCTTCGATGCACTGTTTCCCCACGCCAATCCGAACTATTTTCTTTTGAATGCGGTGTTCGCTTATTAGCTGCGCGGTATGACCATGTTTAGACGCATCCATTCCGTCCGAAGGGCAGCGCTGCTTCGCAAGGCCATGCTGGTCCGCGCGGCAGCGCTCGCCTCGCTGCTCACGTTTCTGTCCATCGGCTGCGGCATGGTCGCGGCGAGCACCAACGATGGCGGCGCCGAAAAGCCGGTCAGCCGCCATTACGTCACGGCCCCGCCTTCTCCGCAGAGCCAGACGCAGGAAATGGCGGAAGCCAAGAGCGCCGGCTGCAAGAGCTGCCACACGCAGTCCGATCAGGCCACCATG
>Ga0302324_100019588_pt1 | contig 13276 bp, 13 predicted proteins | sample Palsa_T0_1_FD_201949 | JGI IMG/M metagenome (GOLD analysis project Ga0302324, IMG submission 201949) | Peat permafrost microbial communities from Stordalen Mire near Abisko, Sweden - Palsa_T0_1 | ecosystem: Environmental > Terrestrial > Soil > Palsa > Peat permafrost | place: Sweden: Abisko...
TACCGCTTGCCGAATATATCGGCAGATCCAAAAAGAACTTCAGTGCAAATCACCGAAAAATACAACCATCGAAGCGGGGCAATCCCCATTTGGGGAAGCTGTAGTGAAACCGTCCCCTTTGACAGCGCTGCATTGTCCATCCAAAACAAAAAGCCCCGGCTCGAAAACCGGGGCTTCCGTTCAGCAATAGCTGAAAATTACACGTGCGAGTATTCCGCTTCCTGCTCTTCGTCGAGGCCGTGGCGGCGCAGCAGCGTAGGCAGATTCTGCGAAAAGGCCGAACGCGGCATCACCATGTCGCAGCCAGCTTCGACGGCCTTGGCCTTCAGATCGCCCTGCAGATGCGAAAGGAATCCGATGATCGAGGTGCCGCGCTTCAGCTTCGACTTGATCTTCGGGATCAGTGTCAAGGGCTTGGCCGCAACGTTGTTGAGGTCGAATACGATCAGCGACGGCCGCTCTTCTTCGGGACCTTCCACAATCTTCGCCAATGTTTCGGGATCGTTCTTCACGAAGGCAACTTTAATGCCGAGCTTGCGGGCACTCTCGTTGATCTTCGCAAAGAAAAACAGATCTTCGACGAAGAAGTAAATGCGCGTGGGCGCGTCTTCTTTGATGGGAGGCGGAGGAGCTTCCCATGGGGCGTTGTTCTCGGCGTAATGGCCGTTGCCGTTCACGTTGCCGTTCCGGAACTCGATGGTGGAGGGCGGAGAGTCGGCGACATTGCCGTTGACGGTTCGATAGCTGTGGTCCATAGGACCGACGAAGACGCGCTCGCGGCGCTGCTTGTTGCGGCGTCGACCGCCGCCACCGCCACCCTGGTACTGGCCATTGCCATTGCCGTTGTTGTTGCTTTTGAAGAAACGGGTCTGGCTGGAGGGTTGCGGCTTGGGAGGCTTCGGTTTGAACGCCTGCGGCTGCGGACTCTGGGGTTGAGCCTGGGCTTGGTTCGGTCCCTGGCCGTTGGCCTGACCCTGGCCGCCTTTGTTCCGCTTGCGGCGCCGACGGCGGCGATGTCCGCCCCCACCTGGGTTTTGTTCTTGATTCGCTGCCTGGGCCTGTGCCGGGATCGGGTTTTCCGCCGGGGGCTGAGGCTGGTTCTGCTCTGTTGTCATGCCTGCACTTCCTGGTGCGATGGACTCTGTTCCTGTTTCCCGTTTACTTCCGGCATCTGGATTTGCGCGGCCTGCCGTCCGTGGGGGACCTGCAAGCACGCACCTAACTCACCGGGAGTCAGGAACAGTGGAAATTGTTTAGCTCCGGCCTGAAACCTGTAGCGCAAACGCGACAGAAATGGCCGGAAAGTTCATAATGCGGTGCGACACACACGGACCGGGTTCCTCTGCTCGGCTACCTGAGGAGTGAGACGGGGGAACGCTACCGAATGCCGCGCCGATCAACGGAACGTACTGGAGTTGCCGTCTGATGCTGATTCAACCTTCCCAACCGAGGGGTTTCTCCTCTGACGGCAAACGACAACGGAGAAAAACTCCCGTGGGTGATTCCTGACTCTCGAGAATCGCGGCGAGCCTCGCAGATAATTGGCGTGGCTTCAGCCGCTCGATAGGCAAACCTAATAGTACTCCTCAGCTCAAGCCCTGACAAGTGCTTTGATACGGCAGCCTGAAGGATAGTAACCGGGATGGTGCGCGGCGCGGCGCGGGAGAACAGAAAAGCCACCCGTATTACGGATGGCTTTTCCCGTGTGACAGCCAGTCACTGGCCTCCCTGAAGTCGCCCTTTATCCGTAACTTATGGATTAGGACTTTTTGCATCCCGACCGGGGCAGAATCTCAAAGGATGATGCTCTCGGCGGCCGGAATCTCTTGTTTCGCACCGGCCCCCTTGCGAGGACCTATACGTCGCTGGCGTTGAAGGAATGTGCAATTGGGGGGCCGTTCATCTTCTGCAGTGGAATCATACATTTAACCGGAGTGGAAGGTCCGATCCATTCAGATTCCAGTAGAACCTGAGGTCAGTGGTCCGGAAATCCATAACACGCGAGTGGGACTACTTTGATCTCAATTCTGGCAGTGGGGACAGAAATGGGTCCCGCGTCCGGCGAGGACGATGCGCCGGATCGGCGTTCCACAGACGAAGCAAGGCTCGCCTTCACGGCCGTAGACCCGGTGCTGGATCTGGAAGAATCCCTTCACACCGTCGGCATCGACATAGTCCGAAACCGACGATCCGCCGGCGCGGATCGCAGATTGCAGGACCGTCCGAACGCTCTTGTGCAGGAGGCCGAGTTGCTGCCGGGTAAGACGACCAGCGACGCGTGTAGGGCGAATCTTGGCGCGGAAAAGGCTTTCGTCGGCATAGATGTTACCCACACCGTGCAGCAGCGACTGATTCAGAAGCGCGGCTTTGATGGAAAGCTTGCGCCCGCGAAACAGCGCGGCGAAATCGTCGAGGGAGATCGTCAAGGGTTCATGGCCGGGTCCGGCGAAGGCGCCCGACTCGAGTCCGTGCAACTCAAGCCGCCCGAAGCGCCGCGGGTCGACGAACCGCAGTTCGCGCCCAGAAGAGAGACTCAGGACCGCGTGGGTGTGTGGGGGTATAGGGACGTCGGGGGAAGAAACCAGGAGCCGGCCGGTCATGCCGAGATGGACAAGCAACTGCTCACTCAATTTGCGGCCGGATTTCGCTGTGAGGTCAACAACGATGTGCTTGCCGACGCGGTAAACGCGGGCAATGCGCAGGCCAGCTAGCGCCGCAGCCATCTCAGCAGGTGGGGTCTTGAACGGCTCCTTATATTTGCTGAACGAGGCGGAGACGATGCTGTCGCCCCGGACTCGCCGGTCGACTCCGTTTGCAATGGTTTCTACTTCGGGGAGTTCGGGCATGATTCTCGGCAGGCGACACTTCTTCAGGTCGGCCTGACGTTCAGTGTAATGGCCCGGGGAAAAACGTCAGCAACCGTAGCTGCGCGCCTCTTCCGTTTTCTCCCACGGATATTTCTGGATGGGGACGAAGGTGCGCTGGAAAAACGCGTCGTCGACGACGTACGTTTCCCCGTCTTCGCCGCGGACGATCCACTCGCCGCGCTGCACGTTGACAAAGCCAAGGTCAGTGGCAATGGTAGAAGGTTCGCTCGCTTGATTAGCGTCGACCAACAGGGGCCGGCAGGTACGAAAGGCGCTCATGGTTCCTCCGCCGGGCGACATGGTCCGGCTGTTCTTATTGGATCGCCGAGGCCATAAAGGCGCTCCAGGGAAGATGTAAAGGAGTTGTGAGCGCGGATCTGACGCTGGCAACTGCTTGACGTCGCGCGCAGTCTGCCCGGATAGTGGAAGTTCCTTCCCCGGATATCCGAATCAGCGAGGACAGATGAAGATGCGACGCCTGGTGGCTGTGGCGATGAGTTGTGCCTTTTGCGCGGTAGCGGAAGCGCAGGTTCCGGCGACGTTGCAACCGTTTGTGAAGGTCGATGCGCCGGTGCTGGTGCTGGAAAACGTGCGGGTGATCGACGGGACGGGAACTGGGGCGGAGGAAAACCAGGTCATTGTGATCGAGAACGGCAAGATCACGCGGGTGGGCTCGGGCGAGGGTCCACTGTTTCCAACGGGCGCGAAAATCCTGGACATGAGCGGCAAGACCGTTTTCCCCGGCTTGGTCGGCATGCACGAACACCTCTTCTATCCGTTGCCCGATGGCGGTCCGGGTTTGTTGCCGCTCTACGGCGAGATGGCCGACTCCGCGCCTCGGCTTTATCTTGCCGGCGGCGTGACGACAGCGCGGACGGCCGGCAGTCTGGAACCCTACACGGATATTTCCGTGAAGCAGGCTATCGATGCGGGGCAGATTCCCGGACCAAAGCTCTTCCTTACCGGTCCTTACTTAGAAGGCTCGCCATCGATCGGGCCGCAGCTCCACGCCCTGACAGGGCCCGACGATGCGGCGCGGATGGTGGACTACTGGTCGGCGGAAGGCATGACCTCGTTCAAGGCGTACATGCATATCACCCCAGAAGAGCTAAAGGCGGCGATCGATCACGCGCATGAGCACGGTCTGAAAATGACGGGGCACTTGTGTGCGGTGGGATTCAAAGAGGCAGCGGCACTCGGGATCGACAACCTGGAGCACGGGCTGGCCGTCGACACAGAGTTTTATTCGCAGAAGAAGACGGGCGTGTGCCCGGGCCAACATCCGCCGCAGGCGGAGCTGGCGAAGATGGATGTGGAAGGCGCCGATATTCAGGGGACGATCAAGGACCTCATCGCCCATCACGTTGCGATCACCTCGACGCTGGCGATCTTCGAAAGCTTTGTGCCGAACCGGCCGCCGATGAGCGAGGAGATGCGTGTGCGCACCTCCCTGCTTCCGGACGCGTGGGGCAGTTACACGACGACCCGCGCGGGCATCGCGGAGCATGAAGCGGATGCGATTTGGCCGACGCTGCTGAAAATGGAGATGCAGTTCGAGCGTGACTTTGTGAGACAGGGCGGGGTGCTGATGGCCGGGTGCGATCCAACCGGCTACGGCGGCGTGCTGCCAGGGTTCGGCGATCAGCGCAATCTCGAGTTGCTGGTCGAGGCAGGCTTCACGCCAGAAGAGGCGATCCACGTCGCGACGGAGAATGGAGCGCAGTGGCTCGGCGAAGACAGCAAGGTGGGCACCATCGCTGTCGGAATGGTGGCGGACCTGGTGGTGGTCGATGGGAATCCCGCGAAGAACATCGCCGACGTTGAGAAGGTCGACACAGTTTTCAAAGACGGCGTCGGCTACGATCCGCAAAAACTGATCGCGTCGGTGCGGGGGTTAGTGGGATTGCGGTAATCACCGCATCCCTCACTGCTGCGAAGAGCCGATCTTCTCGCGAAGGCGCGCTTCCCCTTCGTCGCTCCAGTATTTGCAGTTGAGCCGGATGAACACCGACGAATATGGAATCGTCGCATTCGTTTTGAGGACCAGAACCTGGAACGTCTTGCCGGCGCTATCGACGGTGGCGATCAGTTTGTCGTGGGGTTGCGTCTGGATTTGGTATCCGCGCAGAACATCGACGATATTTGCGCGATACTGCGAGGCGCCTGGAGCGTCCTGGTCGGACACGAAGGGCAACTCGGCATCCATGAAGATATCGGGCCGCAGATGTTCGGAGTTGTCGATCGCACCGAGGACAAATCGCAGCACACCGACGAGCGGTGCATTCGTTTCGATGGTTTCGACTCCCGGCGAAGCCTGCAAAGGATAGGCCGAGTCGACGATGAGAATCCAGTTGCGATGGCCGAGCAGCGGCAGTTCCTGAGCAACCCTTGCCTGCCACGAGGCGGGCTCTTCCGGCGGCGCGGCATGTAGGGCCGGCGTCGCGAGAAACAAGGCGAAAGCAAGAAGATTCCTGAGCATCGGACGAGTATCTCAGAATTGGATCGAACCAGCTGTTATGCAGACGGGCTCGCCCGCGCCGGCGCTCGCGCTATTGACCTTTGCTCCCGAAAGGACTATCAGTGTGGTTCCCCCTAAAACGAAAGAGAGAGAGGTTCATACATGGGACATGGGATTATTGCCTGGATCATCATTGGAGCGATCGCAGGCTGGCTTACAGGGAAGCTCATGAAGGGATCCGGTTTCGGCTTCCTGATGGATATGGTGGTGGGCCTGGTTGGCGCGCTGATTGGAGGCTTCATCTCCAGCCATCTCGGCCTCGGGGGAGTCGGCCAGCACGGGCTGATCATGAGCATCGTGATCGCTGTCATTGGAGCGGTCATCCTGACGATGATCATTCGCTTGATCAGCGGCAATCGCAAAGCGAATCTATAGGCCCGAGCCTCACCCGCGGGCACGCATAAAAACCGTGCAGGTTCCGCGAATTGGGAACCTGCACGGTTACATTTTCAGGAACCCGATCTGCGCTGCTCTGCCTACGCTTCCTTGTAGAGCGCCGCTCCTGCCAGCGTTCCGATCACGCACGCAAAGAAGTCGACGATAGCGGCGTAGAGCGCGAGGTGATGCGGGTACATGTACGGGATCACCATGAAGAACGTGATTGCCACCAGCGAGGACAGCACCCAGGTCGCCAGTGCCGCATAGATGGCGGTTTTGGGCCCCGCGCCGAAGCGCGGACGGATGCCGACATAGATCCATAGCGCGGCGAATCCGATTACAAGGCCGATTAGGTTGAACTCGATGATTTGTGTCGTGGCGAGTGGTGGCTTGCCCAGGAGCTGCATGGCCGCGTTCCACTTTGGTCCCAGCCACAGACCCTCTGCGAGAGCTTCAACGATGTTTCCAGCAACACCAGCAACGATCCCACAGAAAATCCAACGGCCGACATTGATCTTTCCCATACAGCCTCCTTGTTTTGGGGGGATGGCGCAGTATACGTGTGCACCACGACGTGTGCAACGGGAATTCTGGCTTGCAAATGGCGGCCGGTACAGGGCTAAGGCAGGAGCCACCTGCGCATCAGCAGGCCCTTACCGAAGCTAGTTTCTGCGGTTCCCAGGGAGACAAAGCCGCATGAGCGATAGAACTCCTGCGCATGCGGGTTGCCAATCACGTGCAGGGATGTCGAGCCTCGCGTGCGGGCGATTTGAGCACAGTGATCGACGAGACTGCGTCCGAATCCGCGCCGCTGCAGATGGGGTTCGACGAATAAGGCGTCCAGCTGAGCGTGTCCGGCCGGGTGAGACAGCACGGCGGCGAATCCGGCCAGCGCGCCGTCGAACTCCAGCGCAAACACGTCACCCGAGACGATCTGGTCCAGCGGGACCTCGATGGCATCGGGATGAGCAAGGACCGCCTCGCGATCGCCTTTATTGGCGAGGGATGCGCGACGCTGCAATTCCTCAAGCGCGGGCTGTTCGTGGACAGCAGCTGGGCGGATCGCGACGGCGCTCACAAAGAGGCGCGCTTTCGGGTTTTCACAGCAGATGCAGTGATGCGCTCTTCAAGCACGACGGTGATGTTGTCACCCTTCCTTTTGCCGATTGCTTTGAGAATGTCGCCCTTGACGGGCAGCTTGTGGCAGCCGTCGCCGAGTGCCATGAAGGAGCTGCGAAAAGAAACGCCATCCATTTTTCCGCGAACTCTTACCAAGCCGCGTGTGCGGAAAAACTCGACGGATTTCGGCCAGACGACGTAGGTCCAACCACCTTTGGCAGGGCTCTTCTGAAGCTTCGCGGTGAAAGATTGATCGAGCCTCACGCAAGCGCCTCCGGAACAAACCAGTCTATTGCAGCGGGAGATCGCAACGCTGGTGAACGGACGAAGCGCAACAAGTCGGTCTCCTACCACAGCGGCGAAATGGGCTGCTCCTGAAACACCGGCTTTGGTCCTCCCTGATTGATAAGAACAAGGGTGGAGAGAAATGGCTTCACCTGCGGGTCGTAAAGCACGGTGATGCTTCCGGCGCGTCCGCTCGATCCATCGGAGCCGTCTCTGCCGTCGGAGCCGTTGCGTCCGCTTTGCCCGTCGGGCGTGCCGGAGCCGCCCGAGCCACCACTGCCTCCGCGGCCGCCTTTGCCTCCAGACCCGCCTGGACCGCCGTTGGCCGTCACGGTGAGCGAGCCGCCCTGGGGATCGACCAGGTAGAAATGCTCCTTGCGTCCGGGCGCGGTCACAGCAATCTGTAGCAATGGATGGGCGCCCGCACGAAGAGTCGCCTGTACCTGTACCGGTGGAGCGGCGCCACCAGGGTCCCCGTCTCCTCCATTGGAGCCGTCGCCGCCGTCGCCGCCGTTTCCGCCAGCAGAAGGATTGTTGGGATCGCTCGAGCCAGGGCTGCCAGGAGTGCCACTGGTCCCATCCATGCCGTTGCTGCCGCTCGAGCCAGCGCTGCCGGAATAATTCGCGACGAATTTGTAGTCGTAACGGAGCGGAATGTCGACCGCTGCATGCAGATCCGGATGGCTCGGCACCACTATATCGAGGTGGCCGGATTTGCCCTCGCTCACGCGCGGATCATGAGCCAGGGAGACGATGCCCTTCTTATTGATGGTGACGACGGTGGCTGTAATGGCGAGGTCGCTCCACAGAACCTTGCCCTTGCCCTGGCCTTCGGTGACCAGTATCTTGCCGTCGGGCTGAGTGAAGGTGACCACCAGCGGAGTCTTCTCCCCAGGCGCGATGGCGGGATCCTTCGGCAACGTGGCTTCTATCGAGGTGACGGGAAGTTTGGCGAGACGGACCTTCATTCCCAGGTGAACCTGGATACTGCTGCATCCGCTGAGAAGAATTGTGGAAGTGAGGCCGAGGCAGGAAGCGAACTTCGAAATGGACGACATGGCGTGCAGGACCCTTTGCGATTCAGTCAAGGAGACGAGGTTCGACGACGCCGGGTCTCACTTATCGCGGGATTAAGTTTGGCCGGGCACAGATTTTCCGGTCACCGAAGTCACCGCAACTTTTCAGTTATTGCAACAGGGAAATCGCAACGCTGGAAATTGCCGTCACGCCGGTGCGCAGCGTCGGCTCGGGCAGTGGCTCGAAACGGCTGGTATGCGGGCCTGGCAGTTCTTTGCCGGCTGCTTTTGCTGTGGCGAGTTTTTGCGGATCCATGGCGCCGAGAATGAAATACGTAAGCGGGATCTCGTGGTTTGGCAACGCGAAGACGCCTACGTCCTCGCTGGCCATGCCACGGGGAATGTCGATGACGTTGTCTGCGCCGAGCGTCCTGACCAGTGTGGCCTTTACTTTTTCTGTTTGCGCGGGATCGTTGTAGAGCACCGGCGTCGATTCGTCTTCGAGCACGGTGACGGTCGCAGCCTTCTCTGGCGGCAGGCCGGCGGAGGCCGTGATGCCGGCGGCCATCTGTTTGAGGCCGGTGATGACCGTGTCGCGACTCTTGTCCGAGAAGGAGCGCGTTGTCAGCTCCAGTTTGACCTCGTTGGGAATGATGTTGCGTTTGGTGCCGCCTTCTATGTGGCCGACGGTGATGACCGTGGGATCCTGCGGGTCTTCTTCGCGGCTGACGATGGTCTGAATCTGCGTGATGTAGAGCGCGGCCAGGGTGATGGGATCGCGCCCGCCCTGCGGATACGCGCCATGGCCGCCGATACCGTGAATCACGACATCAACCGAAGTGGAACTGCTGGCTGACGGCCCGCTGCGAATGCCTACGGTTCCCGCAGACAGCCCATTGGTATCGTGCAGGCCGATGATGCGATCGGGACGGCCGAAGCGCTCGTAGAGATGATCGGCGAGCATCGCCTTGGCGCCGTCGATGGTTTCTTCCGACGGTTGCCCAACAAGAATCACGGTTCCATGCCACTGCGACTTCATAGCAACGAGCGCTCGCGCAGTACCGATCATCACCGTGGTGTGTACGTCGTGCCCGCAGGCGTGCATGACGCCGACCATCTGGCCTGCTCTGTCCTTCATTGTGACGTGGCTCGCGTAGGGGACGCCGGTTTCTTCAACGATGGGGAGCGCGTCCATGTCGGCGCGAATCATCAGCGTCGGTCCCGCGCCGTTCTTCAGGATGCCGACGACGCCATACGCCTGCGATCCGTCGGGATAGCGGCCGACTCGTTCCGTCACGGTGTAGCCGGCGTCGCGCATGGCCGCCGCCAGGATGCCGGAGGTACGGGCCTCGAAGTGCGAGAGCTCCGGGTGCGCATGGATGTCCTTATAGGTGTCGACCAGCGCCGGCGTTTCGGAGTTAACGAAGGAAGGAATGGTCTGCGCCGCTGCGGCGGCCGCTAGAAACACAAAGGCTGAGGCCACGAAGGATCGCACAGGTTCTCCCGAGAAAGAAATTGGGGGACAGTATAACGTGGGAGCGGCTACGGCTCGAATCTCCGAACGGCCAGCACCGCGTTCAATCCCCCAAACGCAAATGAACTGGAGAGGACTAGCGACGGGCTGGCGGGTTTGTTTTGTAACAGTATGTGATCTAAATGGATTGTCGGATCGACCTGGGAGAGGGTTTCGGCGAGGCCCGCGTTGGCGGGGAGCAGATTGCTGCGAAACGCGAGCACAGTTGCCAACAGCTCCATTGCGCCGGACGCGCCCATGGCGTGGCCGTGCAGTCCCTTGGTCGAACTGATGGCCAGGGTCCGTGCGCGTTCGCCGAAGACACGATGGATCGCATCGGCCTCCACGCGGTCATTGGCGACGGTGCCGGTCCCGTGGGCGTTGATATAGCCGACTTCACCCGGCGAGGCAGTCGCGTCGTCGAGAGCCCGCTGCATCGCCGCGGCCGGTCCTGCGGGATTCGGCTGCGTGATGTGGTGCGCGTCGGAGGACATGCCGAAGCCGACGATCTCGGCGAGAATTTCGGCGCCGCGTGACTGCGCCGAATCGAGTGCTTCTATGGCGAAGATGGCTGCGCCTTCGGCGAGTGTCATTCCATCGCGATCGACAGCGAAAGGGCGGCAAGCCGTGGGCGAGACGACGTGGAGGCTGTCCCACGCCTTGAGAAACACGTAGGTCAGCGGCGCTTCGTGCGCCCCGGTGACGGCGGCTTTCACAGCACCCGAGCGCACCATGTGGAACGCGAGGCCGATTGCGTGTGTTCCCGAGGCACATGCGGTGGTGATGGTGAACGCGGGGCCGGTGATGCCGTGCTCCATGCTGACGAGGCTGGTGCCGGCGCTCGCCATCACACGCGGCACGGTGAGGGGGTGAATCCGGCCGCCGCGGGTGTAGAGCTTCTCCGACTCCTGGTCTTCAGTCGTGCGGCCGCCGGTGGAGCAGCCGAAGATGATCGCGATGGAGTCACCGGGATACGCGGTCACAAGGCCGGACTGCTGCACGGCTTGGCGCGACGCGGCAATCGCGAACGCCGACGAGCGCTCGGCAATTTGGCGCTGGTTAGCGTTGAGCCAGTCCTGCTGGCGGAAATCCTCGACCGTCGCGGCGCGCGTGAAGTGCAGGTCCGCGGGGCGATCCTGCATCTCGCGAATGCCGGTGTGGCCGGCGAAGAGATTCTCTGCGAAGCTGGCGACATCCTGCCCGATGGGCGTGATGCATCCCGCGCCGGTGATGACGACCCGGGTCATGCGTTTGCGGACGGGTTCGCTTTCTCAGGACCGGCGCTTTTCTGGCGCACGGCTTCTTCTATCCCGCTGACCATGTCGTTGACGGTTTTGATCTGGCCCAGCTTCTGTTCCGGAATTTCGATGTCGTACTTCTCCTCAATGTCGAACGCGAGGCTGACGCGGTCGAGCGAGTCCACGGCCAGCTCGTCGAATGTGCTGTCGAGGCGAATCTGCTCGGGGGGAATGCTTTTCTGTTTCGCGATGAGTGCGATGCACTCCTCGGCCACCTGATTCATCGTCACTCCGGACTTTCGTTCTGCAATCTTCATCCTGCCCTGTCGGGCTTTGCGCAGGCAAGTCGTGTATCGCTGTCAGGACACGAATCGAGGGGCTCGAGATGGACCTGGGTCCGCCGCCCCTGGTGTCTAACCCCATAAACCAGGCGAAGAAGAAACGAACATCGGGGTAAAATGAGCGGATGCTCTCCCCGGTGACCCCAGTCCCGGAGATTCCTCCGGACCTTCCTGTTCCCGAATCCCTGCGGTGGGCGCACCCGCTGGTGCAGGAGTGGTTCGTCCGCCGTTTCGGTACACCGACGGAGCCGCAGGAACTGGGCTGGCCGGTGATCCTGGCCGAAAAGCCCGTGCTGATCTCGGCGCCTACCGGCTCGGGCAAGACACTGGCGGCGTTTCTCATCTGCATTGATGGGCTCATTCGCAAGGCAATCGAGGGCCGGCTGGGATGCGAGACGGAAGTGGTCTATGTCTCGCCGCTGAAGGCGCTTTCGAACGACATCCAGAAGAACCTTGAGATCCCGCTGCGGGAAATTCAGCAGCTGGCATTGGAGCGCGGATATCTGTGCCCGCCGGTGCGCGCTGCGGTACGGACGGGGGATACGCCGACGGCCGAACGGCGGGCAATGCTCAAGACGCCGCCGCACATTTTGGTCACGACGCCGGAGTCGCTGTATATCCTGCTGACCGCGCAGCAGAGCCGCGAGCATCTGCGGCGGGTGCACACCGTCATCGTGGATGAGATTCACGCCATCGCGGACGACAAGCGCGGATCGCATCTGGCACTGAGCCTGGAGAGGCTGGACGCGCTGGTGACGGGTGAGAACGCGCTGATGGTCGGGGCCAGTCTTCTTAAGTATCCGCCGCCGTTACGTATTGGTCTGTCGGCGACGCAAAATCCCATTGAGCTTGTCGCGCAGTTTTTGGGTGGTGCGCGCGGTAATGAAGTCGAGATTGTGCAGGCGGGTCAGCGGCGCAGGCTGGATCTCGCTATCGAGGTTCCGACAGACGAACTGGGTTCTGTGGCGACGATGGCGATCTGGGAAAGCGTGTACACGCGGCTTGCGGAGCTGGTGCTGGCGCACCGCTCCACGCTGGTCTTCGTCAACACGCGCTCGATGGCGGAACGGCTGGCATTCCAGCTGGGCGAACGGCTGGGCACAGAAAATGTGGCGTGCCATCACGGAAGCTTGTCGCGCAAGCTGCGACTGAATGCGGAGCGGCGCCTGAAGGCGGGCGAGATTCGGGTGCTGATTGCTACTGCGTCCTTAGAGTTGGGCATCGACATCGGCACAGTGGATTTGGTTTGCCAGATCCACTCGCCGCGGGCGATTTCCGTCGGGATGCAGCGCGTGGGCCGTGCAGGCCACTGGCGGGGCGCGACTCCGAAGGGCCGATTTTTTGCGCTGACCCGCGACGACCTGATGGAGCAGGCTGCGCTGATCCGCGCCATGCGCTCGGGCATCCTCGATCGGCTGGAGATTCCGAAGAAGCCGTTCGATGTGCTGATGCAGCAGATCGTGGCGGCCTGCGCTTCGGAGCCGTGGGAGGAGCGGGCGCTGTTTGAAGTTTTCCGGCGAGCGCAGCCCTATCGCGATTTGGAGTGGGCGGAATTTGACGAGGCGCTGCACTTGCTGACCGAGGGCATTGAGTCGAGCCGCGGGCGGTATGGCGCGTACCTGCTGCGGGATCGCGTGCAGGGGCGGGTACAGGCGAGGCGCGGGGCGCGAACCACGGCGATTACAAATGGCGGCGCGATTCCCGACACGGCATTGTTTCCGGTGATTTTGCAGCCGGAAGGCGTACAAATTGCGACGCTCGACGAACATTTCGCTGTCGATTCGTCGCCTGGCGATGTAGTACAACTCGGCAATGCGAGTTGGCGCATCCAGCGCATCGAGGCGGCAGGCCGCGTCCTCGTGGAAGACGCGCACGGACAGCCGCCGACGTTGCCGTTCTGGTTTGGGGAGGCTCCGCAGCGCACCCGAGAGCTCTCGGAATTTGTGGCCGGCCTGCGCGAAGAAATCGATCGGCGCACACGTGACGTGCTACCGGGCTACG
>Ga0302324_100019589_pt1 | contig 13276 bp, 15 predicted proteins | sample Palsa_T0_1_FD_201949 | JGI IMG/M metagenome (GOLD analysis project Ga0302324, IMG submission 201949) | Peat permafrost microbial communities from Stordalen Mire near Abisko, Sweden - Palsa_T0_1 | ecosystem: Environmental > Terrestrial > Soil > Palsa > Peat permafrost | place: Sweden: Abisko...
GCTCTACCTGGACGAGGGATGTCTTTCGGTGGACGGCGCGATCGCCTCCGGGAGTTTTTTCGAGAATCTGAAGCGGAGCGACAGCGGCATCCTGCCCGAATATAGAAAAGGCAACGAACTTGTGACGGAGTATCCGGAATCGTTGACCGCCTCCATCCGCATTATCGGCAACCAATGCAATGCGGCGTCCGGCGCGCATTCTCCTATCTTCAACGGCGATTCGTATACACTGTCATTCGAAGTGGATTGGAAGAACGGCTTCGAATTGAGCCGCGTTCCGGTGACTGCCCGCTGCGCCGGGTCTTCGGTTCTGATTAACCCCAGCGGAGATGGGGACATCATCACCGCTCCTCTTCTGACGTGCCAGCTGACAGTGGCCAGCAAGGGCGTTCCGCTCGCGAATCATCTCATCGTGTCGGTTCTTGGATCCGATGGGAAACTCTTGACGCGGCTGTCCGCCGCTCCCTGATCAAATCCCCGCGCGTTTTTTGCCGCTTTACTCCGCCGATCGCCCCGCCGAAAGATGCTTGCTTGACGGCTACGTAACCTGCGCAGTACGCTCCTAGTTCCCAGGAGGGACCTCCATGCACACGCGGCAGCACATGCAGAAATTTATCCGGCTTTCACACTTCGGAGCGACAGCGCTCGCCCTGACACTCGCCACCTCTTTCCTATGCTTCGCGCAAACACCTTCGCTCGGGAAATTTGCCGGAACCTGGACGGAAGATGAATCCAAGCGCACCTTCGGCCCGGCCGAGACGCTGAAATTCCGGACCGACGCGAAAGGAAACCTCGAAGAACTGCGCGGCGCGGATGCCCGCCCGCTGGTGCAGCCGGTTCGCTTCGACGGGAAACCCTACACCGTCGACGCGTCAAAAGACAGCATCGCGTGGAAGCAGATCGACGACACTCACTTCGAGCGGAAAATTTTCGAGGATGGCAAGCTGCTGAACACGCGCGAAATCCAGATCTCCGGCGGCGGAAAGGCCCTTACGGAAGTGACTTCCCGGACCCTTGGCGATGGAAAGAAGCAAGCGGTGACGGTGAAATTTCGCCGGACGAAAGGTGAAGGGGCGGGCCTTGCAGGAATCTGGCAGGCCGAGTCCTATCACAGCACGGTACCCACGCAATGGACCTACGAGCCCGCGGGAGACCATTTCAAGATGGTCAACGAGACGGGTGTCACCTTGATGCTCCCCACCGATGGAAAGCCGGCGAGTGTAACCGGACCGGCCGTAATTTCGGGAACGATGGCGGCGCTCAAAGCGGTGAGCTCCGACAAGCTGGAGATCGTCCAGAGCAGGCAAGACGTCACTACGGGCAAACTCACGCTGACCTTGTCAGGTGACGGGAAAACGATGACGATCAGCGCCGTGAATCTTGCGCCAAACGCCAGCCCTGCGCCATCTGTATCAGTGTTTCGAAAGCAGTAGACCCGGCAGCAAGCAACTCTCGCTCATCGGTTCGTCTCCGTGTCGGCAAGGATTCGGTCGGTCACGTCGAAGACGCTTCCGTACGTCCCTGCCGCCGGTGAGAGCCGGGCGGCCGGGGCGTGAAGTTGCGATTTAATCCAGCGGTTCTACCTTCATGATTCTCGCGGTGCGTGTGTTGACCATCCACAGCGTGGTGCGGCTGGTGGTGGGATCGTAGGCGATCTTCTTGGAATCAAACTCGGTGGGAATCTGATATTCGACGATTTCGCCGGTTTTGGGATCGAGGCGAAGCAGGCGCTCGGCCATGTTGCTCGTCGCGTACACGTAGCCATTTTTGTCCGGGGCCGACACGCAGTAAGGGTTCATGTACTTGCGCGGGAGCGGCCACTCCTGGAATTTTTCCGTTCGCGTGTCAAACATTCCAATTTTGTCGCCGGTGTTCTCGGCAAACCAGAAGCGATCCTGCGCGTCCATCCGGCCGCGGCGCGGCGATGCGTAGGGAGTGGGCACCTGCCAGAACTTCGCCTCCCCGGTCGCGGCGTCGATGCCGATGATGTAACCGCCGGCGATGTCCGGGGCGTAGGGATTGCCCTTGGAGTTGATCACGATGAGGTCTACGTACTGGCGGTGCGGGCCGGGCGGCAGGTTCGGCGATTTCTCCCAGCTGTAGGCAGCGTCCACTTTCATGGTTTTCGGGTCCACGCGCGTGAGGCCCGCCCAGATTTTGCCGTCCGGGCCGATGGCCATGAATTGCGTGCCTACTCCATCGAGCGTGCTGATTTCCCCGGTCTTTGGATTGAACTTCGTCAGCACGATCGCGGCGTTGGCGACACGGCGCGGGAACCAGAGGTTGTCGTCGCGGTCCACTTGAATGTCCCGCGCGCCGGGCAGGTCTCCCGGCGGCACGGGCGGCAGCGAAAACTCGGTAAACGCGCCGGTTCGCGGATTCATCTTCCCGAAGAACATGCGGCTCTCGTCGGTGTACCAGATGGTGCCCTTGGAATCGAGGTCGAGATCGTGCGAAACCGTGTCCGGCCGAGGCATGTCGTACTGCGTGATGATCACGCGTGTGGCTTTGCCTGACGGGCGCGGCAGCGTCTTCAACTCGTAAGGCCAGGTGGTTCTGCCGCCGCTAAGGTTCAGCGTGGCGAGATACTCGGCCAGATCCTTTTTGGGGTATCCGGTGGGCGCGCGGCCCCACGTTGGGTTCTGGTCGGCAGAGGCAAGCTGGTCGGGTGTGCCGAGCTGTCCGCGTCCCCGGTTGTCCCGGCTAGAGGCGGTGCCGTCCGTGTAGTACTTCTGCATGCGGGTGATCAGCTCGAAGAACTCGTCGGGCGTATGCTTCGACTTCATGATGCGTTCCCAGGCATGGCAGTAGGCGCAGTTGCCTGTCTGATAGATGAAGCGGTCCTTCTGCTCGGTGGTGCCTGGCATACTCATGGCCCACTCGAGGGAACTGAGCTGCGAGCCGAGATTTTTGGTCTTGTCGAGCTTGAGGTCCGCAGTGGCGGCTTTGTCCCCGGCGATCTCCACGGACTTGGGGCCGATCAGGTCGTAGCCAACGGCTCGGATCGTGAGGGCGTAATTTCCCGGCGAGAGGTGCGTCCGGGGGAAGCTGTACTTCCCCTGCGCGTCGCTTACCACGGACACGGTGAAGTTGGCGCCGTCGCGCCGGGCGTTGACGACGACGCCTTCCATTGCGCCTTCCGGCGGCGAGCTGACCATGCCGGTCAGAGCCACGGCGGCGGAGTCCTGCGCCATGAGAGCAGGAGGGGCGCAGCACATCGCGCCGATAAAGAGAATCGCCACAGCGCTTGCAAGAAATCGTTTCGACATGAGTCCAGCCTTTAACGTTCGCATCGGCGGAGAGTATATCGCGTGGCGGCGGGGTTGCAGAAGAATAGATATTTCGCTGAGTCGAATGCAATCGCTGCAAGCGATTGCATCGAGTGTTCCCTGGACGCGGTGGCGGCGGAGCTCAAAGCCATCGAGTACCGCAAGAAGAACGTCTCCTGAGAAAAATCGGCGCTCACGGGAACGCGCGGCATGGCGCCGCGCTTTTCAAAACATGACGGAAGGCAGCCACGCGCCGGACGGCTCGTTGTAGAGGCCGGCGCTCATCAGCGTCATCGGCTGGGTGACTCGCAGGCCATTTCCCAGGCACCAGCGGAAGAGCGCGCTGTTCCGCGACGGCACCAGAATACCGGGACCGCCGAAGGATTCCGCCGACGCGATCAGGGCCTGCAAGTCGAGATTGGTCTCCGCCGTGGCATGGCCGAAAAAGGCGAGGTGCGATGTGTATCCCGTAATGCGGCCAGCGCGCTCGACCACCTTGGCGGTGCCCTGCTCGATGGATTGCGCCAGATCGACGCCGCGATCGAATCCGTGTGCTCGGCGCGCCAGTGCGTTGCAGACGTCCAAGTCGGTTGGCTGCGCCGGGCGCACCTTGCAACCGGAAACGCTGCGTTTCTGCGGACGCCCCTGCATGCACGAGAGGGGCTCGCGGACATCAAAGCCCAGGTTGGCATAGAGCGAGAGCGAGCGGTTGTGAAACGCGGCCTGTACCAGGCGCATTCCCGCCGCACCGCGTTCTTTCGCGCGATCCATTACCGCGTCCATCAGCTTCCGACCCACGCCCAGATTTTGTGCGGCGGGGTCCACCGTAATCGGTCCGATGCCTGCGATGATCGCGCGCTCGTCCAGACAGTTGCTGCCTACGATCCGGCCACCGCTTTCCGCCACCACGCCGTAGAATCCGGGCGTGGAGAACATCATCGCGAGCACTCCCGTCGTCGCCTCCTCTGACGGAAAATCGCACGGAAAGCCGTGCGCCGCATTGATCGTGGAGAACGCTGCGTAACAAATCTTCCCGCAGGCTTGAGCGTCCTTCGACCGCGCCCGCCGGATGGTTACTCGGCCGCACTGCGTTTCAGTGCCATTCGAACGCCTCCGCTAAATCGTTTGGATCGTCGCAGGATTTTTAGTCTTTCTTCGGCGAGCTATTCGTTTGCACACTCCGAGCGCTCGCCACGATCGTTACTCGGGGAAGGTCTAGAGTGACCTTCGTAGGCCCATCCATTGGCACTGAATCATCAATCTTATAGTCATACACGAGCGCTTGTGTGACTGGCGATGACACCGGCTTTGCGAAAGTCCAGCGTCTAGCATTGGCGATCGTGGTCGATTCAAAGATTCGAGATCCCGCCGTTTCCGCTTTCACATCTGCTACGCGTCCATCGGCATCAATCGTCAGCGTGAGGGTTACAGTCCCGGTTATATGCGCTACCGCAGCGATAGGTGGATAGAAGGGCAGTTCAATGTGCTTGGGGCAAAGTGGCTACTGCGCGTGTCTAGAACAACCGCTCACGATTAAAAGCAATAGGAGCGCTGGTCTCGTTAGTCGCATCCAAAGAGCCTCACGATAGACTTTTACGGCTAACTCCGAATCAGGCGCGGTTTTCCATCACGTTGCCAAAGACGCGGCAGAAGTTTCCGCCGAGGATTTTGCCGATCTCCGCGGGCATGAAACCTTGGCGAAGCATTGCGTCGGTGATCGCATAGGCGAAACCGCTTTGCTGATCGGGCCAGATATGGTTGGTGAGGCGGCGGTTCCCAGCGGCGGGTGAGCGGAGACCCGTATAGGTGTCGGTGCCGACTCCGACGTGATCGATGCCCACGGCGTCCGTCATTTCCCTGACGCCCTTTGCGAAGTCGCCTACGGAATCCCAATTCAGCCAGACACCAACCACGCCGCCCGAATCGGCAATAGCGCGAGCCTGGTCGCGCGTAACCAATCTGCGTATCAGGGATTCCTGCTTGCCGGCGCGGCCCAGCGGGGAGTCGATGGCGGTGTGGGTGAAAAGAATCGGCTGAGTGGTTATATTCAGGACGCCTTTCACCATGGGGAAGCCTGCGTGCGCCAGGTCCATCAGCAAGTGCAGGCGGTTGCACTCCTTCACGACTTGAGCGCCAAACGGAGTGAGTCCGCCGAATTCGTTGGGCGGACGCGTCTGGATGTCTCCCAGCGGCGAGACTACGTCGTTCGCGTGGTGCACGAGTTGCATCAGGCGGAGGCCGCGGCGATAGGCCTCCTCCACGCGGTCGAGATGCCCCTCGATAAACAGGGCGCCCTCGCAGGTCTGCACTATGATGGCCTGCCCGGCGGCGTGCGCGGCTTCGATATTCTTCAGGTTGAAAGCGCGGCGCATTTTTTCCTGCGCCAGCAGACGGTCTTCCTGCGCGAGTTGCTCCAGATGGAGCTTGTAATACTCGCCGGGCGTCGAAGTATTCAGCAGGTTGTCGACGGCGTAGGTGTGGCAGGCGACCGTCAGGCCGGCGCGCTTGAGTTCGCTGGCAAAACCCGTTGCGGACACGTCGGCGGGATCGGTGTGGCCCTCCCCTGAGGAACCGACCGGCGTGTGGTTATGCATGTCCACCGCGATGCTCGACGACACAATCTGCGCCACGCGCGGATCGAGATCGTCGGCCCAGGAACTCTCGGGCCATAGGAATGACGAGCCCAATGCGCCGCCCGCGCCGGCCATCAGCGCCAGCAACTCGCGCCGGGACGGCTTCGATCCTCGGAATGCTTCCGTCATAAGCCCCCGACTCTACCAGAATCGAATTCCAAAGGGCAGCGAGACCCTCGACAGCTGGACACAAGGACCGCCGAGACTGGCGATGCCAATGCCCAATCGCTGCGGCTAATCCTGTTCACCTAAAGTTTGGAGGTAGGTCTTGCCGTACGGATAGAAGAGGTCCTTGCGGCCTTGCTGCCAGGCGGCTTTGAGTTCGGGGCTGGTGATGTCCCAGTCCGGGCGGCATTTCTTGCTGACGGCGCGCAGGTCGTGGCGGAGATCTTCCGGGGTGGGCCTGCCGAAGAACCAATAGCCGTTGTAGATCTTGTAGATCACCAGACCGGGCTCGAGCACAATCACGTGCGGGATCATCGGATTGTTGACCGGATCGGTGTATTCGGCGATGTCGAGATCTTTCTGGACGATGCGGCCTGCGTCGGAGAGGAACGGCCAGTGGGCGCCGACTCCGCTGCGATATTCATTCGTTGCAGTGATGTTGTCGGTGCTGATGGTAACGAGGCGGCAATAGGCAACCTCGAGTTCGCGGTGGAGTTGAACCAGCCCTTCCGCCTGGCGACGGTCCTTCGGGCAGAAACCTCCGCGGCTGAGGACGAGAACCATGGGATGCTGCCCCTGTAGATCCGAAAGCTTGCGGCGCTTCGCGGTGTGGTCGGAAAGCTCGTAGTCCGGGAAGATGGCGCCTGGAACGATGTCAGCTCGCATGGGAAACTCCTTCGGTCGGTTGGATGCGCGGCGTCCAATTGTAAATTTGTATGGCGCGGACGGCAAACCGAATCGTCGCAGCGGGCAAATGGGGCGTACGCCCGTCACGTTCGACGGGCTTCAAATTGACAGCGGGGACGGGCTCGGATATTGTTGATGCTGCGAAATTAACGCACAGGAGCAGGAATGGCACAGGGTACGGCTGTCAAACACAAGAAGAAGACGAAATCGGTTCTCAAGAATATCCGCCAGACGGAGCGCCGGGCTGCGATCAACCGCATGAACCGCACGCGCGTGCGTAGCGCGATCCGCCGGATGCGCACTGCGCTGACTGCGGCTGACGTCGCCACCGCCGAAAAGCTGGCTTCTCCCACTTTCTCGGAGCTGGACAAGGCTATCCGCAAGCGCACGCTTTCGGAGAACACCGCGAATCGCTATAAGTCCCGCCTCACGCTGGCCTTGAATGCGCTGAAGGAAAAGAAGGCTTAGTTTCGGATTCGGATCGGATTTTCTCGAACGGTTTCAAAAAGGCGTCCTGATTTTCAGGACGCCTTTTTTGCATCAAGAGGACGAATAGGGGGCCTTCGTTTCGCTTAGGATGGCTGCGTAGGGAACGCGGCCCCCGGCGCAAAGGCGAGACACAACGCCAATCGGGAGATTGGCGTTCCCGGGGGGACCACGCAACTGTGGAAGCTTTGACAGGTGGGAATGCCTGAGAGCGAAAGAAGAAGCAGGTCCCTCACCCATCCCCGCTTCGCGCGTATGGGCTCAGGATGACAATGAAAGGCAAAGTCGCAACGGCGAAAAGCAACGGCAACGGCGAAAGCGACACCAACAGCCAAGCTTCAGAGAGATTCTTCGCTGCGCTCAGAATAACTGCGCAAGGCAACGGCGACGAACAACGGCAACGGCGAAGAGCAACAGAAACGCTCCGACGCGGTTACGCCGCGGTGCGCATGGTTAGGCGGGCGATGAGGAATTCCATCAGGGCGCGGGGGTTGGGATTCGAGGATTTGAGCTGGCTGTCGGCTTCCGCTAGAGCTATCAGGCCCGCGAGCAGATCTTTCTTGGGGATGCGATGCGCCTGGCGGAGGGCCGCTTCCGCGGCTTCGGGGCGCATGCTCAACTAGCGCGCCGCCTGGAAGCCGTTGGTGTGCGCGGGCAGGCTGCGCGCTTCGATTAGCTTGCGATAGAGCCACGCGAGCGCGCCGATAATGCCGATGGGCTCTTCGCCTTCGCGCAGCAGATTGTCGAGGAACGCGAGAGCCGCGTCCCGCTTGCGGTCGGCGAGCATGTCCGCCAACTGCCACACGGTATTTTTTCGGGCTGCTACGACGAGCGCTTCCACGTCCGCCAGGCGGATGCGCCCGGCTCCCTTTACATAGGAGGCGAGCTTTTCGATTTCGATGCGGATGCGGGCCGGTTCGCTGTTGAGAATTTCGGCGAGAAACGCGGCGGCGTCCCGGTCGATCTCCACGCCGAGGTCTTTGGCCATCTGGGCGGCCAGCAACGCGGCGGATTCGCCGCCGATGGTCAGCTCGACGATCAGAGCTTTTTCGCTGAGCAGCTTGAAGAATTTCTGGCGGCCGTCGAGTGACGCGGCTTCCAGAAGCAGCACGGTAAAGGGCGCGGGAGAGGCCAGATATTTCCCGAGCGCCTCGAGGATTTCGTCGCGCGATTTGTCTCCCAGCTTTTCCACCGATTCCGCGCCATCCACGACGATCACCTGGAGCTGCGCGAGCATCGGGAGCGTCTGTGCGCGCTGCAGAATTTCGTCCCAGCCGGCTTCCTTCGCGGAAAGGCGCGCCAGAGCCCAGCCGCGAAGTTCTTCGGGCACGTACGCGTCGATGATTCGGTTGCGGCACATGTCGCGGAGATAAACATCGGTGCCCTGCAGCACGATGGCCGGCACGGGTTTGCCGCTCGCAAGCCGCTCGATCAGCTTTTCAGGGGACGCCTGCGCCATCAGAATCCCTCCACGACGTTTGCTACGAGGCGAGACGCGAAATCGTGGGACATGCGCTCGAGGGCGGGGTCTTCTTCCTGGAAGAAGCTCTTCACGTCGGGCGAGATCTGGTATTCGTCGCGGAAGAGCATGTCGTCGTTCTGGTAGACGGCTTTCTGGGTCTTGTTGTCGGTGAGCTGCACCTTCGCGTGCACGGTTACGAGCATGGTCGTCACTTCGCCGGTGGTGGCGTTAAACAGCACGGGGCTCGTTTCGATGGAGAGCACTTCCCCTTGCAGCACGGCATCGGCGGATTGGGTGTCCTGCACCACGCGGTATTTGGTTCGCGACAAAAACTCGCGGGTCACGGCCGCCGTGAAGCGCTGCTCGATTCTGTATTGCGTCGTATCGTTCTTGAATGCCGGCACGGCGATGGTCTTCCAGTCCGGCGGCAGATTCGAGGCGCGCCCCGCGACGTGGTACCCGCATCCCGCGACGAGCAGCACGAAGCCCAGCAGTACGGAAAGGCGGGAGGGATTCTTCGCGCACAACCCGCGCTCAGAATGACGGCGCTCTTTTTTTGCACAGGCGACTTTGTTCAGTGCAGCTTCACACGCTGCGCCATTGCCTGGCACGCCGCTAGGCATTCTGCGTTTACAAAGGGCGCCGTTAGGCAAGGAGCGACTCCGCGACCAATTCCTCCGCGATGCGCACTGCGTTGGTGGCCGCGAGGCGCAGATTATCCGCGACGCCCCAGAACCACTGCCCTTCCGGGACGCTTGGATCGGGCGCCATCGGCCCCAGATGGATTTCGCTTTCTCCCGCGATACTTATATTGGTGGGCCCGGCTTCCCCGGCCGCGTCCACTTTAACGCCGAGGTCGGCAAACGCCGCCGCGAGCTGCGCCGGCGGCAGCACCGATTTGAATTCCGCGAAAGCGGTAAACGCGTAGCCGTAAAACACCGGCGCCTGCACAAGCTGGAGGGCCGGCACCGGCGCGCGTCCTGACAGATAGGCGTTCACGTCGCGCACAATTCCCTGCCGCACCGAGTCCATGCTGGGCTTGCTTTCCCCGCCATACGCAGACAACAAATTGAAAGCCACCTGCTCGTCGAAAATGATCTTTGAGACCGGGCGGAACGATAGCAGATTCGTCGTCTGGCTCTCGAGCTCTTCGATGCCCGGCTGGTCGCGCTCGGAAACCGGCGGAAATAATACAGCGGCGATCCGCCCCGGCTCAAATTTTCCTAGCGCGGCCGAGAGCGTACACGCCACGATCACGGGCGTGGGAGGAGAATAATAGGGAACGGCCAGCGCGGAGCCATTCGCACCCGATCCCGGCCGCCGAGCAAGCACCGCGTTCAGCGACGGAATCCACATCGTCGCCCGGCCGGACGCTGCCACGCCGCCGGTAAGATCGATCACCGTCGCCCCGGCTCGCTGCGCCGCCGGCCAGTTGCGCTCCGTGTCGAAGGCTGTGCCCGCAAAGAAAGCGAAGCGGACGCCGTCGAAGCTGTCTTCCGCCAGTTCGCGGATGAACGTAGGCTCGCCGCCCGCTTCGGTGAGCGTGCCGGCCATGACGCTTTCATCCAGCAGAATTATTTCGCTGGCGGGGAAATTGCGGTCTTCGAGGACCAGCTTGAGCTCTTTACCGCGAAGGGAGGAGGCGCCGACGATCGCGACGCGATTCAGATTGGCACGAGCGAGCCCGGCGGGCATGTTCTAGGCCGGGTGAGACGCCAGCCGGTGGCGCACCGTGCGCACCACCTGAAGCACCACGCCATGAACGCTGTAAACGCTTGCGACCACGAGCAAGGTGGGCCTCGACAGATACACGGCTGCGCCGATCAGAAGCGCGAAGAGGACGACAGCGAGAGAAGGCTGCCGCCTCGTCCATTGAATATCTTTGAAGCTGTAGTAGCGCAGGCTGCTCGACATGAGAATGCCCAGCGCGAGCACCATCAGAAGCCACAGCAGCGAGACCTTCACATCCTGAATGGGGTAGACGACGAAGTGAATCACCGCCGCGATCATGCCCGCAGCCGCCGGCGTGGGCATGCCCACAAAAAAGCGGCTTCCGCCCGGGGCCATCCCCTGAATATTGAAACGCGCGAGCCGCCAGGCGCAGCAGACCACAAAGAAAAAGCCGATCAGCCAACCGAGTTGCGTGAGGTGCAGCATCTGAGGCGCTTCGGTGGCCGCCATGGAGCGCACTCCCCACACATACGCGAGAAAAGCCGGGGCAATTCCGAAGCTCACTACGTCGGCGAGCGAATCGAACTGCTTGCCAAATTCGCTGTTGGTGCCCATTGCGCGGGCCACGCGGCCGTCGAGGGAATCGAACAGGATGGCCACGCCGATGGCGCGCGCCGCGTTGTCAAGATCGGACGGGGCGCCTTCCAGAGTGGCGAGCACGGCGTAATAGCCGCACAACAGGTTGGCGACGGTGAAAATTCCAGGGAGGATATAAATGCCGCGCCGGTGCCGGTGATTGCGAAGCAGGCGGGGAGAATCGTCTTCGTGCCCGATCGGGTCTAACTCGTTGAATTCCATTTCGCCAGGACGCTTTCGCCGCCTTTCACTTTTTGTCCGCGCTGCGCGACTACCTGCGCTTCCATGGGCAGCCACACATCAACTCGGGAGCCGAAGCGGATCATTCCCACATGCTCTCCCTGGGCCACTTCTTCGCCCCTGCGCTTCCAGCATATCACGCGGCGCGCGATGGCCCCGGCAATTTGTTTGAAAACCAATCTCCCGCGTGGCGTATCCATATAGATCACGTTCTGCTCGTTCTTCTCGGAGGCCGCTTTGCGCATCGCCGCGTAAAAACGTCCAGGCTTATAGACCACCTTAGCGATTTTCCCGGCGACGGGCGCGCGCTGCACGTGTACGTCCCACACGGCGAGGAAGATAGTGATGCGATGGCCCATCGTGGATTCGAACTGCTCATCCACGATCTCGATTACGTGGCCGTCCGCCGGAGACACTACGATATTCGGCTCGGTGGGAATGGTGCGGTGCGGGTCGCGGAAAAAATAAAACACGAACAAACCCAGGAAAATCAGAACCCCCGCCGCCCAATACCATCCGAAGCCCAGGCACAGCACGGCCAGCACGAGCGGCGGAGCCGCAAACCCGTACGCATCTTTAACCATTCGTCATATTTCTCTGTGAGGTGAAATTCGGGAACCACGCGAATGCGGTGCGGCCGTCCCGGTGACTCTGGATAAAAAGACACCGGTATTGTACGACAGAACGGAGAGGACTGCTCGACGCCTGCAGCTAGTGCTGCAGCGAACCCTGGTGATACCGCGCCACCATCATTTCCATCTCGTCTTTCAAACGCAGCTTCAGCTTCTTCAGCACGGATTCCTGAATGAGATCATCGGCGTTGACGTAGGGATCGTCATGAATTTGCTCTAACTGGACGGCACAGCGGAAATGCTCTTCTGCGAGGCGCCGGAATTCGGCGTTTCGTTCCAACAGGGACTGCCGTATATCTTCCGTGGTCGGCATTCGGTTCCCTCCTGGTTGAGTTGGGGTTCACATAATTGAAATAACTATCACAACTGCGCGAGCAATCCAATAGTCTTTACTGAAATTTTCACAGGGATCCCGGAGCCGCAAACCTCTCATTAAGGCCCTCATCCCGGTAACGGGTTACCGGCAAAGCGTTGCCTCCCGAAGCGGAACGAGCGTACGATGCGCGGGTCAACACTTCGGCTAGCCATTATTGGGAGGCTCCTTGTGATCAAGCTCAAATTGAAATCTGGATTCATGACGTTCGCTGGGATGCTGGCGCTGGCAATTGCCATTCCGGCACCGGCAGGAACTGGAGAGGCGAAGCCTGCCGCAAACCCGGCTCCGCCGAGCGCGTCGCTGCCGCCCGTCGTCTACTTCTCCAAGCAGGAGGTGGACGCCAACTTCGAGCACCATAAAGGGAAGGACGAATCGCTCTACGACAGCGATTACGGCACCCAGAACTTCAAGATCAAAACGAGCCATCGCGAAAAGCCTACGCGCGCCGAAGTGCACATGACCTATACCGACGTCGTCTATGTGGTGAAAGGGTCGGCGACACTTATCACCGGAGGTAAGCTCGTCGATATCATCACTCCCGCCGCCTATCCCGACGGACGGCCTTTCTCGAAAGACGAGATCTGGGGACGCAGCATTGAAGGCGGGGAATCGCGCCACGTCAGCGAAGGGGACGTGATCGTCATCCCCAACGGTGTGCCGCACTGGTTCAGCGAAATCGGGGCGCCCTTCTGGTTTTACAACGTTAAAGTGAAGTAGCTGCGTTCCGGTTGATCTGGGCCAGCTCACAACGAAGAAGAAGCGGCCTTCAGCTCTTCCACAACTTCGCGCGGGACACGAAGATTGCCGGCGCGGCCTGTACCTAACTCCACGTCCGGCTTTGTCGCGCCGTGAAAATCGGAACCGCCTGTCCGCAAAAGGCCGTAACGCTTGGCGAGCGAAAGGTAGAGTTGCGTGTCCTCGGGCGAATGATCGCTGTGGTAGGCCTCGATGGCGTTGAGTCCCGATTCCACCATTTCCGGCAACACAGTTTGCACATTATACTTCAGGCGTATCGGGTG
>Ga0302324_100019591_pt1 | contig 13276 bp, 9 predicted proteins | sample Palsa_T0_1_FD_201949 | JGI IMG/M metagenome (GOLD analysis project Ga0302324, IMG submission 201949) | Peat permafrost microbial communities from Stordalen Mire near Abisko, Sweden - Palsa_T0_1 | ecosystem: Environmental > Terrestrial > Soil > Palsa > Peat permafrost | place: Sweden: Abisko...
TGTAGCGAGCGTGACTATGGGCCGCTTCTTGTTGATGAAAAAGCCGCGTGAGCATGCCTTCCGCGGTCTAAGCTACAGAGAGAAATGCGCTCCGCCCGGGAGTCACCTCACCTCGCCAAAACCTCCAACCCACAGCAAGAGTCAAAATGCTATAGAATCGGGCATCTCAGGAGCTTCAACATGCCGGTTGAATGCACGGGCAGGCAAGTGGCAGTTACCCAGCCACTCCGTACTTTAGCGGAAGAAGGAATCGAACGCATTGCCAGGATTCTAGGCAAGATCACCAGTGCCCACGTAGTTCTGACTGCGGAGAAATACCGGCAAATCGCCGAAGTTACGGTCAAGACCCGCAATTGCACGCTGGTGGCTCTCTGCGAATCCAGCGCCAATATGGAGTCCGCTCTGCGCGAAGCGCTAGTGAAAGTCGAGACCCAGGCGACGCGGTATAAAGACAGGCAGCGCACGCGCAAGCGTCAACCGAAACTGGAAAAGCAACTGGAGGAGACGGGCGTCGCGCGCAGCGGGCGCGGCAGTGTGCCCGAGAGCAAGTCGGACAAAGTTGCCAACGGCAATGGATCAACCAACGGCAAGAACCACCCCCAACCGGCCATTCCCGTCACCGTACATTCCTTCCCGGCGCGGGTGCCGATTGCGGAGCCTCACGTGGTTCGTTCGCTTGACTCAGTGGCGTTGCGGCCAATGACGCTCGAAGAGGCGGTCAAGGAAGCGGAGTTCCGTGACCGGGACGTGTTTGTCTTCCGGGATAACGAAGGTAATGTGAAAGTCCTGCACCGCAAGCGCGATGGCAAGATGGAACTGATCGAAGCCCCTTGACAAATTAGGCTTGGTTCGAGCCCTCGACATGGCTGGGTTAGCAGCGGGAAACTCTCCACTTGAAGGGTACGGCCTTTAGGCCGTACATAACTACTTCGAAATGAGCGCGGCTTTAGCCGCGGAGGGCTGTTTGCGCGAGTACAAGAGGTGCCCTCAGGGGCTAAAGCCCGTCCTAGCATGCGTGATTAATGTACGGGCTGAAGCCCGCACCCTTCAAGGAGCCAGTCCTCCCGCAGGGGCTAAAGCCCGTACCCTTCACAAAAGAGGAGTTTTTCCGCAGTCGGTGACGCCGTGCGCTTCGGGCTGAGACTTTTTCGGCAGCATTTCATCGCTGCGAGTTACCCTCATTTGTCGCAAACGCAGTGATCGCTGACTCAGGGTTTGTTCATCAATGCCACGCTAACTCATCCGGTAGCAGAGGCTTGCGGATTTCAAAGACCTTAGTAACTGCGACCTCGGAGTTGGCCGGTACTTCTTTCAGGGGATATTCCTGCTTGGAAAGCGACCTTGATACTCAAGCCTGTAGGGGCTCTGTCCGCTGCGTTGATCTACTATGAATTCAGAAGCTGAAGTTTCCGTGCTCACGGCCCAGCAACGATCTCTCCTCGAAGCCTTGCCGTGCTACGTCTTTGTGCAGCGGGGCAAGAATGTAATCTATGCCAATCGTGGGGCGCGTGAGATTCTGCACCTGGAGGACGGTGCGTTACTGCCCATCGACGACCTCTTCATCGGCAAGTTCCCTGGCTTTGTCTACGCGCATCCGGGGACGGCGTCGCGAGGGTCCGCGAATGTCCACGGCTCCGGCGGGCACCCCTATTCGTCCGATTTCCACTGCCAGATGCGCACGCCACTGGATTCTGCGGTACCGGTCCGCGGGAGCTTCCGGATGCTCCGCGTGGAACCGGAGCCGGAACTGCTGATCGTTGCCCTGCGATCAGAGCACGACGGGGAAGACGGCCCACGACACGACGTACGGAATAGTGCAGAGGAGGGTTCGCCGGCGAACTTCCTGGAGCATTTGTTGAACGCTGCTCCTGAAGCCATCATGATCACGCGCGGCTCAAAAATTCTGCATATCAATCGCGAATTCGAAACCCTGTTCGGCTTCAATGCCGATGAGGCGCTGGGCCAGAACACCTACGACATTCTCATTCCCGAAACCCGCCGGCATGAGTTCGATATCCTCGAGCACACCATGCAACTCCATGGCCGGGCTTCGATGGAGACGGTCCGCCTGCATAAGTCTGGCGAACTCATCGATGTCTCGATCCTGGTCGCTCCGATCAACATGTCGGGTATCGAAATTGGCAATTTTGTCAGCTACCGGGACATCCGGGACAAAAAGCAGTCCAACGCCCGCCTGCAGCACGATGCCCTGCGCGATCCGTTGACGGGTTTGGCGAACCGGGCCTTGTTTCTTGATCGCCTGCAGCTGATCATGGCCAGGCAGCAACGGCATTCGCATTTGAACTTTGCGGTGATGTATCTCGATCTGGACCGCTTCAAGGCAGTGAACGACAACCTGGGGCACGCCGCCGGCGACGATCTGCTGGTGCGCGTCGCGGCTCGCCTGCGGTCTTGCGTGCGTCCGGAAGATACCGTGGCCCGCTTTGATGGAGATGAATTCGCCATCCTGCTCGAGGACGTCACCAATATTTCCGATGTAACCAAAATCGCCGACCGCGCGCAGCACGATATTCGCTTGCCCATCGAGCTGAACGGCCACGAGATTTTCGTCTCCGCCAGTATCGGTATCGCCTTCGGCACCCTGGACCATACCAGTCCGGAACAGATTCTGCGCGATGCGGACTTTGCCATGTATCAGGCCAAATCCAACGGTCACGCGCGGCATGAGGTTTTTGACGGCTCCATGCACGTGCACGTGGCGGCACAGATGAAGAAGGAGCACGACCTCAAAACGGCTCTGGAGAAGAAAGAGTTCGCCGTCTGGTATCAGCCCATCTACCGGTTGTCTACCGGGGAGATCGAGGGCTTCGAGGCGCTGCTCCGTTGGCGTCGCGACGATGCGGAGTGGATTCCGCCCCAGGATTTCTTGCCCACGGCAGAAGAGACAGGACTCATCATTCCCATGGGTATGTTTGTGCTGGAGGAGGCTTGCCGGCAGCTGAGCCGCTGGGCCGAGACCATGCCGGACAAGAACCCTAGCATTGATGTGAATTTGTCTTCGCGGCAGTTCCGCGATCCGAATTTCCTGGCAGGGCTCGCGGAGTTGCTGGCCAAGTGGAAGATCCCCCCGGGACAGCTGCGCCTCGAGATCTCTGAGGTTGCAGTGAATCAGGATCCGGAAGCCGCCCTGGTGGTTTTCCAGGGTTTAGCGGATCTGAAAGTCAGTGCCGCCCTGGATAATTTCGGCGCCGGCCTGGCTTCCATGAACCACTTCCTCCGCTTGCCGATTGATCTGGTGAAAGTCGATCGCCGGCTCATTGCCTACCTGCCCATTCCGGGTAAGCAAGCGGCGATCCTGCAAACCATCTTCGATCTTGGACGCATGCTGGAAGTGCGCATGCTGGCTGAAGGCATCGAGCGCAAGGAACAGTTGGATGCGCTGCTCAAGCTCGGTTGTGATCTGGGTCAGGGGCATTTATTTTCGCCGCCGGTTTCGCAGGAAAAGACACAGGCGTTACTCGAGAACGGCAGTTGGCGCATTTAACTTGCTATTGAATGCTACGATGGCCCCATGCCACGCCGACGCGAGCCAAAATCCCCCGCTCCCAAGGCCGCCAAGAAGAAAGCTGCCGTGGTGCCCGCGGTTGCTTCCGAGCTGGTAATCCTCACTGGCCTTTCCGGATCCGGCAAGGCCTCCGCGCTTAAAGCGTTTGAAGATCTGGGCTTTTATGCGGTCGACAACATGCCCTTGGAGTTGATCCCGGCATTTGCCGACCTGGTGCGCCAATCGGCGGAGATTAACCGTGCGGCACTCGTCGTCGACGTGCGTGAGGGACAGCATCTCGATCGCTTTCCCGCCATCCTCCGTCAGGTAAGAAAAGTTCTTTCGACCACGGTGGTATTTCTCGATGCCTCCGATCCGTCCCTGGTGCGTCGATTCTCTGAAACCCGGCGTCCCCACCCCCTGGGCCGCACCGAAACTGTGGTTCGAGCGATCCATGCGGAGAGGAAGCTTCTCGATCCCATCCGCAATCTGGCCGACATCAGTGTCGATACGACCCGATACAACGTGCATGAATTGCGCGCCTATATCCTGCAGAAGTTTGAGCGTGGAGACACGGACAAGAACCTGTTGGTCTCCTCTATCAGTTTCGGTTACAAGAACGGTGTCCCGCTTGAGGCCGACCTGGTTTTCGACGTCAGGTTCCTGCCCAATCCGCATTTCGTGCCCGAGTTTCGTGACCTGACCGGTCGCCATCCCAAGGTGGCAAAATACATCCGCGAGTTCCCTCAGACGTGTGAGTTTCTGGACCGGGTTACGCAGTTGTTGCTCTTCCTGTTGCCGCATTACATCGAGGAGGGCAAGAGCTATCTCACCGTGGCTTTCGGCTGCACCGGGGGCCAGCATCGGTCCGTGATGATTGCCGAGGAGGTCCACAAGCGGCTGGCCAAGGAAGGCTACCGGGTCAAGGCAGTCCATCGGGACATGCCCCATTGATGCAGGCTGCCTTGAAGGGTACGGGCTTCAGCCCGTACATATCTGTTTAGCAATAAATGCGGCTTTAGCCACTGAGGGAGCGGCCTTCCTTAAAAGGCACATGCCTCAGAAGGTAAATGAGGAGCGTACCTCAGGGCCTAAAGGCCAAATGATTCTGCTCGATTTATGTACGGGCTGAAAGCCCGTACCCTTCACCCCATTTTCCCGACCCCCCCTCCCCTAGGCATCGTGGCGGGGACATAGTCTCGGCGATTACAATAGTGGGATGCGTTCCATGCAGCGCCGCGCCTTTAGGGTTTCCTCTTGAAGAAGGTGCTGCGCCTGTTGGGCTACGTGCAGCCGTATTGGCTGCAGGCGTTCGCATCGGTCGTCCTAATGGCTGGCGTGGGCCTTCTGGATGCCTTCCGTCTCGTCCTCGTCGGTCCCATATTCGACCGGGTGCTCGACCCTAGTGCGCCCGACCAAACCATCCCCCTCCTCGGACCTCGCTTCGGCATAAGCCTGCAACAAATTGTTCCCTCCCACTTCCACAATGCCTGGGCCATGGTTGCGTTTGCCCTGGTTGTTTCCACCCTGCTCAAGGGGATCTTCGACTACTGCGGAACCTACCTGGTGAACTACGCCGGTTTCGGTATGATCACCGACCTCCGCGACGATCTGTACGACGCCATCCTGCGGCGCTCGGTCTCCTTCTTCCAACAGAACTCCACCGGCACCATCGTTTCGACCTTGATCAACGACATCGAGCGGGTGCAGTTTGCCATGTCTGCGGTGCTGGCGGAATTCCTGCAGCAATTCTTCACCCTGATCTTCACCGCCTTTGTGGTCGTCGCCCTGGGCGGCAAGCTGGCTTGGGTACTGCTGCTGTTTGTTCCCGTAGTTCTGGTCTCGGCCCGGAGGATCGGCCGCCAGGTGCGGCAGACAACCCGCAAGGGGCAGGACAAACTGGCCGAGATCCAGAACATACTGCACGAGACCATCACCGGCAACCGCATCGTCAAAGCTTTCAATATGGAGTTTTGGGAGATGATGCGGTTCAAACAGGCGGCTCGCCGGCTGTTCGACGCCAATCTTCGTTCAGTCCGTGCGCAAGCCATCAGTTCGCCGCTCATGGATGCCATCGGCGCGGTGGCCATCGCCTTACTGCTCTGGGTGGGCCGCAACAGCATCCGCAACCACACCCTGACCGCCGGGACCTTTTTCGCTTTCATCATCGCGGTGTTCAAGCTGTATGAGCCGGTGCGCAAGTTCGCCCTGTTCTATAACAACTTCCAGCAGGCGTTGGGCGCCTCCTCGGAGATATTCCGGTTCATGGATACCCAGGACGAGGTGCGGGAAAAGGTGGGCGCCTACGTCATTAAGGAATTCCGCCAGCAGATCCAATTCGAGAATGTCTGCTTCGACTATCGCAATGAAGAAGGGGAACGGCAGGTGTTGCGTGAGATCAACCTGGTGGTCCCCCGGGGTGAGGTGGTGGCGCTGGTGGGTCCCAGCGGTGCCGGCAAATCTACCCTGGTGAACCTGATTCCACGCTTCTTCGACGTCACTGCCGGCAGCATCCGCGTCGATGGACACGACCTGCGGGATGTCAGCCTGGCTTCTCTCCGTGCCCAGATCGGCAACGTAACCCAGGAAACGATTCTCTTCAACGACACGGTGCGCAATAACATCGCCTATGGCGAAGCCGGCATCCCCATCAGCCGGGTCATTGCCTCCGCCCAGGCAGCCCTGGCGCATGACTTCATCGAGCGGCTTCCGGAAAAATACGATACAGTGATCGGGGAAAAGGGTTTTCGCCTCTCGGGCGGAGAGCGACAGCGCATTGCCATCGCCCGGGCGTTGCTCAAGGACGCGCCTATCCTCATTCTTGACGAAGCCACCTCGGCCCTTGACTCGGAAAGCGAGTCGCTGGTGCAGGTTGCCCTTTCTAATTTGATTGCCGGGCGGACGGTGTTCGTCATCGCCCATCGTTTATCGACCGTGCGCCGCGCGTCCCGCATTGCGGTGATTGAAGACGGCCGCATCACCGCCATTGGCCCTCACGAAGAGCTGCTCCGTGTCTCGTCTACCTACCAGCGCCTTTATCAGTTGCAGTTTATGGACCCGGCGGAGTTTCCCGGCAACGTGCTTCCCAAAGAAGTGCTCGAAGCTGCGTTGAGCGCAGAGGTGCAATCTTGAGTTCTCCTGTTCCGTCGTCCGCCCCTCTCCATTCCGCCCCTGTCCATTCAATGACCGGCTTTGCCCGAACCGGCGGCCGGATCAACGATCTACTCTCCTGGAATCTCTCTCTCAAGAGCGTCAATCACCGTTTTCTCGACTTGCACATGCGCATGCCGGCAGGCGCCGAGCCCCTGGAGATGCGCTTGCGCAGGCTGCTCAAGGAAAAGGTGCTGCGCGGCCACCTGGAAGTTACCTTGACGGTCGACCGTGGTCTTCGCCCCAGCGCTCAGTTTGACCCTGGTCTGCTGCAGGGCTATATCGCCGCCTTTCGCGCCGCCGCGACGGAGAATGGACTCCAGCAGCAGCCGGATCTGAATGTCATCTTTCGCCTGCCGGGTGTGTTGACCGGGGAAATGCGCTTCACCGAAGAGGAAGTGAAAGCCCTGGAGGAAGATGTGGCGGCGGAGCTCGGCCCCCTGGTGGAGGCGTTAAACCGCATGCGAGCCCAGGAGGGCGCCGCGCTGGCCCGGGACCTGGGCGCCACCATGGAGCGCCTGGATGTCGCCGTCTCCCAGGTCGCGCAGATGCGGCACGACGTACAGAGGGCCTACTTTGAACGGATTAGCCAGCGCATTGCGGCCCTGCTGAACGGCAATGGGGCCATCGACCGGGACCGGGTGCTGCAGGAAGCGGCCATGCTCGCGGAACGGAGCGACGTAGAAGAAGAGGTTACCCGGCTGCGTACCCATATCCAGCATTTTCATTCGCTTTTGCAGGCAGGCGGCGAAATGGGCAAAAAGCTCGATTTCCTGCTGCAGGAGATGAACCGCGAGGCCAACACGCTGCTGTCGAAGACCGGCGGAGTGAGCGGAAACGGCCAGCGAATTACTGATTTGGGGCTGGGAATGAAATCGGAGATCGAAAAAGCGCGTGAACAGGTGCAGAATCTTGAGTAACACTTGTGCGGGACTGCGCGCTTAGCGGACCACTGTATCATCAGGACAACACATTGGCGGGAATTCTGTTCATCATTTCGGCACCTTCCGGGTCTGGCAAATCCACTCTGGTGAACCGCCTGCGTGCGCGGGTGACCGATCTGGACTTCTCTGTCTCCTACACCACGCGCACCCCGCGTCCTTCAGAACAGCAGGATCGCGAATATCACTACATCTCGAAGGACGAGTTTCGAGAGATGGTCGACCGGGGTGAATTCCTGGAGTGGGCTGAGGTCTTTGGCAACTACTATGGCACCGCCTGCCGGTCTCTCACCGATGCCCAGGCGGCCGGTAAGGACCTGCTGCTCGACATCGACGTCCAGGGAGCAGCCCAGGTGCGAGAGAAGATGGAGAGTGCGGTCAGCATTTTTCTGCTCGCGCCCGATCCGGAAACCCTGGCCCGCCGTCTGCGCGAACGCAGCCGCAAGGAAGGCAGCCTGCTCGAGGAGGAAATCGCCAGGCGGTTAGCGAAAGCCCGAAGTGAGATCGAGAACTACCGTCAGTATCGCTACATCCTGGTTAACGATATCCTTGATGACGCGGTAGAAGCATTGAAAGCAATTGTGATCACGGAAAGGGCCAGGCGCCTTGGAGTGCCACCAGACCCTGAGACTGCCCGCTTGATGCAGCTCGCCGATAAGTGCCGCCAGACGAACGCCACCGATCGTGTCTACAAGGTGCTATCCTCGTTCGGCCTGCTCGACATGCACGCCACCCGCGCCTGAAAGTCCGGCGACAAACTTAGGAGGCAATATGACGCCAGATGGACTTGACAGCAATTTTCGCTATGTGGTCATGGCGGCCCGTCGCGCCCGGCAACTCCAGAACGGCTCCCAGCCGTTGATTGATTCCCGCTCCACCAAGGCCTGCCGTGTAGCCCAGGAAGAGATCGCCGCAGGTAAGGTCAAGGCGGCTGCGCAGCCCAGGGTGGAGATGGTGCACGAGGTACTTCTGGACCCGGATACTGAGCAAGACAGAGACTCATAACAAGTACAATCATTGCTATGAAGGTTACGGTCGGCGTCTCCGGAGGCATTGCTGCGTATAAGGCGGCAGAGGTAGTGCGAGCCTTACAACGCCAGGCGCTGGATGTACACGTGGTGATGACGGAAGCGGCGCAGAAGTTCATCACTCCGCTGACCTTTGCCTCCCTTACCGGTCATAAAGTGATCACCGGGCTGTGGCCCTCGTCTCCGGGAGAGGGCGATCTCGACTCTTCCATTGAGCATATTGGGGAAGCCCAAACCACCGATGCTCTGGTCGTGGCGCCGGCAACCGCGAACGTGTTGGCAAAGTTCGCCCATGGCTTGGCCGACGACTTCCTGACTACGCTGTTTCTGGCTACCCGCGCACCGGTCATTGTTGCTCCGGCAATGAACGTCAATATGTGGGAGCATCCGGCCACGCGGGCTAACCTGGAGGTTTTGGAAGGGCGCGGGGTAAGGATTGTGCCCCCGGACAAAGGTCAGCTCGCTTGTGGCATGGTCGGCAACGGCCGGCTGGCCGAGCCGGAGGTCATCGTCGAAGCCGTGCTGGCTCAACTCCATGGCCGCAACGATCTGGCCGGAGAGACGATTCTGGTCACAGCCGCCGGAACGCGGGAAGCCATCGATCCGGTTCGTTTTCTGGGTAATCGCTCCAGTGGGAAGATGGGTTATGCCGTGGCCGAGGAGGCGCAGCGGCGGGGTGCGCGGGTGGTGTTGGTGAGCGGCCCCACCGCGCTCAAGCCGCCGGCTAACTGCGAGCTGATTTCTGTAGTCAGCGCCGATGATATGCGGCGCGCCGTTCTTAGCCGCCTCGATCAGGTCACGATCGTGATCAAGGCCGCTGCGGTCGCTGATTATCGTCCTCGGGTGTTGGCTGAACAAAAGATGAAGCGAAGTGGACCGATCACCCTCGAGTTTGAGCCGACGGAAGACATTCTGCGCGAAGTGGTGGTTTCCAAACGCCCGGGCACCCTGGTCATCGGCTTTGCCGCGGAAACCGAAAACCTTATCGAGCATGGTCGGGACAAGCTTCTGCGCAAGGGAGCGGATGCGATTGTCTTGAACGATGTGTCTCGTCCGGGGATCGGGTTTGATTCCGATCGTAACGCGGCTACTTTTCTGACCCCCAGGACCGCGATCGAATTGCCGGAGATGACCAAGCATGAGTTGGCCGGCCGCATCCTGGACGAAGTGATCGCCCTGCGCCGTCCGGCGTCGGTGCTCGCAGAGACCGGCCTGGTATCCAGCAACTCCAAGCTGCAGGACTAGCTGTAGCTTAAGAGAACCGCAGGTCCCTCCACTCCGCTTCGCTCCGGTCGGGATGACAAGGAAAGGGTAACCGGTTCCTAGAGAGTGGATGCCGGACCGAGGCGTTTTTCATCACCTTGGGTGGGCCGCGGGCGCATGACTCCTCCGGTCGAGATGACAATTCGTCTGCAGGGACGCTTTAGTGGTTTTCCGTGGAAAAACGGAATCTCACTTTCCAAACGAATTGTCATCTCGACCGGAGGAGTCAATCCACTCTCTAGGAACTGGTTACCCTTTCCTTGTCATCCCTACCGGAGCGAAGCGGAGCGGAGGGACCTGCGGTTCCGCAGACCCTTCGTGGAGATGTTTTTCAGAGCGTACCCGGATTTCCTGCCACGGAGCACTGGAAACGACCGCGTGTGCGGCTTTCATTAAGGAAAGCCGCATGAAGTTCGCCAACGCCACCAACATCAACAGGAAATCCGGGGTAGCGGAGTGGAGAGATCTGCGGTCTTCTTTGCCCCGACGATCCACTCCCTCGCCATGTAAGCTAAAAGAAATCCGGTTCATCAAATGTCGTTCGATCCCCAGTTGCAACAAGCCATCGCCGCACACATGCAGTACCTGCGCGATCTCGGTATCTACGACTTCTATCGCCGCGATACAGATGTTCTGATTGAGCCCACCCCTGAGGAGCCCGTTATTCCCCCACGTCAACCCGTTTTACCGCAGCCGCCCGTCGGTTCGTTTGTTGCTCCGCCCAGCCGTGTAGAAGCGCTGCGCGCGATCCAATTCGAAATCGGTGACTGTACCCGTTGCGCGCTCAGTGCCGGCCGGAACAAGATCGTGTTTGGCGACGGCGACCCCAATGCACGCCTCATGTTCGTGGGCGAAGGCCCGGGAGCGGACGAAGATGCCCAGGGATTGCCATTTGTTGGCCGTGCCGGCCAACTGCTTAACAACATGATCGCCGCCACAGGACTGAAGCGTGAGCAGGTCTACATCGCGAACATCGTAAAGTGCCGGCCCCCGCAGAACAGAGTGCCTGAGCCGGAAGAGGCCAACACCTGTTCCCCGTTTCTCTTCCAACAAATTGACGTCGTCCGGCCGGAGGTCATCGTGGCCCTGGGTTCAACGGCCGCCACCTACCTGCTGGGCGTGAAGTCTTCGCTCAGCGGCCTGCGCGGGCGCGTGCACAAGTGCCGGAATACCAAGCTGATCGTTACTTATCACCCGGCCTACCTGCTACGGGATCCACGACAGAAAAAAGAAGCATGGCAAGATTTGAAGCTCGCCATGGCCGAGCTGGGATTGTCCGTTCCCTCCCGCTGATGGCGATTTTTTGTGATGTGGTGTTGCCGGTACCGCTCGATCGGGCCTTTACCTACAAGCTCAAGGACGATAACGGTCCGCCCGTCGGCGGTCGAGTCGTCGTGCCCTTCCGCAATGAGAAGTTGATTGGCGTGGTCACCCGCCTGCACGATGAAGCTCCGCCGGTTGAGGCGCGACTGATCGAAGCGGTACTCGACCAGGAACCCATTCTCAGTGCCGAGCTGATGGAGTTGGCAGCGTGGATCGCGCAATATTACCTCGCCCCGCTCGGGGAAGTCCTGCGCAGCATGCTTCCGCTCATGGCGGAAGTGCGGCGCTCGACCAGCTATCGCATCAGCGAAACCGGCTTGACTATCCTGGTCGACGGTGCCGAGCAGGGTTCCTCACGCCGCTCGCGCCGCAGCGCGGACGACCAGGATATCGAGTACACCGTGCTCAACTATCTATCTGACGGACAGCCGGCAAAGAGCGGGACGTTGCGTCATGCCACAGGCGCTACGGCAGAGCTGTTGACCAACATGCTGCGCAAAAAATGGCTGCTGCGCGAAACGGAAGCTGCGCCTCGCGATGCTCGCCGTCTGGTGCGCTATGCAGTGCTGGTGGCCGATGCGCGGCCGCCAAAATTGAATGACAATCAGCTGGCAATCCTTGCCGAACTGGCGGGCGCGGACGGGTCCCTGCCGGTTCCTGTCTTGCGCCGGCTGGATCTTCCCCCGACCACATTGCAGACCCTGGTAAAGCGGGGCCTGGTAACCATCGAAGAACGGCCTGCTGCGTTTCATCTTTCCGGTGCCACGAGACCGGCGGCACAGCATGTTCTCAACCAGGCCCAGCAGACTGCACTGGCGCATATAGAGGCCACCCTCGACGGAGAGGGCTTCGGGGCTTGCTTGCTGCATGGTGTGACCGGCTCAGGCAAGACGGCAGTGTATCTGGCCGCTATGGAACACGCACGGCTCGCCGGCCGATCGGCCATTCTGCTGGTCCCGGAGATCGGCCTCACTCCCGCCATGGCGGCGCAGCTTCACTCCGCGTTTGGCGGCAGCGTGGCGCTCCTGCACTCCGCGCTCACGCCCGACGAACGCGCCGAGCAGTGGTATCGCATCCGGCGTGGCGAAGCGCGGATTGTGGTGGGCACCCGTTCCGCCATCTTTGCGCCGGCGATGAACCTGGGTCTCATCATCGTCGATGAAGAGCATGACTCGTCTTACAAGCAGGAGGAGATTCCGCGCTACCACGCCCGCGATGTCGCCGTGATGCGGGCCAAGATCAGCGGGGCTACCGTCGTTCTCGGCTCAGCCACTCCGTCGCTCGAGTCCTGGCGTAATGCCGAGACGGGCAAATACGCCTTGATCGAGATGAGGGAGCGGGTCAATCAGCGGCCGTTGCCGGCGGTGGATCTGGTGGATATGCGCCTGGAATTCCAGGAGACGGGGAAGGAGAGCATCTTTTCCCGGGTGCTGCTGGAGCGAGCGAAAGCCGCCATCGATCGCGGTGAGCAAGCCATTATTCTGCTCAACCGGCGCGGCTATTCCTTTGCGGTGCTATGCCGGGCCTGCGGCGAAAAGCTGCAATGCGAGAACTGCGCCATTGCTCTGACCCATCATAAACCCATCATTCCGGGAGAGACGATCGCGAATCCAGCGGGGCAGCGGCTTAAGTGCCACTATTGCGGATACGTGAAAACCGTGCCCAAACGATGCCCCAAGTGTGAGAGCGAGCACCTGTTCTACCTGGGGGCTGGTTCGCAGCAAGGTGAAGAGCGTCTCCAGGAGCTGTTCCCGCATGCCCGCATCGGCCGTATGGACCGCGACACTATCCGCAACCGGTTCGATATGGAACACCTGCTGACGCGGCTGCACAGCGGGCAGATCAACCTGCTGGTGGGCACGCAGATGATCGCCAAGGGTCACGATATCCATGGCGTTACCTTCGTGGGAGTGGTGGGCGCGGATCATGCTCTCGGATTACCGGATTTTCGCGCCGCCGAACGCGTTTTCCAGTTGCTCACCCAGGTCTCAGGCCGCGCGGGAAGGGGCGATCTGCCGGGCAACGTCCTGGTCCAAAGCTACTATCCGGAACACTACGCAATCCAA
>Ga0302324_100019592_pt1 | contig 13276 bp, 12 predicted proteins | sample Palsa_T0_1_FD_201949 | JGI IMG/M metagenome (GOLD analysis project Ga0302324, IMG submission 201949) | Peat permafrost microbial communities from Stordalen Mire near Abisko, Sweden - Palsa_T0_1 | ecosystem: Environmental > Terrestrial > Soil > Palsa > Peat permafrost | place: Sweden: Abisko...
TTGGGGCGGGTACGCGATCGGGCTCTGCGTCCGCGTGCTGGAGGCCGAGCCGGAGGCGGTGGGCGAGGCGCTGTCGCTGACCTTGACCTACGCCGCGGGCCTGCCTTCGGGCGATCTCGACATCCGCACGCGACGGTTGCGGCAGGGCGGCTCGGTGGGGGTGTGGGAAGTGGAGCTGCTGGCGGCCGGATCGGATCAGGTCAGCGTGCACGCCATCGTCACCACCGCGCGGCGGCCGGAGACGCCGGATTTCGCCTTCGCCAAGATGCCAGCCGCCCCCGATCCAGAGAGCCTGCCGAGTCCGGAGGCGCCCGGCGAAACCGCGCGGCACTACGGGGCCTCCGCCTTCGAGCGCCGTACGCTGGAGGGGTTCCCACCGAAGCCATCCGGCGATTCGCGGTCGCTGGCCTGGGTGCGTTCGCGGCGCGGGCCGTTGGACAAGGCGCTGCTGGGCATGATCACCGACAATTCGGCGCCGCGGGCGATGTACGCGCTGGGACCGACGATCATGACCACCACCCTGTCGCTGACCGCATACCTGCACGCGACCGTCGAAGAGCTCGCCGAGGTGGGCGACGACTTCATCCTGGTCGAGTGCGAGGGCCGGGTCGGCGGCGGCGGCGCTTCGGACGAGCGCTCCAGCTATTGGCGACGCGATGGCAAGCTGCTGGCCACCAGCGAGCAGTTGGCCTGGTACCGCGAGGTGCGGCGCAACTCGCCGGAATGAGCTGGGCCAGGCGAGAGGGTGGTCAGTTGCCCTTCGCGCCGCCGCTTTCGGCCATGCTGACCGGGTGGGCGAGGTGGCGCGGCACGTCGGGCGGCATGCAGGTCCGCATCTCGCCAAGCCCCTTCAGATAGCCGCGGCGAATCGCGCCGGCCTGAATCGCGGCCATCACCAGGTGGTCGTGCCGGTCGGCGCCCGAGAGCACGCGGATGAAGCCGTCGAACGGGATGTAGCTCTGGGCCTCCGAGCGCATGGCGTCGAGCGCCGCGGTCCTGGCCATGCCTTCGCCACGGGTCAGGACACCTGGATGCTCGGTGGAGACCGGTTCGTCGAGGTCGGGACCCAGCGCGATATTGAGCCGGGTCATCTCGGCGGCGATGCCGTCGCAGGTTCCGGGCGACGGCCGCGCATAGGGGTCCGCCATCGCCTCGATCAGCACCGCCGGAATCTTGCTGCGCACCAGGCCGAAATCGCGGAACGGCTGCTCGACGACACCCTTGACCATGCCCTCGCGGCCTTGTTGCTCGGGCGTCAGCAGTCGGTCGTCGGTACTTGGCGCTCTCGGAGTGGGGTTATTGTCAGAAGAGGTCTGCGCCGTCGCCAGCGAGGGCGACAGGATTGAGGCGGCCGCGAGGGCCAGGAGAACGGCTCGACGCATGTACAATCTGTAACCCAGGCCGTGGCCTGGCGCCAGAGCCCTTTGAATAGAGATACTTAACGCCGAAATGAAGCGTAGGCCGGGTGGGTGTCGAACCCACGACCACTCGATTAAAAGTCAAGTGCTCTACCACTGAGCTACCGGCCCATGCTCGGCGAGGCCAGCCCGGCGAGACGCGGGCGGAACCTAGAGGCATGGCCCGGGCGCCGCAAGCGCATGTGCCCAAGGGCGCGTCGCGCTGCTATCTGTTCGCCGCGGCGGCTCAAGGCGCGTCGGGGATTTTCGATGCTGAACACTCTGACGCGTTATGCGCACTGGCTGGACCTGTGGCTGCACAAGCACATTGGCCGCCCATACGAGTCCATCCTGGTGATCGGCCTTGGCCTTTCCATCGTCGCCAGCGCGACCACGCTCGGCCACGTTGTCAGCACCGGCGGGGCGGCCCTGCAGCGCGATTTGATCGAGACCGTCGGCATCGGCGTCTTCCAGGTGGCGCTGCTGATCAACCAGCTGGCGCAGCTCGACGAGCACCGCGCGCGCCGGCGCCGGCGCCGAATGCGGGCGCGTGAAAAAGGCCGCGTTGCAGCGGCGGGCGCCGAACGATAGGTTCCGCCCTCTTTTCCCCGGCCCTTTCTCTCATGGCCCCGTCCGGAGTCCGCATTGGTCGATTTGTTCGACGAGGTCGAAGAGGAGCTCCGCTCCGATCGATATCGCAATCTGCTGCGCACCTACGTCCCCTGGGTGACGGTCCTCTTCGCTGTCGTGCTGCTGGGTTACCTCGGCTTCTGGGGCTACACCGCCTGGCAGGATCGTAACCTCGCCGCCGGGGCGCTTGCCTACCAGAAGGGCGTCGATGCGCTGAGCGCGGGCGACAGCAAGACCGCGCTGGACAACTTCGAGGCGGCCCAGAAGGCCGGCGCGCCCGGTTACAAGACGCTCGCGCTGATGCAGCAAGGCAATTTGCGGCTCGAGCTGAACAAGCCCGAGGAAGCCGCCAAGCTGTACGATCAGGCCGCCGACGCCGCGCCCAACCAGATCATCGGCGACCTGGCCCGGCTAACGGCGGCGCAGGTTCTGCTCGACACCGCCCCGCTGCCGCAGCTCACCACGCGGCTGACGCCGCTGATGGATGGCAAGCGGCCCTACGCCATCTTCGCCCGTGAGACGCTGGCGATGGCCAAGCTGATGGCCGGCAAGAAAGACGACGCGCGCAAGGACTTCGCGGTGATCCAACTCAGCCTCACCGCGCCCGAGGACATGCGCCAGCGCGCGCAGCTGGCGATCGCCCTGATCGACTCCGGCGAAGCTGCAACCGCCGTGTCGGCGGTGAAAACAGCCGCCACAATGCCGCCGCCGCCCGCCTCGATGGTTGGAGCGCCGCCGACGGCGACTCAAGCTCCGGACGCGGCCCAATCACCCCCTGCCGGAGCCGCCCAATGACGCCTCGACGCCGCGCCAGCGTCATCGCCGCCATCGCCGCCGCGAGTCTCGTGGTCGCCGGCTGCCACAGCATATCCAACCCGTTCGCCGCCAAGCCGAAGGTATCCAGGGCGGCGCCCGGCCAGCGCATTTCGCTGCTTGAGCTCAACGACCAGCTGAAGGTGTCCGATGCGCTGAAGGGCCAGGACTTCTTCCTGCCCGCGCCGGCGCCCCAGGCCGAATGGCCACTGGCCGGCGGCACGCTGGAGCAGTCGGTGGAGAACGTAGACGCCGCGCCGGATTTCCGCGTGGCCTGGAAGCGCAACTTCGGACTGAAGTCGGGCGCCCACGCCCACGTGATGGCCCCGCCGATCATGGCCGCGGGCAAGGTGTTCGTGATGGATGCGGGCGCGACGGTTTCGGCGCACGACGCCCAGACCGGCGCGGAACTCTGGCGCACTAATCTGAAGCCGACATCGAAGGGCAAGTCCAAGCGCGATCGCAGCCGCGACGACAAGGACGCCTTCGGCGGCGGTCTGGCCTTCGCTGACGGCAAGCTCTACGTCGCGTCCGGCTTCCGGCTGGTCGCGCAGCTCGATCCCAACACCGGCCAGGTAAGCTGGGTGACGCGCACCGATGCGCCGCTGCATGACGCGCCGACCGTCGCCGACGGCCGCGTCTATGTGGTCGACGTCGATGACGAGCTACTGACTTACGATGCCGCCAGCGGCACGCCCGACTGGACCCACCAGGCCCTTACCGAACCGGCGCGGATGCTGGTGGACTCGAGCCCGGCGGTTTCCAACGGCACCCTCGTGGCCTCGTTCGCGTCCGGCGAGCTGGTGGCGATGCGCTCCGACAACGGCACCGAGCTGTGGAACCAGCCGCTGTCGCGCACCACCCGCACCAACGCCCTTTCCGAAATCCGCGACATCGCCGGGCGGCCAGTGATCTACAAGGGCGAGGTCTTCGCCATGAGCCATGCCGACGTGTTGGCCGACACCGATCTGCGCACCGGGACGGTGCGCTGGCAGCTGCCGCTCTCGGGCGCGACCAGCCCCTGGCCGGCCGGCGACGTGGTTTTCGCGGTGGGCCTCGACGGCACCGTGATCTGCGCGGCGCGGGACTCCGGCCAGCTGTACTGGACGACGGACCTCAATGCCCCCGGCCTGGCCAAGAAGGGCAAGAAGCCGCCCAAGCGCTCGCGCGCGGTCTGGTCCAGTCCGATCCTGGCCTCGAACCGGCTGATCACCGTCTCCGACAGCGGCGAGGCCGTGGCGATCAACGCCAAGACCGGCGTAGTGGAGCAGCGGCTCAAGATCGGCGACGACGTATTGCTGGGTCCGATCGCGGCCGGCGGCACGATCTATGTCGCGAGCCAGCAGGCGGACCTGATCGCCATTCGGTAGCGGGCGCGCCGAGCCCGGATTTCTCGCCCCCCTTCGGGTGACAGCCTGTTGGCTCACTGCAGCGTCGCCGGGTCACATCGCCGTCGGCCCAGCTCCTTGCAGTGAGCCAACATGCAGTCACGCAGCGCTACTTGGGGCGAGAAATCCGGGCTATGAGCTGCGCATGGTCAAAATCGCCATCGTCGGGCGGCCGAACGTCGGCAAGTCGACCCTGTTCAACCGACTGGCGGGGCGCAAGCTCGCGCTGGTCGACGACCGGCCGGGCGTGACCCGCGATCGGCGCTTCGGCACGGGCCGGCTCGGCGACATCGATCTGGAGATGATCGACACCGCCGGCTTCGAGGACATCGAGGGCGAAAGCCTGGAGGCGCGCATGCGCCGCCAGACCGAGCTGGCGCTGGACGACGCCGACGTCGCCCTGTTCGTATTTGACGCTCGCGAAGGCGTAACGCCGATGGACCGGGTGTTCGCCGAGCTGCTGCGCAAGCGCAGCAAGCCGGTCGTGCTGGTCGCCAACAAGGCCGAGGGCAAGGCGGGCGACGCCGGCGCGCTGGAAGCGTTCGACCTCGGCCTCGGCGAGGCGGTGGCGATCTCGGCCGAGCATGGCGAGGGCATGTCCGACCTGTTCGACGCGATCGACGCCGCGCGGCCAGCGGAGGACGACGGCGAGGCTGAGCTTGGCCCGTCGCCGCTGAAGATCGCCATCGTCGGGCGCCCGAACGCCGGCAAGTCCACCCTGGTCAACCAGCTGGTCGGCGAGGATCGTATGCTCACCGGCCCCGAGGCGGGAATCACCCGCGACGCCATCTCGGTCGACTGGGACTGGAACGGACGCGCGGTGCGGCTGGTCGACACCGCCGGACTGCGGCGCAGGGCGCGGGTGATCGAGGCGCTGGAGAAACTATCCACCCACGACGCCATCCGCGCGATCACCTTCGCCGAGGTGGTGATCCTGGTGATGGACGCAACCCACCCGTTCGAGACTCAGGACGTGCAGATCGCGGACCTGGTCGAACGCGAGGGCCGGGCGCTAGTGTTCGTGCTGGCGAAATGGGACCTGATCGAGGATCCCAACGATCGGCTCAAGGCCTGCCAGGAGACGGCCGACCGCATGTTGCCCCAGCTGAAGGGCGCGACAATGGTGGCGCTCTCGGCTGAGACCGGACGCGGGCTGGAGCGGCTGATGCCGGCCGTGGCCAAGGCGCACGCCGATTGGTCGACCAAAGTCAAGACCAGCGATCTCAACACCTGGCTAAAGCTGGCGGTCGAGCGCCATCCGCCGCCGCTGGCGGCCGGGCGGCGGGTGAAGCCGAAGTACATCGCCCAGACCAAGGCGCGGCCGCCGACCTTCATACTGTTCGCCAGCCGCGGATCGGCGATGGCGGACAGCTATCGACGCTATCTGATCAACTCGATCCGCCAGAGCTTCGATCTGCCGGGCACGCCGGTTCGGCTGACCGTGAAGTCGAGCGATAACCCCTATGCGACGGACAAGGCCGAGGCGCGGCGGGCGTCGCAGCCCGCGCCCAAGGCGCAGCGGTCGAAGACCGCGCCGCCCCGGCCCCGAACCACGACCGGCAAGCTCGGCGCAGCGGGGGGCAAGACCGGGGTGAGATCGGTCAAGCCGAAGGGCGCACCGCCCAAGGGCAAGCCGCTCAGGTCGAAGGGACCGTCGACGCGGCCTTCCAGTCGGAAAACAGCGCCGTCGAAGTCGGCAGGCCGAGGTCCGCCGCGGCCGCCAGGGCGACGATCATAGGGCCGATCTCGGACGGGTGGGGCAGGGTGTCCGGGTCCTCGCCCGGGAACGCCTCGGCGCGCATTCGGGTGCGCATCTGGTTCGGGTCGACCAGCACGGCCCGCACCTTGGTGTGCTCGATCTCGTCGGCCCAGCAGCGCACCAGCGCCTCCAGCGCCGCCTTGGTGGCGGCGTAGGAGCCCCAGAACGCCTTCGGCCGCACCGCGCGGCCGGAGGTGAGGAACAGCGCCCGGCCGGCGTCCGCGCGGCGCAGCAGCGGCTCCATTGAGCGGATCAGGCGGTAGACGCTGGTGAGGTTGGTGGCGACGATCTTGTCCCAAAGCCTTGGATCGATGTGCGCCACCGGCCACAGGCCGCCCAGCATGCCCGCAGCGTGGACCAGGATGTCGAGATGACCGTGGCGGGTGAAGATCTCGTGGCCGAGTACGTCGATCGCCTCGCCCTCGGTTAGGTCCAGCGGGACGAGGGTGGGGCGCTGCAGGCCAGTTGAGCCGATCTCGTCGTCCAGTTCCTCCAGCGCGCCCTGGGTGCGGCCGACCGCGATCACGTGCGCGCCGGCGGCGGCGAGGGCCAGCGCGCTGGCCCGGCCGATGCCGCGCGTGGCGCCGGTGACAAGGGCGATCCTGCCCGCGAGGGGCTGTTGTTGGGTCTCAGTGGCCTGCATGCGGGGCTTCTAACCTAGGACGGCCGCGCGGCATACCGCTGGGCGATCACCGCGCAGGCCATCAGCTGCAGCTGGTGGAACAGCATCAGCGGCAGCACGATCAGGCCAACGCTGGCGGGCGGAAACAAGAGCCCGGCCATCGGCACGCCGGTGGCGAGGCTCTTCTTCGAACCGCAGAAGACGATGGCGATCTCATCTTCCTTGTCGAACTTCAGCCAGCGCGAGGCATAGGTGGTGACAGACAGCACGATAGCCAGCAGCGCGCCGCAGATGATCGCCAGCCACAGCAGCTGGAGCACCGAGACCTTGCTCCAGATGCCCTGCACCACCGCTTCGCTAAAGGCGCCGTAGACCACCAGCAGGATCGAGCCGCGGTCGACCAGCCCGACCAGCTTCGCGTGCCGGATCATCCAGCCAGCGATCCAGATGCGCGCGATCTGACCGGCCACGAACGGGGCGAGCAGCTGCAGCGCGATCGCCTCGGCCTCGCCGACCGGCGAGCCGCCGCCTTTGACGCCCAGGGTCACCGCGACAAGCACCGGTGTCAGGAAGATGCCGAAGAAGTTCGAGGCCGAGGCCGCGCAAACGGCAGCCGCCACGTTGCCGCGCGCCACCGAGGTGAAGGCGATCGACGACTGCACGGTCGAGGGCAGGCAGCAGAGGAACATCACGCCGGTCGCCAGCGTGGTCGGCAGGATCGCGCTCGGCAGATGCACGGTCAGCAGGCCCAGCAGCGGGAACAGCGCGAAGGTCGCGGCCACGATCACCAGGTGCAGGCGCCAGTGGGTGACGCCCGCCAGCACGGCGTCGCGCGAGAGCTTGGCCCCGTGCAGGAAGAACAGCAGGGCGATGACCAGCTTGGTGACCAGCGAGAGGTCGCCCGCCAGCGCGCCGCGCACCGGCAGCACGCTGGCCACGCCCACGGTCGCCAGGATCGCCAGCACGTAGCGATCGGGCGCGAGGGTCTTCAGCCAGTTCACGGCCTCAAGCGTCGACCAGGAACGAGAGCTGGCGCTCCACGTGCTCGTTGCGGCCTTCGGCGATCTCACGGTCGAGCAGGCGGGTCGGGTAGTCGCCGGTGAAGTAGTGATCGGTGAACTGGGGACAGTTGGGGTCGCGCGGGCCGGCGCCCATCGCCCAGTAGAGGCCGTCGACCGACAGGAAGGCCAGGCTGTCGACACCGAACTGGGCGGCCATCTGCGGCACGCTCATCTGCGCGGCGATCAGCTGTTCGCGCTCTGGCATGTCGATGCCGTAGAAGTCGGGGAAGCGGATCGCCGGCGAGGCCGAGCGCAGGTGCACCTCCTTGGCGCCGGCGTCGCGGACCATCTTCACCACCTTGACCGTGGTGGTGCCGCGGACGATCGAATCGTCGACCAGGATCACCCGCTTGCCGGCCAGCACGGCGCGGTTGGGGCTGTGCTTCATCCGCACCGAGAGCTCGCGGGCGTCCTGGCTGGGCTGGATAAAGGTGCGGCCGAGGTGATGGTTGCGGATGATGCCCATCTCGAACGGGATGCCCGCCGCCTGAGCGAAGCCGAGCGCCGAGGGCACGCCGGAGTCGGGCACCGGCACAATCACGTCGGCGGCGACCGGGCTCTCTTCGGCCAGACGTTGGCCCATGCGTTTTCGCACGTCGTAGACCGAGCGGCCGTTCACCACCGAGTCCGGCATGGCGAAGTAGACGTACTCGAACACGCATGGCCGCGCCTTCGCCGCCGGGAACGGCTTGATCGATTCGATGCCGTCGCTGGAAATCACCACGATCTCGCCGTGCTCGATGTCGCGCACGAACTTCGCGCCAACCATGTCCAGCGCCCGGGTCTCGGAGGCCAGCACCGGCTTGCCGTTCAGATCGCCCATCACCAGCGGGCGGATGCCGAGCGGGTCACGCGCGCCGATCAGCTTCTTGTTGGTCAGCCCCACCAGGGCATAGCCGCCCTCGATCTGCGACAGCGCCTCGATGAAGCGGTCGATGAAACGCAGTTTCCGCGACATGGCGATCAGATGGATGATCACCTCGGAGTCCGACGTCGACTGGAAGATGCGACCCTCGGAAACCAGCCGCTCGCGCAGGGTGAGGAAGTTGGTCAGATTGCCGTTGTGGGCCAGCGCCACGCCGCCGGCCTCGAGGTCGGCGAACATCGGCTGCACGTTGCGCAGTACGCTGGCGCCGGCGGTGGAGTAGCGGGTGTGGCCGATCGCATAGCTGCCCGGCAGGCGCTCGGCGAGATCGGCGCCGGAGAACGAGTCGGCCACGTGGCCCATGTGGCGCTCGGTGTAGAAGCCCTGGCCGTCGAACGAGGCCATGCCGCAAGCTTCTTCGCCGCGGTGCTGCAGGGCGTGCAGGCCGAGCGCCACCGTCTGCGCGGCGTGGGGCGTATTGAAGACGCCGAAGACGCCGCATTCCAGCCGCAGCCGATCGTCGTCACGCCAGGGTTCGCTCACGGCGTCTTCTCCACGCGCAAGCGCGGCGCATTCGAGCCGGGCGCGTTTGTCTGAGGGTCATTGTAGTCGCGATTCTGGTCGTCGGCGGCGCCGGCCTCGTTGTCCTGGCCGCCGCTGGTGATGGCCTTGCCAACCACCGGATAGACCTGCTTGGCGAGGTTGACGCCGTTGGGCGCGAACGCCTTCAGGGCGGAGGCGGAGAGGGACGAAACCGGGTAGAGCATGGCGCCGGAGATCCAGGTCGGCATGCGGTCGGCCGGCATGATGGCGTTGATGATCAGGTTGACGAGACCGAGCAGCACCAGGGCCCGCGCGGCGCCAAAGCCGGCGCCGAACAGACGGTCGAGCCCGCCGAGGGTGCTGGTCTGGTGGATCCGCCGGGTCAGCGCCCCGGCCATCACCCGCAGCAGGATGTAGACCGCGGCGAAGACGATCAGGATGGCGGCGATGTTGGCCAGCCACGGGGTGTGAATCGCATGGCGCGCGACCGGACCGGACAAGCGCAGGGCGAACAGGGCGACGATGGCCGCGATGATCAGCGCTGCGACGGTCGCCACCTCGCGCGCCGCCCCGCGGATCCATCCGACCAGCACCGAGATGATCAGCACCAGCCCGGCGGCGAGGTCGAACAGGCTCATCGGCCAGATGCTTGCGTCGGCTCGTCCCACGCCTCGCCTCCGATCCGGGCGACCGCGTCGGCCAGCCGAGCGACCGAGACCTGGCGCACGCCCGCGGTCTCGCCGCCGCCCAATGTTCCATTTGGGGGTCCAAGCGCCCGCGAGAAGCCCAGTTTGGCGGCCTCCTTGAGGCGCATCTCGCTCCTGGCCACCGGCCTTACGTCTCCCGAGAGACTGATCTCGCCGAACACTACGCAATCCTGCGGCAGGGCCGCTTCCAGGGCCGAGGACACCAGCGCCGCGGCCGCGGCGAGGTCCGCCGCCGGCTCGGTCACCTTCAGTCCGCCGGCGACGTTCAAGTAGACGTCGCGGTCGCCAAATCCAACCCCGCAACGGGCCTCCAGCACCGCTAAAATCATCGCTAAGCGCCCGGAATCCCAGCCGACCACGGCGCGGCGCGGTGTTCCGTAGGCGGAGGGCGCCACCAGCGCCTGGAATTCCATCAGCACCGGCCGCGAGCCCTCGATGCCGGCGAAAACCGCCGCGCCCGCCGCCCGCTCGCCGCCTTCACCCAGAAACAGGGCCGACGGGTTCTTCACCTCGACCAGGCCGGCGTCGCTCATCTCGAACACGCCGATCTCGTCGGTGGCGCCGAAACGATTCTTGGCCCCGCGCAGGATGCGGAACGGATAGCCACGCTCGCCCTCGAACGAAAGCACGGCGTCGACCATGTGCTCGACCACCCGCGGGCCAGCGACCTGTCCGTCCTTGGTCACGTGCCCGACCAGGATGATCGCGACGCCGCGCCGCTTGGCCAGCCGCACCAGTTCGGCCGCGCAAGCCCGCACCTGGGTGACCGAGCCGGGCCCGGCCTCGTGCATGTCGCTCCAGAGGGTCTGGACCGAATCGATCACCACCAGGTCGAACGCCTCGCGTTTGAGGCCGTCGACGATGTCGCGCAGTGCGGTCTCGGCGGCCAGCCGCACGGGCGCGGCAGCGAGACCCATGCGATGGGCGCGCGAGCGGATCTGCTCGATCGCCTCTTCGCCGGAGATGTAGGCGCAGGCCGCGCCGCGCTTGGCCGCCTCGCCACAGACCTGCAGCAGCAGGGTGGACTTGCCGACGCCGGGATCGCCGGCGATCAGGATGGCGGAACCCGGCACGACGCCGCCGCCGCAAACCCGATCGAACTCCTCTAGGCCGGTGACCAGCCGCCGCGCCGGCGCGCCTTCGCTCTGAAGGCCCTCGAACACCAGCCCGCGGGTCTTGGCCCCGCGGGCAGGCGCGAGCGCGCCGGGCGGGCGGCTAGAGACCTCTTCGACCATGGTGTTCCAGGCGCTGCAGGCCATGCACTGCCCCGCCCACTTGGCGCTGACCGCGCCGCAGGACTGACAGACGTAGACCGCGCCATCCTTGGCCATCGATGCTCCGACTCGCCCCCGACTCGCCCATGAGGGAGAGCGCCAGCATATAGGGTGCAGCTCGGCCCGCGCCGAGCGCGACAAAGACGCCGACCTTCGCAGCCGCCTGGCCGCAGGGAAGATTGATCTTGCTCGCCTATGAGGTTCGGCTAGCGTCCCCCACCAGTTCGACCAGGGGAAACCGCGATGAGTGTCGTCGAGGCGCCGAGATCGCAGGGGCTGATCGCCCGGGTGATCAACATCCTGATGCATCCCAAGGCCGAATGGGAAGTGATCGCCCCGGAGCATGCGACGACCCAGGGCCTGATCATGGGCTACGCGGCGGTGCTGGCGGCGATCCCGGCGATCGCAAGATTGATCAGCGGGCTGATGCCGCACTGCTTCTTCATCGCCTGTTACACGCCGAACCCCATGTTCGTGGTGATCGGCGCGGTCGTCTACTACCTGCTCGCGCTCGTCGGCGTGTTCGTGATCGGCCTGATCATCGAAGCGTTGGCGCCCAGCTTCGGCGGCGAAAAGAACCAGATCCAGGCCATGAAGGTGGCGGTTTACAGCTGGACCGCCGCCTGGCTCGCCGGGATCTTCCTCATCATTCCATGGATCGGCCCGCTGCTGTCCCTGGTCGGTCTCTACAGCCTCTATCTGCTGTATCTGGGCCTGAGGGGGGTGATGAAGTCGCCCGAGGACAAGTCGGTGATCTACACCGTGGTGGTCGTCGTGCTGGCGATCTTGGTCTTCATCGTCGCCGGTGCGATCACCGCGCCCCTGGCGATGATCGGCTCGCTGAGCGGCGGATCGCTGTCGTCGTCGACGGCGCCCGGCCAGCTGTCCGGGACGATCCATCTGGGCAACGGCAGCATCGACCTCGGCAAGCTGCAGTCGGCGACTCAGCAGGCCGAGCAGCAGTTGCGGCAGTCACAACAGGCCGCCCAGAACGGCAAGATCAACGCGGTCGACCCTAATGTGCTGAAGGCGCTGCTGCCCGACAACGTAGCCGGCGCGCCGCGCACGGAGATCTCGGCCGTCACGGCCGGCGCCGCCGGCATGGGCGGATCGGACGCCGAGGCGACCTACCAGAACGGCGATACCCACATCACGCTGAAGGTGGCCGACATCGCCGCCGCCGGCGGCCTGGCGGCGCTCGCCGGGGCGGTGAACGTGCAGGAGGATCGCGAGACCGCCACCGGCTACGAGAAGGTTCAGACCATCAACGGCCGCCTGACCACGGAGAAGTATGACAACCAGGACAAGAGCGGCGAATACAGCGTGATGGTCGCCAGCCGCTTCCTGATCAGCGCAGAGGGTAGCGGCGTCTCGATAGACGCGCTGAAGGCGGCGGTGGCGTCTATCGGGCCCGACAAACTCGAGGCGCTCGCCCACGGCTGAAATTACGCGGTTCGCGCAACAACGGCTCGTCAGCCTCAACGACTTGGGCTAGCGTCCTGCGCCTGAAGAGAATCTGGAGGGCTGCATGTCTGTGGTTGGGGGGTCTGCGAACACGGGCTTGATTGCTCGGGTTCAGAACATTCTGCTGAAGCCCGCCGCCGAGTGGGACGTCATCGACCGTGAGCCGGCCACGGTAGCTGGTCTGTTTACTGGCTACGCCTGCATCCTGGCAGCGATCCCGGCCGTTGCGATCCTAATCCAGCTCGCGTTGTTCGGTCACCACCCGATCCTCGGTCTCGTGATTGGCGTCATCACCTATGTGTCTTCGCTTCTCGCCGTGTTCATCATGGCGCTGATCATCGACGCGCTGGCGCCTAGCTTCGGCGCCCAGAAGAGCCAAGTCCAGGCGCTCAAGCTGACGGTCTATTCCTACACTGCGTCGTGGGTCGCGGGCATTCTGAGCATCGTGCCAATCCTGGGCATCCTGGCCGGCCTGGCGGGGCTCTACGGCCTCTACATAATGTACCTGGGCCTGCCGAAACTTATGAAGTCGCCGCCGGACAAGACGGTCGGCTATTTCGTCGTCAGCATCGTGGTGGCGATCGTCGTGAACATCGTGATCGGCATGATCATCGGTGCGGTCACCCTATCGATGATGGCTACCGCAGTCGTTGGCGGCGCGGCGCTCGGCGCAAACTAATCCCAAGACTGCGGCCCCAACCGCGGACCCGATCGAACCAAGCGAATGATGGTCCCGGAGGCGCAAAGCAGCCT
>Ga0302324_100019593_pt1 | contig 13275 bp, 12 predicted proteins | sample Palsa_T0_1_FD_201949 | JGI IMG/M metagenome (GOLD analysis project Ga0302324, IMG submission 201949) | Peat permafrost microbial communities from Stordalen Mire near Abisko, Sweden - Palsa_T0_1 | ecosystem: Environmental > Terrestrial > Soil > Palsa > Peat permafrost | place: Sweden: Abisko...
GCGGAGTTTATTATGAGGACGGCGCTCGCGCTTCCGGCCCACCGGAGCGGGGCTTGTTCGAATACTCTTTCAAGGTCCTCGGCGGAAATCTTCAAATCCAGGCGGGAGAGATGCCGACACCGGGCTTTTCCGCGGCAAACAAAAACAAAACCCTCATCCAGATTGAGAGGCAATCGCCGTGCGCCTGATCCACACGGTCGGCAACTGGCTCGACGCACGGCTACAGCTGGGCTCGCCCATTCGCCAGACGATGCAGCACCCGATTCCCCGCGAGACCGCAAGTTGGGCTTACGTTTTCGGTAGCGCAGCGATGACGGTCTTCGCATTTCAGCTTGTTACGGGAATCCTTCTCGCGCTCATCTACGTGCCATCGGCGGGTGAGGCGTGGAACAGCCTGCAAATCCTGAACCACCAGGTGACGCTCGGATGGTTCATTCGGGCTTTACATGGCTGGGGCTCGAATTTCATGCTGGCCATCGTGCTGATCCACATGGTCCAGGTGTTTCTTTTTGGAGCCTACAAGTTTCCGCGAGAGCTGACGTGGATTCTCGGAGTATTCCTGCTGCTGATGACGCTGGGGATGGCGTTCACCGGCCAGGTGCTGCGATTCGACCAGGACGCTTATTGGGGGCTGGGGATCGGGGCCTCGATCTCGAGCCGCGTGCCAATCGTGGGTCCCGCGCTTGTCAAGCTGTTGTTGGGAGGCCCGATCATTGCGGGCGCCACTCTCTCCCGCTTTTTCGCATTTCACGTCTTTGTGATTCCCGGATTGCTGATCGGTTTTGTTGGACTGCATTTGCTGTTGGTCCTGAAACTCGGGATCAACGAGTGGCCCATGCCAGGCCGATTGGTCCGCAAGTCCGACTACATGGAGAAGTACCACGAACTGACGCACACCGAAGGCGTGCCGTTTGTGCCTAACGGAATCTGGAAAGACGCGATCTTCTCCGGAGTGATTCTGCTTGCCATCGCCGCCTGCGCGCTCTATTTCGGCCCTTTCGGCCCGAGCGGCCAGCCGGACCCGCGAATTATTCAGACCGCTCCCCGGCCCGACTTCTTCTTCCTGTGGCTCTACGCACTACTCTCACTGCTCCCACCGGCACTGGAAACTCCGGTCCTGCTGATCGGACCTGCTGTCGCATTGGCGATTCTGCTCGCGCTTCCGTTCGTTTCCGGCGAAGGCGAAAAGAGCTGGAGGCGGCGGCCCATCGCGGTCCTCACCATCCTGCTGAGCGCCGTGACGCTAGGCACGCTTACCAATTTGGCCGATCATGTTCCGTGGAGTCCGGTGATGGATGCCTCCACTGCCGCTGCGATTCCCGCGAAGTTCCTTACAGGACGAACACCGCTGCAGGTTCAAGGAGCACTCGTCTTTGAGTCGAAACAGTGCCACAACTGCCACTCTCTTGGTGACATCGGCGGCAAGCGCGGCCCGGCTCTCGACGCTGTCGCCGTTCGACTGACCGCGGATCAACTCGTGCGTCAGGTTCTGCAAGGTGGCGGCAATATGCCGGCCTATGGAAAGAATCTGAATCCGGCGGAGACGACGGCGCTCGTTGCTTTCCTTGAAACGCTGCATCCGTCCGCCCAAACACCGGCCAAGGACGCGTCATTAACAGCGGGAATCCAACCGTGATTTCCCTGGCTCATCTGGATCATCATCTTCTTACCGCACACATGGCGATGCATCTTGTGATCATGCTGGTGGCAGCGCCGCTGATTCTCTTGGCTGTTCGCTCCACTCTTGTGCGCCGGCGCCCTCAGGTCGTAGCCTGTTGGCTGGCGGGCACCCTTACAGTGCTCTTTTGGCATGTTCCGGCCGTTTTCGAGCTCGCTCTCGAATCGACCTTTTGGCATCGGCTCGAACTTGCCAGTTTCCTGGTCGCGGGAATTTTCTTTTGGTGGCCGGTAATCCGGCCTCACCCAAGTCCACGTTGGTCTGTGCCGGTATATCTTTTTCTGGCGACATTGCCGTGCGATGCCCTCTCGGCGTTCCTGGTATTTTGCGGCCACGTGGTATATCGGCCCTATCTCTCGGCCGGCAGCGGACCCTTCGGCCTCTCCCCGCTCGAAGACCAAGCCCTGGCCGGAGCGCTCATGTGGGTTACGGTGACGTTTGCTTACCTGATTCCGGCGCTCGTGCTCACCGCCCGGCTTCTATCGGCACGAACTCGTGCCTCGGAACTGAGGGTCGGGTGATGGCTGGTCTGTCCACCTCTGCGCTTGATATCGGGCCGGGCGCGCGAACCGCCACCGGCGAGGTCGTCATGGAACGTGAATGCCGACCTCCTTTATCGGCCGAGGTGTGTTCCCGCGTTGAACTACCACCTGGAGGCGGCGCTTAGGGCTTATAAAGCACCATTAGGAAGAACGCCATTGGTAAATAAAACAATTGAGGCCATCAGCAATCGGCGAGCGGCCACATTAGACCTTCGAAGAGTTAACCGGGCGCTAAAATAGAAGAATCCTAAGCTTAGGATGCAAGCGGAAACACAATAGATGGGACCGGCGTGCCCGACCACTGTTGGGCTCAAACCTACCGGTATAAGAGCGAGCGAGGGTACTACTGCCTGCCAGGACATAAACCGCCCGCTCTGTTCGCCCCGAGGAAGGACTAGGTATCCAGTGTCCCGCAACCGTATTCACCACGGGGCTCGCGCACGTCCTGCAAACAGCCTCTCGGCACAGCGAGATGTTGGGAAAACTCTTCGCTGCAAGAGATGGCGCGTGGCTTATCCCAAGTCGGAAGGCGCATCGCCTGGGCTTTGTAGAACTCCGGATTCTGAAACGCCGCGACGCGGATCATCCGGTTCAGCATTGGTTCCGGCAGGCCTGCCTTGGGTATGAATAGTAAATTGCTCCGCACGATCTCGACGGATTCCGGAAAGGGTCCAGGTATGGTTTTCTCAGCTTTCCTTCCTGATGGTGTCAAAGCCCAGGGTGCATCCTCCGCGCCGTTATCCATCATTGGGAATTTAACACCCATGACCTGATCCCGCCGCGTCGCGTCGTTGACAATCCATTCCACTTGATCGGCACCGACTCGTCGGATCGAGAGCAACAATTGCCATTGGTCCGGATATGGATGAAGGCCGTCGTCCACAAATAAGCTATTGCCGTTTTGCCTGGGCATCCACTGAAGTGGAAGTGCGATCAAGTTGCCGAAGCCTCCCTTGGGCAGCGTGTCCTGGTTCGGGAAGAAGCGGTCGTAGGAATCGAGACCCATTTGGTGGCGCAGCTCCATGGTTTGAGTAAGAAGAGCGCAACCCATTTTGCGAGCAAGGACGGCGGGGACCGGCACTTCGAAGAAGATCCAGACGCGGCCCCCATTTCCAGATCGCGATCGTTCCAGATAACCTGGAATTCTCGCGCGGTGGCAGGTTGCCAGGAATGCCAGCGAATCTTCTTGCCAGGTCTTCTTGTCGAAGTCAGCGGCCAGAAGCCAACAAGTTTCATCGCCGTGGAGAGGATAGATTCCGATCGTCTTCCTACCTGTCAAAGCTGGCGGATAACTTCGTCGCTTAGCGCGTAGAGAATGCGGGTTTGCCGATCGACCCTCTTTTGCTCCTCAGGACGGCTCGCCAGGACCGCCAGCCAGTCCTTCTTGCCTGCAGGGCGGTAGGCCCACGAACCGCCCTTGGTGCGCCACCGCTCCGCATAGACATCCTCCCGCCCGCGGAACAAAGAGCGAAAGAGGGTAATCTTTGCTTGGTTGTCCGGCAGAGTTCGAACCTGAGCGATTTCTGTTGGCGCGGGCAGACACCGTTCGCTCGTAGCCGGTGGCGCTCCCAGTTCGGGCAACGGGATGGAATGCTGCGCAAGGATCGCTTTCAATCGCAGGACTTCTTCGCGGAGCCGTTGGCCCTCCGCAAGGGCACCCTCTAGCCTCGTTCGAAGATCGAGTTGATCTTGCATGAAAGCAGGCTGTGCAACAACAGCAAGCGGTCAGGAATGTTCCGGGTTGATTACCGAGAACCCCTCCAGTCGGGCAACCTCACAAATTATCGCATCTGCGGGGACAAAATGATCCACCAGCTTCTGATCCCGCAGTTCCAGTGCCACGGCCAGTTGAAGAGCATCAAGTGCACGGAGACGTGACTCGAACGCGTACCGCTCAACCAGCAACTCGGCCATTGTGAATTCCGATTCCCCAATGGAGAAAACCTCCAGCTTTCCGGTCGCGATGTCTCTTCGAAATTGGTGCAGGAATACATCCGCGTCCCCGCGATTCATGAAGTGCGTTCGCACTTTGATTGCAAACGCCGATGTTAGTTCAGCTACGGTCAGGCGGGAAACTCGAACCAAGTTGTCGGCAGCATTGACAATCTGATCGACGGCCGGTGTACCGGACTCCGGGTGGTACAGCTTGACGAGAGCGCTGGAATCGAAGAGGTGGGCGGCCAACGATCAACGTTCCCCTCGGTCGGCAACGATTTCGGCAGCCATCGATCCGGGAATCTTTGCAAGCCGCCGGCGAACTTCCTCAAGACCCGGCGCCGGTTCGGCGTCCTGCAGTGCTCTTTTGATGCTTTCGATGTATTCGACGGCCAAATTGGATCGGCCCTGGGCCGTAGCTTTGACAACGCTTACCAGTACCTGCTCATGCTCCTTCAAATCCAACGGCTGTAGCGGCCGCAGAACGCCATTCTCGTACACGGCGCCAACTTGGATCGGCATATCCACTAGTGTATGCCGAAAATTTAGTGTATGCCGAAAATTGCGGCCGCGACGGGCACCCCTCTCTTTGCATCCCAAACGGGTTGCACACGGTTGGCCATGAGAGGTGCTCAGTCTCTACCGCGATACCGGCGACCCCCGGTACTTGGCTCATAGGATTTGATCCCTCACACTTGTAAATCACTAGGGTTATGAAGAAAGCTCACGCCGATTGCAAAGGAAGCGGGCGATTAAGTCTCTCTACAAAATCATCTACAGTAGCGAATAGGTGATGTACGTGCAAACTATTGTGTGCGGCCTGAGACAAAGGTAACATTGAAAATATGGTCGGGGCGAGTGGATTCGAACCACCGACCTCCTGGTCCCGAACCAGGCGCTCTAGCCAGGCTGAGCCACGCCCCGAGAAATACGCGCGGGATTTGCGGCAGCAGACCGCCGCACCAATCAGTATAACATCCTACTGCTTGGCGGCCGAAAGCTGGAAATTCAGAATCACGTTCTTGCGCGTATCGTAAATGCTGACCTTCTTCACCGGCGCCGACAGGTCGCCGTGCTTGGCCGCAAGCTCGTAATTGATGTCCATGGGAAGATCGCCGAAGATGAACTTGCCGTCGTCCTTGGTAACAAAATCAACAATCTTCGACGTTTTCAGGTCCTTTAACTGCACGATGGCTTCGGACTGCGGATTGTCCGAGGAGTCCTTCACCGTGCCTTGAATGGTACGGGTGTTGGAATCTTTTTGATTCTTGGGCCGGTCGTTCTGCAGATAGACGTTCGGCTTCTCTTCAGGTCCGGGACTCTGTTGCGCGGAAGCGATACAAGCCAGCAGGAGCAGCAGGAGCGCGGGCAAGATTTTGACCAGGCTCATGGCTTAGAACTTGTTGAGTTCCGCGATTAAAGCGCTTAGGCCCTTCTTGCGATAGATCTGCGCCAACCGCTGCTCTTCATCCGATGGGGCCATGACGCGCTGCAGTTGCGGCGAGCCCAAATCGCCGCGGGTCGGAATCCAGAGCGTGCCGTCGGCGAACTCCACGCTGCTGACAAAGCCGGTCATGCTCTCGATGGCCAGCGGCTGCGCTCCGAGCTGCGGAAACTTGAGCGTGGCGTTTTCGAAAATCCGGCTCTGCTGGCCGGGCGCCAGATTCAGCTCGGCGGGAACCGAGCCGGCCAAAAACTCCCGGCCGGTTTGATCGTGCAAAATCCATCCGACTTCCAAGTACCGGATGGCGCGGTCCGATCGGTTCTTCACTTCCAGACGCGGCGCTCGCGCTTCATTCCCGGCGATGCGCGCCATCCCGTCCACCGGATCGACGGGCGAATCGGGCAACCGCAGGAACGCAAATTGGACCTGTTTTTCGGGCTCGAAATTGGTGGCTCGCCCGCCCCGAACCACTTGCACATCCAAACTGGGACGATCGGCTTCGTGGGTCAGGCTTTCCAGCATTTCCTGCCGCAGACGCTCAGGCCCGCCGGCCGCCAGCACCGATTTGAAATAACGCCGGTCGCGCCGCGCTTCCCATTCCGACAGCCTCATGTTCCGGCGCGAACTCAGCTTGTCGGGGCCGTAAAAACTCAGATCGTCGAACAGCACTCCATCCAGCCCGATCTGCACCGGCACATTCGAGGAAGCCTGCAGCGGCCGCAGCAAACGCAGATCGATACGCACCGGGAAGCTTTCTTGCGGGCCGACATCCAGGCTAGTGATCGTCACCGACCCCTTGCCGCCGGGCGTGACGTCTTGGGCGCTCACCAGAAGAGTGATGCCTCGGATCTTGCGCTGGCTGGAATTCCGCAACGAAAGCGCGGCATGAAAATCGAGCAACAGCGCGCCGCCCCGCGCGGCTTCATTGGACTCACCGTAGTCGGCTGAGAGCAAGGCCACCGGGGAATCGGCCGGAAAATCGATTTTGGGAAGCGCCGCGGCAGACAACACGCCGTTCAAAGGCACCAGCGCCAGCACGGAGCCCAGCAGAAGACTACTGCTCCGCATAATACACCTTGTTCGTCGTGACCTGACCGGTATCGGCGTCCACAAAACGAACGCCAGCCGAGCCCTGCATGCTTACCGAAACCGTCGCGCCATCCGAGCGGGGCTGCATCAGCGATAGAGTGCGGCCGTTTTCCTTGACTTGAATCCCCGCTGAAGACGCCTCCACCACGGCCTCTTCGGGGGTCGCCGCGGAGGAGCGAATCACAGTCCCGATTCGTTCAGCGCGAATGCGTTTCAAGGACGCCAGCAAGTGCTCGGCCTGCTGTGACGGAAGACTGGTCCAGAAAGCGATCGCGAAAACCGCCGTGGCGCCCAAGACCACCAGCGTTGCGTTCCAACCGAGCCGGTGCTTGAGCGGCGCGGGCTTGTCGAACAGAGAAATTGCTTCCCCTGCCGCAAATCCCACGCGGATGTTCCCCGTGATCTCCTGGGCCAGCCGATTCCAACTCAAGCCGTTTGGCAACTCGGGCATCTCGGCCGCAAGCTCTCGCAGTTGCGCGCCCGCATCGCGCAGAGCCTGGGCTTCGTGCCGGCATTCGGAGCAGCGCCCGATGTGCCGCGCTACCCGCCAGCGCTCCCAGCGTCCCAGATCGCCGCCGGCAAACAGCGCGATTTGTGCTTCGGCCGGATGTTTCACGACGGTTTCCTTTGAGTTGTCCGGCGGCTGCGTTCCATGTAGCGCTTCATCTTGATTCGGGCATTGGCGATATGCGAGCGAACGGTCGCCTTGGAGCAATTCATGTGCTCGGCCACCAGCTCGGCAGGCAGTTCCTCGACATCGCGCAGCAGCAGGGCGGTTCGTTCCCGGTCAGTGAGCACCGCCAAACCCTCTTCAAGATAAGCCCGATGCTCGGAGCGGAGCAGCGCCTGCTCGGGCGTCTCCGAAGGCTCACTCAATGGCTCCACCAGGCTGTCGATCTCGCAGAAGTTCACCTTGCCGTTGCGGCGCAGAAAATCGATGGCGGTGTTGCTGGCAATGCGCGAGAGCCAGTGCGCCGCCTTATCCAGTTCCTTGAGCTGATCCTGCCGCTGGAGCGCCTTGATGAAAGCCTCCTGCGTGAGATCCTGGGCGTCGTCGACGTTGCCCACAATCCGGTAGATCAGCCGGAAGATCCGGCGTAAGTTATCAGAAATAAAGCGGTTCTGCAGCTCTTGCGCGGCTAGATAGGCACTGTCGGCTTGAGACGGGGCGCCGCGATCGCTCATGAATGCCTCATCGCCTATGAGTACTCCGATTGTGCCCACTGCCGACGCCATACCTATAACAGGCTGACGCGAAAACCATCCAAACGTGCAAGCCTTTTCCGGGCACTGAGGTACTGATCGGCTCCTCATCTTCAATTGTATATGGCTGCTTCATTTGAGCAAGCGCGAAAACGCATCGGGCGGAAGGTCGGCCAGCGAAGCTACCGCGAGATCGGAAGGAAGCGGCGCCCCTTTGCGGCTGACCCCGATGCTCGGCATCCCGGCGCGGCGTGCAGCTTCGATGCCGGCACGCGCATCTTCGACCACGATGGACTGCGCGGGAGCCGAGGCCAGGCGCGCTGCCGCCGTCAGGAAGACCTGCGGGTCTGGTTTCCCGCGTGTCACATCCTCGGCGGAGACCACTGCTTGGAAAACGGACGCGAGTCCGATCACCGCAAGCACGGCGTCAATGTTCTCGCGCGGCGAGGAGGAGGCGATGGCTTGGCGCCAGCCTTCGTTGGCGAGACGCTGGGTCCATTCGGCCGCGCCGGGCAGCGGTGCGAGGCCGCCTTCGCGGACCAGCCGGCGATAGAGCCGCTCCTTGGCGTCGGCGATCCACTGGATGCGCTCGGTGGGTGCGCCGGGGATCCACTGCGGGACTACGGCGTCGTTGCGCAGGCCGAAGGTTTCGAGGAACTGATCGTGTGTGAGCTTCACGCCCTCGGCCGCCATGGTGTCGCGCCAGGCAAGCCAGTGGTATTGTTCCGAGTCGACCAGCGTACCGTCGAGATCCCAAAGGACTGCGCGAGGCGGAGGCATTCGGTTCGAGTCTAGCAAGGTAGGATAAAAGCGAATGAGCCAGGCAACAGACAACGTTCGAACTAGTCCGGGCGAAGCACGAGGAGATCCAGAAGGTAGCGGCCAAACACGGCGCCCGTAACATTCTGTGTTCGGCTCGGTAGCGCGGGGCAGCTCGCGGCCGTCCAGCGATGTCGATTTCCTGTTGTCCGACGACTTGAAGGCGCGGTGGCCTCAGGTGGAATGGGCGCGCATTGCCGCCTTCCGTAACGTTCTAGTTCACGGCTATCTCGGCCGGGATATGGAGCGAATCTCCCAGAGCGGGTACAGACTGGTTCATCTGCTCTTAGTTTAACCGACCGAGCGGCATGAAAACGGGCGGCTCAAACGAGCCGCCCCAAGGAAAAGGAGGAATGACACCTCCCACCAAATCGCGAAAAATCGCGTTCTGCTTAGCTGCAGCCGCTGGTCCCGCCGCAGTTCTCGCACTTGTAGCAACTGCCGTTGCGGGTCATGAAACCGCCGCATTCCGAGCACATCGGCGCGTCGCTGATGGCCGGCGCGAAGGCCAGCGATTGCTGCGGCTCGGGCTCGGTGGGGCGCAGCACCGGCGCGTCGCCGGCTTCGTTGACGGCGTACTCGGGACCCAGGAACTTCGCGCCCAGCCAGCGGAAAATATAATCCATGATGGACTTGGCGTAGGGGACTTGCGGGTTACCCGTCCAACCGCTCGGCTCAAAACGCACGTGGCTGAACTTGTCGACGAAGAACTTCAGCGGCACGCCGTATTGCAGCGCGTAACTGATGCTGGTGGCGAAGCTATCCATCAAGCCGCTGATAGTGGAGCCTTCCTTGGCCATGGAGATGAAAACTTCGCCGGGCGTTCCGTCCTCGTACAGGCCGACCGTGATATAGCCTTCGTGGCCGCCGATGGAAAACTTGTGCGTGAGAGACTGCCGCTCGTCCTTGAGTTTCCGCCGGATCGGTTGATACACGATCTTTTCGGTAACCACCGGCGCCAGCGCGGTTGACGTGGCTTTTTTCTCGCCCTTGCCGGTGCCCGAGCTCAGCGGCTGCGCGCGCTTGGAATTGTCGCGATAGATGGCGACGGCTTTCAGCCCCAGGCGCCAGCTCTCCATGTAGGCGTCCATCACTTCTTCCACGGTGGACTCCTCGGGCATGTTGATGGTTTTCGAAATCGCGCCCGAAATAAACGGTTGCGTCGCGGCCATCATGCGCACGTGGCCCATGTAGTGAATAGAGCGCTTGCCGTTTTGCGGACGGAAGCTGCAATCGAAGACCGGCAAGTGCTCGTCCTTCAGCGCGGGCGCGCCTTCGATGGTGCCGGTGGAATCGATGTGGGTGACGATCATCTCCACTTGCTCGGGCGTATAGCCCAGTTTGATGAGCGCCTGCGGCACGGTATTGTTGACGATCTTGATGATGCCGCCACCGACCAGCTTCTTGTACTTCACCAGCGCCAAGTCGGGCTCGATGCCGGTGGTGTCGCAATCCATCATGAAGCCGATCGTGCCAGTGGGCGCGATCACGGTGGTCTGCGCGTTGCGGAATCCGGCGCGCTCGCCCAGCGTGTAAGCATCGTTCCAGCAATCCACCGCGGCCTTGAAGAGATCCTCCGGGACGCGCTTGCTATCGATGCCGCTGACCGACTTGCCGTGCATCAATATGACATCCAGGAACGAATCTTCGTTGACGGCGTAACCGGGGCACGGGCCGACGGCTTCGGCGATGCGCGCACTGGTGAGGTACGCCTGTCCGCACATGACGGCGGTGATGGCGGCGGCCCAATCGCGGCCCGCCGGGCTGTCATAAGGAATGCCCATGGACATCAGCAGTGCACCCAAATTCGCGTAGCCCAGGCCGAGCGGACGGAAATCGTGCGAATTGCGGGCGATCTTTTCGGTGGGGTAGCTGGCGCTATCGACGATGATCTCCTGCGCCAGCGTTATAGTATCGCAGGCGTGGCGGAATGCCTCCACGTCGAATTCGCCGCCCGGGCCGACGAACTTCATCAGGTTCAGCGAAGCCAGATTGCAGGCCGAGTCGTCCAGGAACATGTACTCCGAGCACGGATTCGACGCGTTGATGCGCGCGGTGGTCTTCGATGTGTGCCAGCGATTGATAGTGGTGTCGAACTGCATGCCGGGATCGCCGCACTGATGCGTGGCTTCGGCGATCTGCCGCATCAGCTCCTTGGCGCTATAGCGTTTCTTGGGCTGGCCGTTGGCCACGGAACGGGTCCACCAATCGCCATCGGCCGCCACCGATTCCATGAACTCGTCAGTCACTCGCACGGAATTGTTGGCGTTCTGGAAAAAGATAGAGCCGTAAGCGTCGCCATCGATCGCCGCATCATAGCCCGCGTCGATCAGCGTGTGAGCTTTCTTCTCTTCTTTGGCCTTGCACCAGATGAACGACTCGACGTCGGGGTGATCGATATTGAGGATCACCATTTTCGCCGCGCGGCGCGTTTTTCCGCCGGACTTGATGACGCCGGCGAAAGCATCGAAGCCCTTCATGAAGCTGAGCGGTCCGGAAGCCGTGCCGCCGCCCGCGAGTCCGCCGCCTTCTTCGCGCAACGGTGAAAGATTCGTGCCGGTGCCCGAGCCCCACTTGAATAGCATGCCTTCGGTTTTGGCCAGGTCGAGGATGGATTCCAGCGAATCCTTCACTGAATTGATGAAGCAGGCCGAACACTGCGGGCGCGCCTCGCCCTTTTTCAGCTTCACGATGTTGTCGGTGGCTTCATCATAGTGATAGCCGTAGCCGCGCGCCTCTTGAACGCCGACGTTGAACCAGACCGGCGAATTGAAGCAGGCCTTCTGGGTGAGCATCAGGTGCGCCAGCTCATTGCGGAAATTTTCGGCGTCGTCGCGGGTTTTGAAGTAGCGCCCATAGGCGCCCCAATCCGCGATGGTGTCCACCACGCGATGCACCAACTGGCGGACGCTACGCTCGCGTTCGGGCGAGCCCGTCTTACCGTAGAAGTATTTGCTGACGACGATGTTGGTGGCCGTTTGGGACCATTCGGCCGGCACTTCCACCTCGTCCTGTTCAAAGATGATGGCGCCTTTGTCGTTGGCAATCGCAGCGGTGCGCAACTCCCAGGCGATGTCGTCGTAAGGGGTTTTGCCCGCTTCGAGCTTTTGCGTGAAGTACTTGGGAAAGCTGACGCCCTTACGTTCGGTGGAGGGGAAAGCTTTTTTGCTGGTTGATTGCAAGTCGGAAATCCTGCTGCTTAAATCTACTATCAGTTGTCCCATCTCTATTTTCGCTCCAAAACTGGGCTTTGCGATACGCCTGCAATGATGACCCAATATGTAGTGGTGCGTCAAGAACTATATCTATATGCCGTACAGTACGTTACGAACTGACTACGATGTTCGCCGGAAGCAGGCGGCGCGGACCGACGCGGATTTGTAGTGCATGAGATCCGGGCGGCAGGCCTTTGGGCAGTTCCAGATTCAGCTCGTAGCGGGGAGGGCGCTGGCCGGTGCAAAGGATGCCGAGGCGTGCGACGGGCAGATTATCGACCGTGGCGGTGACCGAGTCCGGCGCACTGATTTCCTCAAGTTGAACCTTGAGCAGGCCGGTGCTGGTGGCGTTCTCCAGCACCAGATTGATGCCATCGGTGATGGAGATAATGCGCGGGACCAGCGGCCCGGAGGGAATAATGCGCGCTATGGCGGGTGGGCAGAGTGGTTGGCCATCAGCGCGAAGCTCCACCGGCACCAGGCCGGTGCGAACACCCTCGGGAAGCCAGGCATTGACTTGCTGCAGACCCGCGGAGTCGGGCGGCCCGATATAGATCCCGACGCCGGGCGCGCCGTCGGCCAGGACCTCGAGATTGTTAAGATCGCAATCGGCGGGAAGATGATCGATCCAGATGGATAGCGCTGCGTAACGGCCTTGTTGCTGGACGAGCGGCTCCCCGGTGGAGGCGTTGGTGATGCGTCGAATGCGAGGCAGCGCTCCTGTGTCTGGTACCGGCCGCGCGGTTAGCGCCCAGGTGGTCCACATGTATTGCGTCTGCTCGCCGATCAGGTTCAGAAGTTGGAGGCCGTTGTCGCGCGTGAAGGCGCGGATGTCGGCGGCGGAGAACACCACCCCGCTCCAGGTGTTGGGATCGGCCGCATGCGGAAGCCCGTTGAACTGGCCGCAAAAAATACCGCCGGGCTTGAGCACGCGGCGGACCTCGCGCATGTATTCGAGCACGACCTCGCGGCTGGGGATGTGTTGAAAAACGGCGTAGGAGTAAACGAATTCGAACGAGTCGTCAGCGAATTGCGCCAGGCTCGCGCCATTGGTGGCGTGCACGTGGGCGTGGGAAATATCGGCCAGACGTTGGCGCGCGAGGCGGATCATTTCATCGGAGACGTCGACGCCATGGATCTCGCCGAAGTGCCGGCTGAGTGGCTTCATCAGGCGGCCGGGGCCGCAGCCGATCTCGAGGGCTCGCCAGGCCCGGCGGTTGGCACCCTTGGGAAGCCGCTTAAGCTCGAATTCGAGCGACGGCAGCACGTCCGCGGCGGTGGCATCAAACTCTTCCTCGTCCTGGCCGCGCCCGCCGAAGGCGACGTAATAGTGCGCGTCTTCTCGAGCGC